>Ga0222672_1000305_pt1 | contig 21677 bp, 17 predicted proteins | sample AntAcemetagen799_FD_179810 | JGI IMG/M metagenome (GOLD analysis project Ga0222672, IMG submission 179810) | Saline water microbial communities from Ace Lake, Antarctica - #799 | ecosystem: Environmental > Aquatic > Non-marine Saline and Alkaline > Saline | place: Antarctica: Ace Lake...
TGGAACGGCCGTTGGACTGATAACTTTCGCCCGATCCGACTCACTAAAAAATCGAGCGAAATAGCTGACGCACCCGCACACAGCACCCCTTCTCATTACTGCGTAAGCACCCTGTTTTCCATCAGCAACGCCCCGGTACGAACTGGAGGGACCCCTGGCTCATGAGCGGGACAGGCTTCATCCCTTTGATACCTGCAGCCGACACCCGGCAGCCTCCTTTTTGTTTACAGGCAGCACCGTGTCCACAAAAAAGGGGCGCCAGCACCCACGCGCGGGTTTTCTCTTGTCGGGCTGACTGTCGGGCTGACAGTGTCGGGCTGACAGTGTCGGGCTGACAGGATTTGAACCTGCGACCCCCTGGAGGTTTTTTGACCCCACCGAAAGCTTGCGAAAATCTCGAGTTTTCCCTGGTCGTAAGGGGAATCGAGCGATTCACACTTGTCTTCTCTAGCGGGTCGATGGCGATCCGTCACGGGTGATTGAGATGGGGATTAGATGGGTCGGTCAGATCGACAGAGAACCGATCGCGTTTTCTTTCAGAAGCTTCACTTCCTTAAGCGTCATTCGCTCTCGACCGATACCAGTCCTTCAATACTCTTCTTCTCGAAGTAGCGGAACTTTTGGATCGCATCAGTCATGTTGCCGACGTCGATCACTCCGAGCTCGGTGAGCTTCCGATAAGACTCAAGCGAAAGACCGGTCGAGCGCAGAAATAGCTCTGTGTCCAGTGACTCAATAACGTGCGCGAGACGCTCTTCTCGGTAGTCAGTGAGGTACATAAAGATCAGTACCTTCGCCGTCACCTTTTTGAGCTTGTTGCGCAGGTCCCGACGTTTCTCGGCGATCTCCTTCTTCGGCTTCTTCTGCTCGTTCGCTCCCCCGCCCTCGCGCTTCACTGCGGTGAGTTTCTTCGATGCCGTTACGATCTTCTCTGCCTCTTCGCGGATCGTGCGGAAGTCTTCGATTTGCTCGAGCTCAGCGATGAGATCAGCGTCTTGAAGGAGCCGATCCATCGTGACGCCGTTGAGGTTGTAAAGATCCACCGATCGCCAGCGGCGAGCGAGAGCATTTGCACCGATACCGCCGTGGGCCCAGTCGAGGATTGCTTGGACGTCGAGCTGCTCCATCCGTCCACCGTCAATCGCGAAGATCGGCAGGAAGTTGATTAATTCGCCAAGCACCGATGCCTGCGTGGCCTTACGATCGATGGAGTTGTTGGCCAGCTCAGTGCCATAGAGTGCCACGAGCGACAGCGCACGATTTGGGTCGAACTCGAACACGTAGGCCGTCTGCTTCTTGATCTCGCCGTCAATCTTCCACGGAGATTGCACCCGAAACGCGGCTTGGAAGTACGACTCGGGAGCCTTCAGCGAACGAAGCATGAAGATCGATGACCACTCTGGCACGGTCACGCCGGTCATTAGTTTGCCGCATGAGAGCGTGATCGAACCGGACTTCTCTGCATCTTCAGCATGACGAATCGCAACCTGGAGCGGCTCGAGCGCCTTGGCCCCAATCTTCGCCTTCGTGCCAGCTGCGACATATATTTCGAAGCCCGAGAAGTAAGGGTCGAGCCTCAGCAGCTCAGCCATCGCTTCGCACGCCGCAACATCTTGCATGTACCACACCGAGTGCCGCACGGCATCCGCAAATTCCGCAGCCTCGTAGGGAAATTGAGCATTTGTCTCGGACGCGTCTATCACGTGCTCCGGCAGTGCCTTCTTACCGCGGATCAGATCAAGAAAAGAACCCACATTATCCGGCTTCTCGAAGACGTACGCATCGCCGTCCTTCTTCGCCTTGAAATAGGTGTTCAAGTCGAAACCGGCAAACTCCCCGCCGTCATCCCAGTCACCCGCGGGAGCTCCCATTGCGTAGGTGTACATCTTCATCTGCGGAAGCTCGGAGTAAGGATTCAGCCCCTCCGAAGGATTCCAGTTTGCCTTCTCGCGCTGCTCGTCGATGTAGGTCCAGTTGAAGACCTCAGACTCGTCGTAGTCTCCGTTAGTGATTGCCTTGAACGGTGTACCAGACAAGTGCAGGTGATACTTCGTCGTGAGCCCAAAGTCGGGTTCGACGACGACATCCGCTTCGCTATCGGATGCCGCATCCGATGCCTTCGCGAACATCGCCGCGAGGGCGGCTTCCGACTTGTCTTGTGGGTCGTACACCTCGCGAGCGGCCGCGGTCGAAGCGCCGAAGTGAAACTCATCGATGACGATGCAGTCCCAATCGACGAGACCCAGGGTCTCATTGCGAGGCTTGGGGTGACCAGCAGGATCTCGCCCGATGACATCCTGAAAAGACGCGAACCAGGCGGTTGGCCTGCCGCTGTCGAGCATCGCGTCTGCGTCCCGCGGCGGAGTCTCACGGTCAACGTACTGCCAATCAACGAAGTCGACGTGGCCGAGCAGGTCATCGCGCCACGCGCTTCGCACAGCGGGTTTGTAGGTGAGGATGAGCAGCTTCGTCCAACCCATCGCCTTCGCGAGCTGGTAGGTGGTGAAGGTCTTGCCGAAACGCATCTTCGCGTTCCACAGGAACTTCGGGGCACCCTCAGGATGCGCCCGAAAAAACGCGGCGGTCTCGGCGACCGCGCGATGCTGTTCGGGCCGCATCGGAAAACCCTGGATGCGCGTCGGATCGTACGGAACACCCCGCTGCAGTGCACGGATCGCCGCCCAGACCTCATCCTCCGTCGCTTCGAACCATTCCCCACCCGGGTTCACCACTCCGGCGCTGGTGAGAACTCGATGCACGTCGTGATCGGTGAAGCCTGACCCGTCAGGTTTCGTGGCTGGTTCAGAGTGAAACAAAATATCCACGCCCTGGAGTCCAGGGAAAGCGGTGCCGACCTGCTGACGGACCCGATCAATGCCAGGATTTACGGTCTGGCCCACCTTGATCCAAGAGTCGCCCTTCTGCCCGCTCGGACGCCGCCACGCCTTCGCGTTCCCCGCGTGTGTGTAGGCGTAGATGTAGTTCGTCACTCGGATGCCTCATCATCTGAGTCCGCGACGTTGGCGAGCCGGTATTCAGAGCGGATCGCGTCGAGCAGCCGTTCGCCTGCCGGTGCGTCGACGATCCAATATTTCCAACCGTTGACATTCGTCCCGGCGGCGGCCTTGCCCGCAGCGGAGGGCGTGGGATACGAAACATCGTCGAGGAGAATTGTGCCGTCGGCATCGACCTCTGCGACCGCGTCGCTTCCGCCAGCTGGAATCAGGATGCTGCCTACCGTGAGCAGACCGGCATCTATAAGGTCGAGCACCGTCACCTGCTGTTCACTCGCGGCATCAGCGAGTTCCGCGACGAATGTGTCTGGCGAAACCGCTGGGTATACCGCCTCATAGCTCTTCGCAGAAAGCTCTTCGAAGGCCTCGCGAGTCACCGCGGCCATGAGCTTCCGGCGGCTCGCGAGAAACTCCGTGAAGACCATCTCGGTCCAGCCCCCGGGTAGAGCGTGGAGGTGTTCCTGACGTGCAAGGCGATCGGCACTAAGGTACGTCTTTGATGCAACCTGTTGTGGCCAGTACTCGTCGGGCGCACCGTCGAGGATCGCGATGTTGTCGCTCCACTCGACGAGGGCCATATTCGCAATCTGGTTAATCTGCCGGTAGTCCTTGATCCCGAGCCGCTTCAAGTACTCCTTCGGGAAAAGATGGTGCCGCTCGATGCCCTTTTTTGCAGTGACCGCTGGGTCAAGTCGCTCACGGACCTTGCCACTCGACAACAGCGCATCGGCATCGAGAATATTGAGTGCAGCAAAGTATGCAAGCAGTGCCGGACTCTTTGCCGCCGCAGTGCCGAGTTCATTGGGCATCGTAATGGTCCAGAAATCGCGCGTCAGAGTGTCGGTCACGATCCGATTGATCGCACCTACGAAACCGAGCGCTGAATCTGCGGAGAGATCGGCAATCGTGGAAAAATCCCGCTCAGCCTGAGTCTCGAAAGACCCTGAATAACGAGCGGTGGTATGTGCCATAAAGAACCAACGCGCCATGGTCTCACGGAGTTGATCGAGCGGCACCTTGTGCTCCGTCCGACCGATAAGCCAGATCGCGTAGGAGAACAGCACCGCATTATTGTTCGAGATCATCTTCCCGCCACGATAACCCGCGCGCTCTAGACACTTGAGATACTCGTGCCAATTCGTAAGGTCGAGCACTTCCTTCTGGGCGGCTTGCAGCCGGGCGAACTGCTCCTCGCGGCTCTCGCTGGTGGTGATCCCCGTCTCCAAGTCTTTGCCTCGAAGGATCGAGTAGGCGTGCTTGAGGGCGGCACGACGAAAGCCCACCGCGATGCTGACGCGGAGTAGCTGGTCCGGGGACGGCGAAAGGTACCAGTTGAAAGGGGAGGGTCCCTTCACCGGTAGCTTGCTGCCACGAGCGAACTCTTCAAGTTGCTTGCGTCCCTCATCCCAATGGACGCTCATCAACGTCAAGATGAAGTCGGCCTGCTTGAGCTTGACGCCCTCGGAGTTGATGCGGACAAACACCTCTGCGACCTGTTCTTCTCCGACGGAAGCGTCAAGCTCGACAACGCTGAACGGGAAGCTCTGCAGATCACGCACCCGATCAAAGGCGTCTTCCCAGGCATTGCGCGTGCCTTCGTCAAGAGGACCACGGGATGCTTCGTAGTCAGTGAAGAACTTCGAGACCGTGCCGCGGTAGTCGACCCAAAGCTGCGTGATGTCCTTGAGAAATTCCGGGTTTTTGTCGGTGGTGATGTCCCGCACGGCGAAGTGAGTGTCTTTCGGCCGGAAAGCAAGTTGCACCCGCGACTCGCGGTAATCCTCACGAATCACAGTGGCCCCGGTTATGACTGAGAAAAGGGAAGTCATGCGCTGCTGGCCATCCACGATGAGCCAGCGGGCAACTTTCGCTTCCTTGCTTCCGGTGCCGATCTGTCGCACCGCTCCTTGGGCGCCGGTCTCCCAAAACAGCAGGTAGCCGATGGGGAAGCCACGGTACATCGAATCGAACAAGTCGCGTACCTTCGAATTCGCCCAGACGAAAGGGCGTTGCAACTCGGGAAGGGCGATGTCGCCGCGTCCGATGTTGTCGACGAGGTTTCGCAATGAGAAGTTTGTCGGTCGAAAGATCGTGCTCGCCACTATTCGTCGTCTCCGGTCTCGTCAGCGTCAATCGGGGCGTCGCCGGCACGGTACTTCCGTCCGCCGGGGAGGTGCGTCGAGGGGATGGGTGAGTCGAGGGAGAGTATCGGCTCGCGAGGGCCGATCACACGTTCGATATAAGCAATTTCGTCTGACGTGAGGTTAAACCGTTCGTAGAGGTCTGCATCGGCCCAACGGCGAGTCATCTCGAGCAGCGGAACGAAGGCGAATCGTGTGTTCGTAAGGTGCTGAGAAATCTTGCGTTGGAGAATGAGAAACCGGACGAACTTGGTTGTCAAGAAATATGCGTAGTGCTCTGCCTCAGCGGCGGTGTCGAACGTGCCGGCGACAAGATAACTCTGAGTGCATGCAGACCCGGGTGCGAGTGCGAGTGGTTCGCCAATCACGAACGACACATCCCGCCCGTGACCATCTCCAGCCATTGGGATGAGAACCTTACAGCGGTCAACCCACTCCTTTTTCCGTTGGAGCGCACCTCGCTGGACGTATCTGACCTTGTTTATGTAAACGAGCGGAATTCGACCTTCACCAGGTTCGTCATATGCTTCCCAGATGGTGCCAGTCTTCTTTTCCTCGTGGCCGTCATAGTTGGTCTTGATAGCCTGCCCGAAGGGGTCACTGGCCGACACCTTGTCGGCCAGAGACCCCTTCTCCAAGGGGTCACTGGCTATTTTTCCTACAATCTCTGCACCGAAGTTGTCGCGAAGCACAATCCCCCTTCCCAGTCGAAGGTCCCTCGCAGAGGTGTCGCGGATTAGCCCCTCAACTCGCGTTGAGAACTCGCAGTCGCCGTCATGATCTCTATCCCACAGGAAATAGGAGACGCCACCCTTGATCTCCGCCTGAGGGAAGACATCGTAGAGTTTCGGGTTGTCCACGAGTGTCCGAAGTCGGCGATCTGCAATCATCCGACCACGATAATCAACCAGCCCCTTGCCGCCCGCGAACCATCGCGACGGCGTAATCATGACGACGTATCGCGGATTCATCGCGATGGCCTTCTCCACGAATAGGTTGTAGAGCGGCGTGATGTTCGCGGTCCGGTTGCCCTTGCCGTCATCCATGCCGATTTGGTAGGGCGGGTTCCCGATGATGACATCGAACTTCATTTCGGCCACCTCCTTCGCGGGGTATGTGCCATGGATAAACGAGTAGGCGAAAGATTCACGCCGCTCGCGGATGAGTTTCGCGGGAGCTCGACAGGTCGTGCAGAACTGCTCCTTGCGATCGAGTGTGTGCTCGGTCTCGACGTAGAGGATGTTCCCATCGGGATCGTCGAAGTGCACGACCAGGTCCGCCAGAGCCGGATCCTTCACCCCGACGCCGGTCGCATTCTTGGTTTGGTAGAGCGTGCGGCGGGCGATGTCGCCGTTGAGCTGCGTCGTTGCGGCGCCGTAAAGCATGTTGCGCAAGATGTGCTCCCGGCGCTTCGCGCCATCCGGCTCCCACTCGGCAAGGCTCACCATGAGGCGCTTGAATACCTCGCGAAGATAGATGCCCGACTTGGTCGCCGGGTCGAGCCATGTGTAGCTCGCCTCTGACCATACGTGCTCGGGCAGGATGTCGAGCATCGCGGCGACGACCTTCGGCGGCGTGTACACGTCGTCATTCGGTAGCTGTGCGAGAGTCTCGAGCACATCAGGAACATGCACAGCCGAAACCTGTGCGGCAACAGCGCCCGTCATGCCCCCATCCCCGAGAAGTGGACGGTCGGCAGAGCGACAGGTGGCTCGTAGAAAAGATCCATCGCCGGTGGCTCGAGCTCTGACGGGACGCGCTGGAACCGCTCGCCCGGCAGCGGCGTGTACCCGATGAAGACGATCTGCTCGGCGCCGTTCAGTGAATCACCGACCACGACATTCGTTCGGACGATCTCGCGCGCGGCCCGATGGAACGCCTCTGAGGCATCCCCGTCGTCGAATGCTGCCGCTGCGGTGACAATGGCCAGCACGCGCTCGCGCGCTTCTGCAACGTTCTCCTCATCAATATCGATGGCATAGATGGAAGCAAGGCAGCGCAAAAGTGCGAACTCGAACCACTCAGGGGTTCCGCCGAACTTCTCCTCGTCGATGAGGGCGATCTTTCGCGCCAGAATCGCGACGAGAAAGTTCCCATCCCCCGCGGCAGGCTCCAGAAAACGCGTATCGATGCAGTCGAAGGCATCCGGAATCAAGTCAAGCATCGCGTTCACTTCGCGCGGTTGCGTGTACACCTCGCCAAGATCCCGCACCCGCTCCCGGGACTTAACATGCCGCGGCTCCGCCATCACGCCCCCGCTCATCTTTGCCCCACTCATGCCATCCAGTATGGCGTAGGCCACTGACACACCGAGTGATCAGCACCGCGTGGTGAGCCTAGATCGACTCGATCCTCAAGGAAACTCGGGCTCCTGCGCGCTGGGAATTTTTTGATTCGGGACCCTAAACCCCGATCTGCAAGACGCGTGGTGAAATCAGAGCTCGGCTTATCGGGTGACGCCAGGCGGACGGAATCTTCGGAGGCATCGTCAAACGCAGTGCACCACGCGGCAGTCTGTTGAAGCTCGTCGATCCGAGTGACGACCAACGGCAGCAGGTTTGTATCTATAGCCGGAGACAGAAGAACGGTGCCGCAAAGTTTGCGGCACCGTTCTTCTCGATGTGGCCGCCCGCTTCCGCGAGCGTCGGAGCACGAGCAATAGTCGATCCTTTGTTTATAAGGTGCGCTCACGTGCCCATTTCGTCCGTGCTTCTACCCATGAGTACGGAATAATCTCGACTCGATGTGTCACAGCAGGATTTCGAGAGTGTTTTGCAGTGCTGGCTTCGCCTTTGGGAAGTTCTCGGCCATCGCCAAGAGCTGGGATGGGCTGCTCTCCGGCACACGGAGCCAGCGTTTGAGCGCGTCAATCGCGAGGTTGCTACCCAAGTCGTGCCTGAGACTAAACATGTCGACGATCGTGCGTTCCGCAGAATAGAGTCCGATCGTTCTTCCGTCAGCCAGTGCGTGTTCAGTGCGGCCGATGTCGAAAGTTGCAGTGTCGAAGTGATGCCAGGTGATCGGTGCAGTCCAGATGGTCAGGGGCTTCGCGCCACGTGGAATGGCGACGTTGCTGCGCGTCGGAATCTCGTCCGTGAGGTCATAGATCGATAGCACTGTCAGCAGGCAGAGCGTCGCTTGCGGCCGCTTCGCAGCTATCGCCATCCATGCGGCCGTTGTATCGTCCGTTGCGCCTGTACGCAGAAACTGACCCGGTGCAATCCGTTCGTACTCCCCCACCTCGCTCAGGCGCATTAGCTGGCTGCGCGTGAGCCCCACCTCAGCGAGGTTCTGGTAACCCAAGAGGTCTGGCAGCAGCACGGTCTCCATGCCCACCTCCATTGGAACAAAAAGAGTGACACATGCAGCATTTTTATCACTATTTTCGATCACCAAAAATGTACACAGTTATTCCTATCTCAGTACGTTTCGTTTCACTTGGCACCCTTCCCTTAGACAGCAGCTACGTGAGGCCGATTGCCTGCCGCATCAGCATGAGGGAGAGTAGCCCGCGCTCACGGGCGACTGCGTCGAGACCGATCCAGGATGAGTGCGATGCTTCCGTCAGGTGCGAGATCAATGCGCTGATGCGTTTTCGGTCGTTCTTGCTCATTCCCGCATAGTCGAGTGCCGACGCGTCGCCCACACACGCGAACAATACCGCGCCGTCGTCCAGGTGACGCTCGCGGTCGCGACTATCGACCAACCAAGCCGCACCCTTCGCCACCAATGCGCCGAGCTCGTCGGGTACGCCGAGCGATGCCGTCTGCCCGCCACTGAAGTTCAGCCGATAGGTATCTCGCCGCCGAATCGCCTGTTCCCCTGCCGGAACAGAAAATGCGGGGCGCCTGCCGAGCCGAGGTTCCATTCGAGACGGCAGATGATCGGCGACCATGAGATCGAGCTTGCGACCATCGAAACGCTTGAAGCGGTAGGCGTGATACTCGCTGTCGCTGAGCTCAAAGCCGATCTTCCGCAATGCCCCTTGCGCTTCGATGAGGCTTGACCGGTTTGTCGCGTAGTCAACAAGAACATCGACATCTTCGGTCGGACGTGGCATCACAACGCTCGCACGCCGGGCATGTGCATCAACCATCAGTCCACCCACGAGCGTCCAGTGTCTCGATATGCCGCTATCGGCCAGCTCTATAACTGTGCGCCACCCGGGCAGCAGGTCATCATCGGCCATGTCGACGTCGACTATTTGGCCAGCCATCGGTACTTCAACTCCTCAATCGCCTGGATACCTGCTGCTCGCTCACGCGTATCCGTGCTGCGCGCGAGGTCCGCTGCGACGACGGCACTTGGCATAATGTCGCCCGCGAACTCAAAAGGCAGAGTGTTTTCGTAGAGCACGTCGCCACCATCAGCCCTCGCAATCATGAAGTTACTCGCGGCATAGTCAGCGACCGTGCCCGAGCGCACGTAACCGGATACTCGACGACGGTCGGTGATCAGATCAGCTCCGAACGTAGCGAGTACGTCTGATGCTGTGCGGCCGGTCTGAATCAGGTTGGCGCTGGCTCGCTTAGCATTGGCTGCAGCGAAGTAGTGTGCGGTCGTGCGCGCGGCGACAACGGTCGAAATCTCTGCCGCAGTGGCCTCCCTGATGCGGCGGCGCACGCGTGCGTGGGTACTGGCACTTAGCCAACCGACTTCTATCCCAGACAGCTCCCACAACATTCCCCACGCGGCATCGGCACTCAGGGTACGACCGCTGCCTCGCAGTGCCGTGCGCTCGAATCGAGCTACCGCGTCTGCGTCGGCAAGCCAGGTGCCATTCGCGAGGCGACGCGCACTGATCCTGCCGTCTGCAAGCAACGCGAGCGCTCGACGGCGAGTGACGCCAAGCCGAGCTGCAAGTTCAGTAGCCGTTAAATCTGTCATGTCATATAACTTCCCAATTAGGCATCATTGTGACACCCGCGGCTGTGAATGACAAGCATTCATACTCCAAAGGCCTTCTCCAGCAGGCCTGCCGTCGTGGGGTCGACGGTTTCGTTGCGGCGAATGTAGTGCTTGATCGTGATCGCTGGGTCGGTGTGCCCAAGCAGCTGAGATGCCAGCCAGCTCGACACCGGCTCTTTCGTTGATTGTGGTCGCGACGGTTCGGCGGAACTTGTGCGGAGTGACGCCGTCGATCCCGGCCAGATCCAGGACGTGGCGGAGCTGGCGGCGTACATTGTTCGTCGTCAATGGTGTGCCCTCGCGGGAACAGAACAGCAATGCGTCGGGGTCGATCGTGTTCAGCTCCCTCAATCGCCCCTGTACAGCTGTCGCGGCAAACCCCGGAAGTTGAATCGTGCGTCGGGAGCGCGCGGTCTTCGGGTGATCTTACCGCGTCGTCGGTTCGCCTTTCGGGCTGGTGATGGTTCCGGTGATGCGCACGGACGGCACGCTCAGGTCGATGTCACGGCGGCGGATCGCGAGCACTTCACCGATGCGTGCGGAAGTGCCCAGCATGACCTCGATGATTGCGCCGAGTTGCCCATCGGGTTTCGGCCGCGAGACCTCGCGCCCGGCCTCCCAATACGCGATCGCGGCGCGGATCCCGGTGATCACCTCTGGCGTGAATGTGTCAGGCATCCGCACATCGCGATGCAACCGTGCAACATGATCGACGGAATTTCGCAAGAGCACCTCGTGTCGCACGGCCAGTGCGAGCGCGAGTCGCAGCACGACACGAGCACGCTTCGCTTTCGAATACGAATTCTTCGCGAGCCTCTTCAGAAACTGGTCACATCGGGCAACACCGATCTCGCGCACCGTCAGATCTTTGAACGCAGGCAGCACGAGCGTGCGCATATCGCGTTCATAAAGTTGCCGTGTGGCGGTCGCCAGCTGGTCTTCCAGATCAATGTCTTCGAGCCAGTACGCCACCAGATCCGGGAACGGACTGTCAGCCGTGAGCGAGCCTGCGCTCGGCGCAATCAGATTGCGATCGACGCATTTTGGCTTTGAGCGCGTGGGTTGCAGCGGCCGGGCTGTCGCCGCTCGCCTGTACGAGCCGGGTGGCCCCATCCCAGTCGCGGTAGCGGGCGCGTGCTTCGATGCGTCAGCTCGGGCGACGTCGGGTGGTGATCTCACCGTAGGTTCCGATCGTCAGACGCGGGCGGCTCATCGTGTCACCCCTGAGGACGGAGAGAGTGTGCAGCAGGCGCAGGGTCGCGCTGCGCTTCGATCCACTCGGTCACGTCGGTGACGGCGAACTTCAAGTGCTTGCCGAAGCGATATGCGCGGGGACCGACGCCGCGCGAGCGCCAGTCGTAGATCGTCGAGACGGGCACGCCAAGATATTCCGACAGCTCGCGGATATCGAGCAGTGGCGGCAGGTCGGGCGGAGGCAACGGAAGCGGGCTTGGGCTGGTCATACAGACCAGGTGCGCGACGTGCTCCCAGGCCACCGGAACCACCCGCAGGCGACACTCGCGAACCGAGCAAAGCGCAGGTCAGATGGTGTTTCACTAGGGGTTTTAAATGGCCGGATCAGATTTCACCAACGAAAAATCTCGGAAACCCCTGAGTTTCCGCGATTTTTTGGTCGGGCTGACAGTGTTCTCTTTCAAGACATAGGAAACATTCCGATATTTCCCTCGCACCCAGGCGACCGGCCTTTCCCGCAGACGGCGTGCGCGTGCCCCGGTTGAGGCAGGAGACCCCACCGCAGCCCAAAGCGGGCAGACGTCAGCAACAGATCACCATCCTCGCCCCCGTATTAGGCCGAAATTAACCGTCAGGCAGGCGAGCGGACCCACAGGTGAACCCACAACTCTTTGGCCAGTTTTGCCCTCGCAGCCTGGCGACATCTATTCACCCAACATCGCACATGGAACGCCAGAATCAGGAAAACTCCCCCACCCCTGAGGGTTCGAAAGTTTCCCATGTCTTGAGAGATCACACTGTCGGGCTGACAGTGTTCTCTTTCAGGACATAGGAAACCCATCTCTCAAGACATAGGAAACATTCCGATATTTCCCTTGCAACCAGGCGACAGGCCTTTCCCGCAGACGGCGTGCGCGTGCCCCGGTTGAGGCAGGAGACCCCACCGCAGCCCACAGCGTGCAGATTCCAGCAGCTGATCACCCCAGTCGCCTCGGAATTCGGCTGAAATTAACCGTTGGGCAGGCGAGCGACCCCACAGGTGAACCCACAACTCTTTGGCCAGTTTTGCGCTCGCAGCCCGGCAACATCTATTCACCCCACAACGCCCATAGAACGCCAGAATCGAGAAAAATCCCCAACCCCTGAGGGTTCGAAAGTTTCCTATGTCTTGAGAGATCACAACTGTCGGGCTGACAGGATTTGAACCTGCGACCCCTTGACCCCCAGTCCTAGGCGGGACTCTCACACAGTGTCATAGGTGCTCAAAATCAGGATTTTTGGACGGTTGTGAGCACCCATGAACAGCCATGAAACAAGAGTTCGTGTGGCACAGAATGTGGCACGGCAGTAGTCTGCGCTTGGCTCAGAGGCAATCACGTTCCTCCAAAAGGAATTTCGGAAGCAAGTGGCCTAAATATGGTCGATGAAGTTTCCAGGAATTGGAGTCGCATGAAGCTTGAAGAAGGCGGGGGGCTAATGCACGTGCCCCAACTTGATAATCGAGATACGCTTCATTGATGACAAATGTTCAGCCGTGGTTTGTTGTCGGTCTAGTTGGCCTGGTGGCTCAAGTTTTCCTGGGTCTGCTGCTCGCGGGTATAAGTTATTGGATTGGCCAAACTTTAGCCACTATTGAGGCAAATGAGTTTGTCCCAGATAGCGCTCTGGATTTGGTCGAAACCTTGGAAGCCTCTTCAGGGCCGATTTGGGTGGGGCTTGGAGTTTTTGCCTTAACGGCAACAGTTGGCCTGATGGGGTTTCTTTTTCAAGTCGCGAAGGCCACCGCTGGAGCCGCTGAGCAAATGGCTGAAGACCTTCCCAAGGGAAAGTTCCGCTTTAGCCCGGGCTGGGGAATTGGTGGCTGGTTCATTCCAATTGTTGCAATCTTTGTAATCCCCCTCTTCATTGCTGACCAACTTGATGGCCTGAGGGTGAAGAGGAGAGGTCTTCTTAAATTCCTGGTGTGGTTTTACCTCCCAATCACGCTCGTCGCTTCCAATGGACTCGTAAGCACCGCCAGGCTCTATGAAGATGCTGAATCCCTTGGGGATTTTATTTTTGTTTTCTACACCGACAGCATCATGGCTTTCGGTTACGTGCTTACGGCGGCTTTGATGATGGCGGTTATTTTGACCCTAAAAAGCGGGCTCCACTCATGGTGGGAAGAGAGGCCTATCAACCCTGCCTTGAATAGGGAGGAGACAGGTTGACTATTCTCTGTTTTGCTTTGACTGTCGTCGTTCCAGTTGCCAACCTCGACAGGAAGTTCGCAGGCGGTCTGGCTGCTTATGAGTCGAAAGCAAGGGCGCTCGGTCTGGATTTCTGTAATGACGGCATCGTAACCGGTGCTTACTTTCGGTCGCCAGACGAGGTTGGGCGCTGGAATGAGTCTCTGAAACGGGGTGGGCTCACCTATTTTGAAGGCGATGAGGAAGACCCTGGTTTGGAAGCGCAAGACTTCACAGTCGTTGACATGCTGACTGGACCAGTCCTGATTACCCCTTGGCTGTCGCATAGTTTCGAATCAGGAAGAAGACTTGCGTGGAGCGCTGGAAGCCGCCAGGACGAGCCAGTGATTCCGAAAACATTCGACGTGCAGGCTATCGAGGAGGCTGTTTTCGTGTCCAACGAAGAGCTCCGCTCCAACCAGACCCCAATGGGCCCCGGAGTCTTGTTTTTGCTCCCCGGGCATCCGGAGTATCCGGAGCTTGGTCGCAAGCTCGGCTCGCGGCGCGGACTGTTTGTCTTTGTCGTGGTTGCCTTCGTAATCGGCTTGGCAATATTTCTGATTTAGCCGACCATCCCTATGCACCGATTCCGTCTTTTATACGGAATATGTTCGGAACCGCTGTCAGGACTGCCTGCGCCTCAAGCCCTTGGACCCAGTTGTTAGATTGGGCGGCCCTCAAGAAATTTCGACACAACCCAACCAGGCAGGTTGAGACAGCATTGATTCCCTCCCACGGCCGGCGCCCAGGCAAAGGAACTGCCCCAAACCATTGGCGAGCGACAACTACAAAAACAGATACCTAATCAAAGCCGACGCAGAAATAAAAACGAGAAGATAGACCCAGAATGGCGGATTTTGGGACTCAGAAACCCAGAATGGCGATTCTTCGGGCTCGGGGTTTTCCGGTAGTTCGAAGCTCCTCAGGTTTTCAACCCTTTCGGAGTCCCAGCGTGGAGACCCATATTTTTCCAAGAGCCTGCGAGTCTCACTTATGTTTGGCTGCTCTGCGGCCTTCTCCCACTCCAGAGCGATGCTTTCCTCGCCTCTCTCTCGTGAGAGCTTCCCGAGGTTACGGTGCGCGTCAAGGTCCCCAACTTCTGCCGCAACCTCCCAAGCATTCTGCGCCTGCTCAAGTCCGACATTTTCCGCCAACCAGCTCCCAAACTTGTTGAGTATCCCTGGGTGACGGGCATCAAGCGCGTCGTCTAGGTACGAACTGTACCGCCGGTTCTTAAGATTTGAGTCGATTACTATCCGGCCGAGGTTGGCCTTCGCATCGAGGTTTCCGAGCTTGGCTGCTCGCTTCCAGAGCTTTTCAGCCTGTCGCGATTTTCCCTCTCCGGCAACAAATAACCCAAATTCGTTGATTGCGTCGGGACGGTTTTCTTTTGCAAGCTGGCCCAAAAGGCTTCGTGCCGGAACTGTTTTCCCAAGACGCACCATCACTCGCGCTAGTTCAAAACGCACATCCAGACCAATATTTACGGCCATCGAGTAATACAGCTCAGCGTAAACAAGGTCACCCTCCTCCAGCGCAATATGACCTAGCGCTGCCACAGGGGCAGGCCTACCTCCCTGTGCGCTGATGTGAAAGTGCTCTTTAGCATCAGCAAGGTTGCCTTCGGCTACGTAAATCCATCCCAGCTCAAACTCCGCTTCCAAATTGCCCAGCTTCGCCGCTTGTTTGAGAAGTTCCGTTCGCGCCCCAAGTTGTTCAGGAGTCTTCATTCCGCTGGCTTCGAGGACCATTTTCTCTGCAGCACGTACTTCGTTGCCCATGTCTAATCTCCTGTCCCACTAATTTTTCGCCTAGCGGCCATCGTCTGGGTCCCTCCGAAAATTGCTCATCCCCTCCATCGGCCCAGAAAACGTCGGGGCCTTGAAATCTTCGACCTGCTCGGCCGCCGAGGGCACTACGCCTCAGTTGTGACTAAGTGTTCAATGAGAAAATCACTGGGACTGCTCGGCATCCGCCCCTCAACACCTGCCAAACTCTTAGCAGTCCCAGAGTGCATCACAAAACAGCTCAGTCCTCGACGCGATGTTGAGTCCTTCCCCATCGATGGCCCACGTGTTGACACCAAGAACCCGGCCTCTGCTGTTGAGGAGGGGGCCTCCTGAGTTACCTGGATTAACGGCAGCATCTGTCTGGTACGCGTCTGGATAAACATTCGAAATAATTCCTCGGGTGAACGTCCCTTGCAGACCCTCAGGCGAACCGACGGCATAAACAGCATCCCCAACAAGGCCCTCCATTGCGTCAAAAAGGGGCGGAAGTTCCGCGGTGGCCATGAGTAACGCTAAATCGTACTCTTCCGACCAGTTATAGAGCATGACCTCGACCTCGAAGCCCTCGTTATCGTAGGCAACCAGACTGGTGTTTGAGTCACGCGCGCAGTCCTCGATGACATGGTGGTTGGTAACTATTACTGAACGATAACCCGATGAAGGTGTGGCCCAATACGAAAAACCGGTACCCAGCGAGCGCCCACACTCGATGGTCACGATTGACTGAATCACCGTGCCATAAACGTCCCTCGCAGTCGGTGGGAATCCGCTCCTCCCAGCTCTCTGCCCGAGGTCTTTTACGGTCCCTATCAGAGGCCCGTTTAGGCCATAAACAATGCAGTGATATACCCTTTCTCCTTGCTCCCACTCCTTCTCGGTTGGAGAGAAGGAGTTGAACTCTAGGTTTGAATCTTGATAAGGCAACCCGACGTATGTTTCGAAACTCTCAAAACATTTGTCGTCAATAAATTCCCAAAAGTCGTTTTCGTCGGGAAAGGTAGAAAACGGTAGGTCACCCTTCTCGGTGATTTCAGAATCATGGGGATAGGCGCAATCAACGGTGTGGACAAGGTAAACGAAATCATCCCATTCCACCTCGGGGAGGTTCATGCACGTTCCCGCGCCCAACTCTCTGATGTCTTTCTCCACCGAGGGTATTTCTGCCTGCGAATCCGGTGAATATTCTCCGTTAGCGGGCTCAGGCCCTCCGTTTCCAATCCCGAGTGGGAGGAGGACAATAACCAGAGACGCAACGACGAGGCTCACTCCCACGATAAGGGCGCTCGCTGTTGAAAAAAGAGGCGCTCTTGAAGGTTGCGCAATAGGCGCGCTCACAGTTGAAACCACAGGGCCCACAGGGCCTCCCGGTTCAACGTCCATTGATGAATTATAGTCGGGTATCAAGTTGCCCGCAATGGTTCGCCAGCCGGGGGTAACGGCTTCAGAAAATCAGACCAAAGTTTCTATCCCTCCCCGATTGACTTTGGACACTACCCATCGTCATTGGTATCGAGTAGCCTCTGGCGCATGAGGATTTTCCATGCCTGAGGAATCAAAAAAGTGTGTTGCCTGCGCGGAGGACATCAAAGCTGAAGCCAAACTCTGTCGATTCTGTGGAACACCCCAATCAGAAAGCCAGCCACTAAAGGGGAATGAGTTGAAGCTTCCTCCCAAAAGTAAAGACTCATCACATCGCCGGAAATCACCATTGAACGCGATTGCTGGAGAAGCTGGTAAAAGCGCTTGGGTTCTGTCAGGCGGCCTGCTCTCCTGGGTGATATTTGGTTTTCGGCCAGACGGCATCTATGGACCATCGCAGCCTGTGGGAATTTTTGCTGGTGGGACATTTATTCTCGCCTTTACGCTTGCGATAGCGGTCATCATCGCTATGTCGCTAAAGCGACCTGCTTCACAAGCGCTCGGCTCGTGGAGACTGGGCTTCCTTTACTGGAGCTTGGCCTCTCTCCTGGTATACGGAATCTCTTACCAAATCAGCATGGTCTACTACGGCACAAGCTAAGCACCGGTTTCACCGGAGGCGTCAGTTTTCCAAATCACTCCGCAGGTGGCCGCGCCTTTTTCTCCTGTGGCACCGACAACCAACCCTCGAGAGACCCCACAAGTCTCGCCACAATCTGGCCAGGAACCTCTAACCAAAATTTGCGTCATAGGCCCCAGGTATAGCCAAGACCATCAGGAGGGTCGTGGTGGATGCGGCAAGAATTGCAGCGACCCGCACAATTTGAAGCGTCGTCGATGACAAAATCCCGTTTTTCCGTTCCCACCTGATACCCCTCGTAGCCATGACTGCTGCGGTGACTGACGTCGGCAAACAGAGGATTGGAAAAGCAAACGTCAAGACGCCGAGGGAGGCGAGAACAATTGCCGTGACTTTGCGGGCGTCTCCATCTAAGCGAGTCCTGTGGCTCGAATCAGCACTGCCAGGGTATACACGATTCCCAAAATCAACCCCGCGAGAGAAAAACCAAAGCCCCTTTCCTTGACGCCCATGTTCTTGATTTCCGAGGCTCGCCCCAGCGAAATGGCCCCAACCACAATGGATGCCATAGGGATGATGAAGGTCCAAAAAAGGAAGATGCTTGCGATGCCAAGAACTAGTGCGTAGATGGCTATTTTGTTCTCAGGAATTGCTGAACTTTTAGAATTCGCTAACCCCGTTGATTGTGGTGGGGCAGGAGCCTTAGGTTCAGTCTCCTTCGGCCGGAAGCTTGAATCATGTTGGCTTGTCTTACAATATCTACAAAGGACAGCTTCTTCTTTGATTTCTTCCGCGCAGGCGATGCAAGCTTTCATAGCGAGGAGTCTGCCAGCCCTTTGAGGATTAACCAACTAACTCTGCATACATCTGGCCAGGAACCTCTAACCAAAATTTGCGTCATAGGCCCCAGGTATAGCCAAGACCATCAGGAGGGTCGTGGTGGATGCGGCAAGAATTGCAGCGACCCGCACAATTTGAAGCGTCGTCGATGACAAAATCCCGTTTTTCCGTTCCCACCTGATACCCCTCGTAGCCATCACTGCTGCGGTGACTGACGTCGGCAAACAGAGGATTGGAAAAGCGAACGTCAAGACTCCGACAGAGGCGAGAACAATTGCAGTGACTTTGCCAGGCGTTTGCAGCGCTAAACCAGGCGCCAGCGGGGAGCTAGCGATTTCGTTCTTGGGGCCACCTGCGGCCTTAGTTCCAGCTGAGGCGCGGAGGGGTTGCGCCTCAGTCGGGGCTACAACCGGTTGGATTCTGGGAAAAAAATCTTCATCATTCTGACTTGTATTGCAGAAACGGCAAAGTTTTGCTTCATACTGAATCTCCTCAGCGCAAGCTATGCAAGCTTTCATAAGTAAAAGTGTCTCAACTATGCCCAGAGCGCACAAGCGTTTCCTTTCGGAGTTCGATTCTCAGAAGCAGCGTTTGAGGGGGCGACTATGGCCTTACTCATTTCGATTGCGAAGGTCGCTTCAACCAGAGACATGGCGAATCCCTGCCCAAAGGGCAAAAGTATCAGGGAAGAAAGTGCCTGTCACCGCCTTAAAAAAGCCGCTTCCTTCCTTCTAGCTCCGCCTATTTCCCTGCGATTCCTTCAACTAGCCGGAACATGTACGAAGCGGAGTTTTTTGTGACGTCACCGCGGCCCCTTTGAAACCGTCTCTCGACACGGGGTTCCGTCTGTCTCCCGTTGTCGCTAGCGTTAGAGGTATGAGGTTTTTTTATGCCTGAGGAAACAAAGAAGTGCGTGGCGTGCGCTGAGGAAATTAAGTGGCAGGCACGACTTTGTAGGTTTTGTGGAACTAGCCAGAACGATGTCTTGTATTCAGAAAGTAGCCCGGCACTCCCGACCGTAGCACCGCAGGTTTCGAAACAAAACGTCGGATGGCAACCACTCCTAGGTGACGTCCTCAGGTCATCCTGGCTTCTGTCAGGTGGGCTCCTCTTTTTTGTGCCCTTCGAGTTTAACCCCAGCGGCATTTATGGCCCGTGGCGACCCGTCGCCCTATTCGCGGCGGGAGTTTTTGCGTTTTCTCTACCGCTACTCATCGTCATTGGTGCGGTCATGTCCAGCGAACCCTCAAGCGGACGGCTTTCTTTGATGCGTGGTTCCCTCGCGTGGGCTTCGTTATCACTCGCGGTTTTTCTTCTTGGCCTCTCGGTGAGTCTTTTCTACGAAAGTAATAACAACCCAGTCCCTGACGGCCACCTGAGCCTGAGCGAGCTGATACCTGGAAGTTGCGTCAATGACCTATCCCTCCCTCCAGGGAAGACCTTTTACACAGTCCCAGTAGTGGAGTGTTCACAGCCTCACGATTCAGAGGTCTATTTGGTTGGCGACCTGCCTTACAGCTACTACCCTTCCGTGGAGGAGCTGGCAGGGGTCTTGGAAAATCTGTGCGCTGAAGGTTTCCGTTCTTACGTCGCTGACGCTCCAGAAAATTCCCGTTTCGTGTCCAACTTTTGGTTTCCCTTTGAGGCGGAGTGGAATGAAGGGTACAGGCGCTATCACTGCATCCTGTGGGACCCCCAAGGTCAAAAAACGGGCTCAGCAAAAGGGACCCAAACATCTTCAGGCCCAAGCGAATTGGATGTGGGAGACGTTTATGAACAGGTTATTGACTCAGTCGTAACTGTTTTTTGTCCGGGCTGGGGACAGGGTTCTGGGTTCAGTTTTGATGTTGTTCCCGCTGACGGTCACCAGAGCGTAAGCGCGTCCAATCACCACGTCATTGAAGGTTGCACCTACGAGAGCTCCAGAACGGTGACGTTAGACACATCCTTGGGGAGGACAGTAAATGGTGAGGTTTGGGATTGGGATGAGGAAAACGACCTGGCTCTAATAATGGTCGACGAAGAAATTCCTGCAATTTTGGCTGCAACTGAGGCTCGAGTTGGCGAGCGCGTCGTCGCCATTGGCTCACCTCTTAGTTTCGCTGGAACACTGACCACAGGAATCATCTCGCAGGTTTACAGCGATGCCTATCAAACCGATGCCGCAATCCACCCAGGAAACTCGGGAGGACCTTTACTCAATATGAACGGACAGCCCCTTGGGGTAAACACGATGGGCTTCGACGGTCAAGGGCCCAACTTTGCTTTCAGACATGAACTCCTTTGTGACCGACTGCTGTTCTGCAATTAAGAAACGGAGAAGTACGTGAATCCGCAAACCAAAAACATCGTTGTCGGGGTTGGCGTAGCTGCGGCAATAATTTTTTTGCTGTACGGCTGTGGAGGCGACAAGTACTACTGCATCCAGTGGGATGATGCTGGAAATTGCCTCGATTACGGCCCCACCTACTGAGCCATGAGAAGCTGGCGGATTCAGGTGGTCAGCGCAACAGTAGTGGTTCAATCATCTCATTAGGTTTGAGGTAGTCGAGTCGTTTGCGTGGACGGTCGTTCATTTCCCAAGCTACGTAGTCGAGATCTTCTTGCGAGTAGACGCTGAGGTCGGTGCCTTTGGGGAAATATTGGCGCAGTAAACCATTTGTGTTCTCGTTCGTGGGCCGCTGCCAGGGCGAGTGCGGGTCGCAGAAGTAGATTGCTAGGTCTGCTGCGATTGTGACTTCTTTGTGGCGGTGCATCTCGACACCCTGGTCCCAGGTCAGGGTTCGGCGCAGCAGGTCTGGCAGGTCCACCATTTTGCGGATGAGACCGTCATGAACAGCATCGACACGATTGCATCCGGGAGTCAGGTGCACCAGGATCAGGTACCCGGTCTTGCGTTCCACGACAGTGCCGATGGCGCTCTTGTGGTCCTTGCCGATGATGAGGTCACCTTCCCAATGGCCGTGCACTGCACGGTCTGCTGCTTCGGGTGGCCTCTCGGCGATCAACGTCATGTCCTTGATCCGACCGCGACGAGTCTCAGTGCTGTTCTTCGACTTGCGTAGGGTCCGCCCGGTGCGCAACTTCTTGACAAGCTCGCGTTTCAGTCCGCCCCGTGAGAGCACATACAGCGATTGGTAGATCGTTTCGTGAGACACCTGCATCTCCGGATCGTCGGGGAAATCGTGTCGCAACCGGCCTGAGATTTGTTCCGGTGAGAGATTCTTCTCAAGGTCATTCTGCACCCGGATGCGGAGAGCCTCGTTCGTGTTGAGCTTAGCTTCTTTGGGGCGTCTGGCCAGTTCGAATGCGAGTGCGTGAGCGCGAGTGGCCCGATACCCGTTGACCCCACAGTGTCGTCTCAACTCACGCGAGATCGTCGAGGGTGACCGCCCCAACCGGCGGGCGATCTCCCGCACACCATGCTGACCCTTAAGCGCCAAGATACTTTCACGCTCACTCATTGACAGGGACCGGCCCGACAGTTCCCGTCCCCAGCGAGGTCGCACACCACCGTGCTCGCGGATATGGCGGTGCACTGCTGCCTTGCTCCACCCGATCTT
>Ga0222672_1000322_pt1 | contig 20881 bp, 15 predicted proteins | sample AntAcemetagen799_FD_179810 | JGI IMG/M metagenome (GOLD analysis project Ga0222672, IMG submission 179810) | Saline water microbial communities from Ace Lake, Antarctica - #799 | ecosystem: Environmental > Aquatic > Non-marine Saline and Alkaline > Saline | place: Antarctica: Ace Lake...
CGGCCACTTTTAAGGCATTGGGTTTGGAACCAAATATCTCTTTTATGGATACGCCGGAAGATATTCGCGATAAATATCAGTACTTTACTGAAGCTGATATGAGCAAATTAATAGATGCTGGCTACAACAAAGCATTCACAAGCCTTGAAGCAGGTGTTTCGGATTATGTTAAAGAATATCTTGAATCAGGGAAACGCTATTGAGATTGCTGTTTGTCAGTTATGGCTGTGTCAAGATTGATAAGGAAATCCCGTAATTTATTTAAAGTAGAAAGCATGACTACTTTTTCTTCTAATTCATCAAAATCATTTTTCAATGCATCTTTTGCCCCGTGAAGCGTATACCCCTTATTTTTGACCAGATGATAAATCATGTGCAAATAACGAATGTCACGTTCAGTGAATAGACGATTGCCTTTTTTGTTTTTTCGAGGCCGTAATACGGTGAATTCTCTTTCCCAAAACCTAATCAATGAAGTGTTTACGTGAAACATTTCTGCCACTTCACCAATACTATAATAAACTTTCTGGCTTTTATTTGGTTGTGCTTTCATACAAATTACTAATCCATGGATTGCGTAGGTTGAGAAGAAAGTTCCAGGATGAGTTCGTATTGTTCTGGAGTTAGATCGTTAAAAAAGAAGTGTATAGGATTTACAGGTCTGTTATTTTTATGCACTTCGTAATGTAAGTGAGGTGCAGTAGATTTTCCGGTATTTCCAACTGTGCCAATAAGTTGTCCGCGGGTGATTTTTTCGCCTCTCCTAACTTTAAACTCATGCATGTGACTGTATTTTGTTTCGTAGCCAAACCCATGATCTATCTCGATCGTGTTTCCATATCCCCATTTAGATTTTTTTACGGAAACTACTTTTCCATCACCTGTAGCATAAATTTCGGTGCCTATTGGTGCTGAAAAATCTACACCTTGGTGGAATTTATTAACCTTGTAGAAAGGGTCTGTTCGTATGCCGAAATAAGATGAAATACGCTTAAGGTCAGTATTTTTTACTGGCTGTATTGCAGGAATAGCACTGAGCATTTCCGACTTATTGCGTGCCATATCAAACACCTCATCGTAAGATTTTGATTGCACGTAAAGCTGACTGGCAATTTGGTCAATGCGCCTGGACGCATCAACAACTATATCGGAACTTTTAAAACCAGTAAGCTTGTCATATCTGTCAACACCGCCATAGCCAGCACTTCTCACGGATTTTGAAATAGGCTCTGCCTCAAAAATTACCCTATAAATATTGTCGTCACGATCCTGCATTTCGGCTAGTAAATTTTCCATACCGGCCAAACGATCGTTTAAAATCTGATATTGCAACTTTACGAAGGAGAGTTCTCTTTGGAGCATCCGTTCTTTTGGCGAGCCGAGAAAATTAAACGCAAATACAACAATAACAACAGCAAAGGCTGCTGTTGAAAGTAAATATGAAAATACGCGCATCATCCGCTGTCTCCAACTCGATTGATATTTCTCGTAAGAGAGCGTTTTGCGGTTAAAAATGTATTTAGGTTCTGCCATTTTCTACGTTTAAATAGGATTATTCATTGCTGTGCAAACGAACAAGCACAAAATTAATTATTTCGTCTAACTTTGCAAGCTTTATTTTAAGCAAGATATTACAAATAATTGTTAATAAGGTATTCAATATGAACGCTTCACAAATCAGACAAAGCTTCCTCACATTCTTTAGCGAAAAACAGCACACGATTGTTCCTTCTGCCCCTATAGTTGTAAAAAATGATCCGACCCTGATGTTTACTAATGCCGGGATGAATCAGTTTAAAGATATTTTTCTTGGTAATGAGCCTGCTACATCGCCTCGTGTTGCTGATACACAGAAGTGTTTGAGGGTTTCAGGCAAGCACAACGATTTGGAAGAAGTGGGCTATGATACCTATCACCATACCATGTTTGAGATGCTCGGCAATTGGTCGTTTGGCGATTATTTTAAGAAAGAAGCCATAGCTTATGCTTGGGAATACCTCACCGAGGTGGTGAAAGTTGATAAAAGTCGCATTTATATCACTGTTTTTGGCGGTGACGAAGAAGATGGCCTGCCAATGGATCAAGAGGCTTTCGACTTCTGGAAGGCATTTATTGAAGAAGATCGCATTTTGATGGGTTCCAAAAAAGATAATTTTTGGGAGATGGGCGATACCGGTCCATGTGGGCCGTGCTCAGAAATCCATGTCGATATTAGAGATAATAGTGAGCGCGAAGCTTTGGACGGAGGTAAGCTGGTAAATGGGGATCATCCCGAAGTGATTGAAATCTGGAACTTGGTGTTTATCGAGTTTAACCGACTTTCAAACGGAAAATTAAACAAGTTGCCCGCCCGTCATGTGGATACTGGTATGGGTTTTGAACGTCTTGCTATGGTGGTTCAGGGCAAGAAATCTAACTATGATACTGATGTTTTTCAGCCAATCATTCAGGAAATTGCGAAGCTATCAAATGAAACTTATGGCAACGAAAAATCCAAAGATATCGCCATGCGTGTAATAGCGGATCATTTGCGTACCGTCGCTTTTGCTATTGCTGATGGTCAGCTACCCTCTAATAATGGTGCAGGTTATGTTATTAGACGCATTTTGCGCAGAGCAATCCGTTACGGATATACATTTTTGGGGCTGGAAGAACCATTTGTTTTTAAACTCTTGCCAGTGCTTACGCGTCAAATGGAAAGCAGCTTCCCTGAAATTGCTTCCCAACAGCAATTGGTGTCAAAAGTCATTTTTGAAGAAGAGAGTTCGTTTTTGAGAACGCTGGCGCAAGGAATCAAAAGATTTGAAAATTTTGTAGCTCATCAAGCTGATTTAAAACTCATTGATGGTAGCTTTGCTTTTGAGCTTTTTGATACTTACGGCTTTCCTATCGATCTTACGCAAGTTTTAGCACGCGAAAAAGGTCTTGAAATTGATATGAAAAGCTTCGCTGTACAGCTAGAAGAGCAAAAAAACCGCTCACGGAATGCCGCTTCTGTTGCTGCAGGCGATTGGGTAATAATTGCTGATAATGCGCAGCCAACGCAATTTGTTGGCTATAACCAAACTGAGGCTGCCGCCAAGATTTTAAGGTATCGGGAAGTAACTTCTAAAAAGAAAATGCATTACGAAATTGTACTTGACCAAACGCCTTTTTATGCAGAATCAGGCGGGCAGGTAGGCGATACAGGCAGGTTGATTTCAGCCAATGAAAAAATCCTAGTTTTCAACACACTCAAAGAAAACAATTTAATAATTCATCTTTCAACTGAAATTCCTCAGAATCCTGAAGCGGAATTTTTGGCAGTGATTGATGCCGAAAAACGCCTGCAAACAGCTAATAATCATAGCGCAACACACCTTATGCACGCCGCTTTGCGGTCGGTGCTCGGTTCGCATGTGGAGCAAAAAGGTTCATTAGTAAATACCGAGCGTCTGCGTTTCGATTTTAGCCACTTTAGCAAAATGTCTTCCGACGAGATCAGGCAAGTCGAAGCAATGGTAAACGAAAATATTCGTAAAAACATAGCCAACGAAACCTTAGAGAATATTCCGATTGAAGAAGCCAAATCAATGGGTGCTATGGCACTTTTTGGTGAAAAATATGGCGACAGTGTTCGGGTTGTATCTTTTGATCGTGAATACTCGGTTGAGTTGTGTGGCGGCACGCATGTGGGCGCTACCGGACAAATTGGATTGTTTAAAATTGTTTCGGAAGGAGCAATTGCTGCTGGTATCAGAAGAGTAGAAGCTGTTACCGGATTTGCCGCAGAAGCTTATGTTTTGAACCTGCAAGACCAATTGGAGCAAATAAAAGACCTTATTAAAAGTACGGGCGAACCCGTCAAAGGCGTAACTCAGCTAAGCGCACAACTGCAACAGGCACAAAAAGAAATTGAAAAACTCCAAAAAGAAAAAGCAGAAGCAGCTGCTGAAATACTATTTAAAAAAGCAGAGAGAAAGGATGGCTTTCTTTTGATCAATGAAATTGTAAAAGATGCAGGACTTGATGATCTTCGTCAAATAGCATTGGTGCTCAAACAACTGAACGCAGACATAGTCGCTGTGCTAGCCGGAGTACAAAATGAAAAACCTGCACTGTGTATCATGATTAGTGATAAATTGGTTAGCGAAAAGGCCTGGGATGCATCAAAATTAGTAAAGGAAGCTGGCCGTGAAATCAAAGGAGGTGGCGGAGGCCAGCCCGGATTAGCCACTGCTGGCGGAAAGTTTGTAGAAGGCCTTGAAGCTGCCAGAAAATTAATTTTAGCCAAATTGCTGTCCTGATTTATTTTTGGAATTCTAGAAACAAAAGCGATTTTTGAGGGTTTGTTAATAACTCTATTAATAAATTGATGTTTAAGTTTGTAGGAAATACGCATTTAATGTCTATTTTTACTCCATAATTACTACTTTTGCTTTGATTTACTCAGTTCGGCACTCTTAAATCAACCGAAAACAACCTATGAAAAAGATATTAAGTTTATTGTTATTGATTTTTTCGCTTTCTCTTATTGCGCAGCAGGATGAGCAGTATATTGATTTACAGGACTTTTCAATACTTAGCCCCGTCCAATCAAGTATAACCTCAGCCCGTGGTTGGTCTATGCAGGATAATGGAAAGTGGGCTTACAGCGACAATAAAATTCCTTATACGGATAGCCACAATAACAATACCCGCTTGCCTGCTGTTGAGGAGTTGGGCTTGGATAATTTTACCGAAATAACTTTGCGTAAAATTATGATTGATGATAAGCAATACAACGTACTCATTAAGAAGTATAAAGATGGCGAATATGAATTTGATTACCTAGCTAAAGGCTGGAAAAGTTATAATTCTTTAGACTATTATGTGTTTAAAAGTGAAAAGCTTTTTGAATTATTTCCCGAAGAAATGCCTTTCAACACAAGTTATTTGGTCGATTTGGAATGTTATTACGCAGGAAGTATTAAGAATTATGAGAAAACGGTTGTAGCAAGCAGGAATCTAAGGCTGGCAAACTATGCTACAGGTGCTATTTCAAGCTTTCCCTCAAGTAAAAAAGGAAGCTATATTGATATGATTATTAGAACAATTCAAGATGTTAAATTGGGTAGAATTGTAAACGACGGAAGCTTAGTTTTTGCAGTTTATCCAATCGAAGCCGATGAAAAACAGGTCGTTCGCTTTAAAATGATAAAGTCATATCGAAACGATAATCTGATTAAATTGCAAACCTCCCCAGATAACTGGACAAGACTTTTTGACGACTTTTTCTACGAAGTTACTTATAGCACTTACAGGCGTTTTGTTGAAGAATCAAGAGATTATTTTGTTCCCGTCGAAACTGCGCCATCTGCTTATACCACCTATTATAATTGGGGTGTGCTCAGGTATCAAATTGGTGATTATTTGGGTGCTACAGAGGCATTTAAAAACGCATTAAAAGAAGATCCTAATTCTGATGATTTTATGTTGTATGCCTATTTAGGAAATTCATTAAGTAAGTCAGGCAATTACTTTGATGCTGTAGAATATTATGACCGAGCCATCGAATTGAAACCAACGAGGGTAATGGATTATTCAAACTGGATTAAAAACTACTTTAACAGAGGAGTTGCAAAATATTACCTAGATAGGCCGAACGACGCCTGTGTGGACTGGAAAAAATCGTATGATCTTGGATACGGAAGTGCCAGTGAATATTTGAATGATTTCTGTGGTAGAGGAATTAATTAGAGACTGATATTATGAAAATCTCTTACGTTCGCAGCTTCCTTATAATTCTCATTATTGGTTTTTCGACTAGTTTGGCGACAGGCCAAACAGAAAGTAATCAGCAAATTAGTTACCGTCATTGGGAATTTGGTCTGCAACTGGGTTTCGGACAATATTATGGCGATGTGAGTGATAAAAACTATTTTCAGAAACTGAATGGTGAGAGCAAATTTTCCGGAGCACTGCTTGCCAGATGGCATGCCAATGATCTTTATGGTATTGGAATGCAATTACAAAGATCAGGCCTTTATAGCCGAAAAGATAATTTCGCCAATGGAAATCCACTCAACCTAGAATATTCTGGAAGGGTTTTTGAATTTGGTGTGCACGGATATTTAAATTTTTCAAACCTTTTTTGGGGACCATCTGACAGACGAGTTTCGCTTTATGGCACTGTTGGATTAAGCTATATCAATTGGAATGGCGTGTTGAGAAATACCCTTAACGGAAATGTAGTTTATGAAAATGGAAGTACAATTCCGGGTGTGAGTTATAAAACAAATGGTATAGTAATTCCAGCTACACTTGGGCTATCTTATGCAATCAATGATAATCTAAGTTTGGATTTTAATGGATCAATTCATACCGTGCTTTCGGATGATGTAGATTTTTATGCCGATGGATTTAAAAATGACATCCTCCTATTTACACATATTGGTTTATCATATCATTTAAATCCAAATCGTAATAGGCGAACCAGAGTGCCCCAGGGGCGACCCTTGGATCAATCTGTAGATGTGCTTGATTTAGAGAAAGTGACAACCAAAGAACCTATTCAAAAACCTGCTCCGCTTCCGGTTATCACCCTCGAAAGACCTGAGAAAGTTGTCGCATATAAAGATTTCGAGTTCCGGGTGCAGATATTTGCCAAATCAAAGCCTATGCCTAACATTAAAGCGTATTTCTCTAGAATTAATTTTGAATATCCTATTATTGAGAATACACAAATGGGCTTATACCGCTATTCTACCGGAAGTTTCCAAAGCTTCAACGAGGCATCCAGATATGCAGAACAACTCAGAAGCAGAGGAATTCATGATGCCTTTGTTGTGGCCTACAGAAACAATCAGCGGATTTCGATAAGTAGCGAAATGAAAAAGTAGTCCTTGTTTTTACCAAATTTTATGGTATTAAGACAATAAACTTATGGCATTAAGTTAATTAGTGTATTTTTCGCTTTTAAAAAATACTACATGCGGCTCTATAAAACTTCTTTTTTGTTTCTTGTTATTTTGCTGTTAAACTGTAGTTTGGCTTTCTCGCAGTTGATCCTTGATGAAGAAGCGGGAAATCCGATGATATTTAACATTCATTCTGAGCATAAATCACCAGATATAAATTCAATTTATCCGCTATTTGCTGGCCAAACTGTTGAAGCAAAAGTGGCCTCGAAAAACACAATTCCTTGGATAAAGCATTCTAAATCTGAACGATTGATTAGCCAGCTGAAGGTAAATAATACAACCAATAGCCCTTTGGTTTTTTATTTTAAAGCCGTAAAGCTTGATGCAGATGCCTTGATGTATATTTATCAGGCAGATTTTTCTAAAATACTTGGCCCTTTTACCCAAAAAGATTTTACAAATGGTTTAGCTTTTGTAGTAGGTCCAATTTCCGGCTCAACCATAATCGTACAGCTAGAGAAGAATTTAGACGGAATCGCCAGTTTCAACCTAAATGAAATTGGAGTATTGAGTAAGGAATCTGCAAATCTTGCTGGTTTTGGCACCTCTGGTGATTGTGAGGTCAATATAAATTGTGCCGAAGGAGATGCCCTTAAACAGCAGAAAAATGGCATTGCGCGCATATTGGTAAAGCAAGGGTCGAGCTTGTTTTATTGCTCTGGAACACTAATTAACAATACCCGACGCAATTTTGCACCGCTTTTTTTAACAGCAAATCACTGTGGGAAAAATGCGACCGAAGAAGATTATGGGCAATGGCTATTTCAGTTTAACTATGAATGGGAATCCTGTGAAAATCCATTAAGCGAGCCAGATTATTTTACGATTACTGGTGCTGAACTACTTTCTAAATCAACTGATAATGAAAATACTGGATCCGATTTCAAGCTTTTGATGCTGAACTCTGACGTGCCAGCAAATACTAATCCTTACTTCAATGGCTGGAATCGTCTAAATAGCAGCACAGATTATGGTCATACTATTCACCATCCGGATGGCGATATAAAAAAGATTTCCACTTACAATAGCCGCCTTGTTTCTACTTCTTATGGTGGTGGTGGTGAAAATCCTGAAGAAAAATACTGGCGTGTAAGCTGGACAGCCACCGAGAACGGACACGGTGTAACGGAAGGTGGTTCGTCGGGTAGTCCGCTTTTTGATGAAAATGGATTGGTAATTGGCGGACTTACAGGCGGCCTTTCTTCCTGTAGTGAGTTGCAAGCACCTGATTATTATGGGAAGTTATCTTATTCCTGGGAATCAAATGGCAGTGATGTCAGCCAGCAATTGATGCCTTGGCTCGATCCTGATTTTACTGGTGTTACCACACTTACAGGCTTGGGATATAATCCAGATGCCTTGATAGCTGCTTTTTCAGTGGATGCCAATGCTTTAATTGTTGACCAAAAGCTAAGCTTTTCTAATTTATCTTCTGGAATTATTACCAAATATGAATGGTTTTTTGAAGGTGGAACACCAGACTCATCAACAGAAAAATTTCCAGAAGAGATTGCTTATGAGCGTCCCGGACAGTTTGATGTGCGCCTGATTGTGTCCAATGAGATAGCTTCGGATACCTTAATTCTTAAAAATTATATTGTTGTTCGTCCGCAAATATATCCCAACCCTGCAACAGATAAATTTTACCTGGATTTTGGAAAGAGCTTTCCGGAACAGGTCGAAATCAATTTATTCGATAGTTATTCACGTGCGGTACAGTTTGAAACCTATCGCACAGATAATAAGCTGGTTATAGTACCCGGACATTTTGAAAAAGGCCTACATCTGCTGAATGTTATTTACGAAGACAATTCGCAAGTTTTTAAGATCGCATTGTATTAAATGGGATTAAAAAATCACCCTTCAAAACTGCGTGACTGGGTATAGCCGCGCCATTTTTCGAGCAAGGTGGAAATATCTTCAGGTAATTCCGATTCAAAAAACATATTTTCACCTGTGTGAGGATGCTTGAAGCCCAGCGATTTAGCATGCAATCCTTGGCGTGGCAAAATCTTAAAACAGTTGTCAATAAACTGCTTGTATTTGGTGAAAGAAGTGCCTTTTACAATACTGTCGCCCCCATACCAATTGTCGTTAAACAAGGGATGACTGATATGTTTCATGTGAGCCCTAATTTGGTGTGTTCTGCCTGTTTCTAGCTGACACTCAACAAGTGTTACATAGCCAAAACGCTCTAAAACACGGTAATGCGTAATAGCTTCTTTGCCAAATTTGCCATCAGGGAAAACACTCATCACCTTCCGATCTTTCAGACTGCGCCCAATATGGCCGGTAATAGTTCCAGAATCTTCGTCAAAATCGCCCCAAACCAGGGCCTGGTATTTTCGCTCGATTGTATGGTTGAAAAACTGCTTCGCCATCACCGCTTGTGAAATCTCATCTTTGGTAATCAGAAGCAAGCCTGTGGTATCTTTATCAATACGATGTGCCAGATAACCATAGCTGTTTTCAATTTTTTGGCCAGTTTTTTCAAAATGGAAGGCCAACGCATTAAGCAACGTGCCATCAAAATTGCCGTGCCCAGGATGAACAACAAGGTTAGCCTGCTTATTAACAACAACAATATATTCGTCTTCGTAAACTATATTCAGTGGAATATCCTCAGGGGTAATCTCCACTATACGAGGTGGATAAGAGAAAACAACCGTGACTACATCATTTGGTTTAATCTTATAATTTTGCTTTACTTCCGCTCCATTCACTAGAATATTTCCTGCCTTAGCAGTCTGTTGAATTTTATTTCGTGAAACATTTTCGATACGGTTGAGAAGAAATTTATCTATTCGGAGTAAATCTTGGCCTTTGTCGGCCACAATGCGATAATGTTCGTATAGTTCGCTATTGTCGTCATCTTTTTCAAAATCCTGAAGCGGAAAATCTGTGTTCATAATACTATTTAATCAGTAGTTTTTGTGTGGCATTTTGCCCACTGGCGTTATTCACCCGTATCAAATACATTCCTTTAGTTAAACAATCCAGCTTGAGCTGATTTTGCCATTTTGTTTTGTAAACCACTCTTCCCGTGAGGTCGTAAATGGATATTTCAGTAGCATTATCGATGGAAAAACTTTCAGCACGTAAATTGATATGTGTGCTTGCTGGATTAGGGAAAATGCTCAATATAGGATTTTTAGTTAATTTATTTTCTTCATTTCCAACAAAATAAGATGACCCAACTACTGGTCTAAGCATGATTGATCCTGCGAAGAGACTGTTACTCCATTGTTCATCGGATTTATAAAAGTTATAAACGCTGTTGTCAAGGCTGGCATCAAAACCTATATTTATGCTGCCGATTTCTTCTTGCATCAACCCAATATAAAAGGTGCCGTTCATTATCAAAGGATCGGGAAAAGTGTAATAATGAAATCCATAGAGTGCTTCATCCCATTTGGGTCTTTGCCGCACAAACCGGTAAACTTCCTCACCGGGCTTTCCGTTATTGTCTCTCCAAACTACAATATCGAAAAATTTGTTATTTGCATCATCATAAGTTCTGTTGAAAAGCAATTGCACCCCGTTTAGCGTATCTGGCACGACCATTTTAAACTGCACCGCAAAATGCGCTCCTGCAGGTTCCAGGCCATAGCCCAATTCGGGAGTGCCATCATCATAGGCGAAATAATTATAAAATCCCTGTGTAAATTGCACCGAATCGGTGAGTGGCACTGCAAGTGTTGAATCGCTGATATAATGTGTAATCAGGTAGGATGTTGAATCCCTGTCAAAATCCAGAGAAAATAAGGAGGCCACAGGCGGACAAGCATGTGCAGCACCACATCCTGTAGCACAAGTTTGAAATCCTGAAATAGAGAATGGCAACAGGTTGCAGTTTCCTCCATCATAAGAAAACTGCTGACTGCCATTTATTTGCGTGGCTTTATAGCTGTAAGTGGTGTTATGCGTAATGCTATCAAGATTCGTGATGAAAAGATCAATGTTTGGGCGAACAGCATTTGTTGGGTCAGCACGATATTGCTTGTAAGGCATTGCTTGATAGCGTTTTAGAAAAGAGGGTGCTCGCTCCGAAAAGCTTATTTTTTTATAAGTTGTATCGGCAAAATTTCTGCCTTTATTTAAATAAACCAAGTCAATATTCCACTGATCAACATTGCTTCGGTAGGTAGGGAGGTTGTTGGTGGCAATGCTGCCGTAGTTGTAAAAACGAAGCTGAAAACGTTCTGTAAAGAAATCAGGATTGGTAACCGGAATCAACACCTGCCTAAAATAAGTGTTATCTTCTGCATGAAATTCCTCTAAAGTTTGTCCGCCAGCCGTAGCCCAAACTGTATTCCAATTTGTTGCAGGTTTAAAAACAGAATCGCAAGGCATCATTATTTCGTCGCCCCAAGTCAGAATGCGGTTGCTCACGATAAATAAGTTGGTGTCGCAGCCCAAAGGTGCAAACAGCGTGTCGAGTGGAAAGATAGAGTCAATTTGATTGGCTAGCAGATAATCGTCAACCCAAACCTTGGTGGAATCAATAAAATCAAGTTCCATCTCGCCACTTGGGAAGCCAAATTGTAAAATCAAGCTGTCATGAGGCTCTGGCTTATCACCACGGCCTTGTGGCTGATAGTAAAAACTGAAATAAATAGAATCCGCAGGCCGTAAGGCTTCTGGTGTAGGACCGAACACAGAATCGAGTCGAATTAGAACCGACTGCAATTGATCGGCTTTAAAAGGAAGAGAGGAAGCGTTGGGATACACTTCGCCGATTTCGTTCAGCACATCAAAAGTGGCCGCCGAAGTATTTGGTGGCATAACAGGAAAATCTTTGTTGATAAAAACCTGTTTATCAACCCATTTTTGTTGGTCGGGATAGATTTTCGAAGTAGTGAAGTCATCAAAAAATGGCAAAGTTACGGTGACTTCGGCTGCCTGACTACTTTTCAATGCAACAGCTTTTTGCTGAAGTTGGGAGTTTATTGTGAGTCCACTAAGGGTTTCTTGGGCGTGCATAAAAGGCATGCTTAGCAGGAAAACCAAGAGTAGAATGAGCAAGGGAATGAATTTATTTCTGACCATTATTCTTCAAACTGATATAAGTTATTAATAATTTGTTGCAAGCTATCTTTGCTGATATTGCTTGTCTGCATTTGGATGATAAGCGCTTCAAAGTCAATATTTTTGTCTGATCTAAACCAGATATCAATTTTTGTGCCCGGTTCCACTTCAATGCCTGGCAGGGTGGCGGGCTCTGTTCTGAAAACACGCGCACTAACAGAATCTTTATCTGGATAATACATGTTTCCCAGATTCAGGCTAGCCCTTTGCAAAGCAACTTTTACTTGATTTGGCCGCATTCCAACCAAAAATGGAAGCGTGGTTTTTTCACCATTACCACCATTACCCAGCACCAGATCGATATTGCTTCCCTTAAATATTTCAGTGCCTGGCTCAATCACCTCACCATTATAATGTTGTTCTATCACCGCGTTGCGGGCAAAATGATCAACATACACCAATTCATTGATGTTTAGTCCAGCATTTTCTAGCCGCACAGAAGCTTGTCTTATCGATAGATTTCTTAAATTAGGCATGGCGACACGCTCAGCCATTTGAGCCACAATGACATAATAAATATTCCGACCTTGTTTCACCCGGGAACCAGGCAGCGGATCTTGTTGAATGATTGAGCCATTAGGCGCACCTTTTTGATACACGCTATCCATAAGCACAAACTTAAAAAGCTGCTTATTTTGCTCAACAACAGTGCGGTAATATTGCCCACGGAAATCAGGAACGCTGTATACCTCGCCATGGCGCGTGTAAGAATCCAGTGATTTGAATGTTGCCCACGCAATGATAAACGAAAGCAACAATATAATTGCTAGATGCAGGTAAAAATTCTTTTTTGTTAGGAAAGTGAACACCCCCATTTTTTTATAATTTAGCCTGATTAAGTGCCGAATTGATTAAAAAACTATAACAGCCTGTTTTTATTGTATGTCGGGCGCAAAGATAGCTATTTTAATCGTTGACATTTAGCATTGAGCATAAGAGGAATAGTTGATTTTTATAAGATAATAAAGAGATTTTTATGAAAAAAATTGCCATAGTATGTGGTGGAGATTCAGGAGAATACGAAATTTCAGTGAAGAGTGCAGCAGTTGTCAAACAGCATCTAAACCCAAAAGTGTATGAATCCTGGTTGGTTTTTATTACTAGAAAAGCCTGGTATGTTCAATCCGAAAACAACGAGAAATATCAGATTGATAAAAATGATTTTTCGGTAACTATCGGCGGCAGGCATATTGTTTTTGATGCTGTTTTTAATGCAATTCATGGATCGCCAGGCGAAAATGGGTTGCTCAACGGCTATTTTGAACTGCTTAGCATTCCTTATACCTCCTCGGGATTGACGACATCAGCACTTACTTTTCATAAAGATTTTTGCAAACGCATCGTTCAAACTTATGGCATGAGCGTTGCTTCATCGGTGCTATTAAATGAGAATGAAGCTTTTGACGCTCAACAAATAATTGACTATCTTAAATTGCCTGTTTTTGTGAAGCCCAATAATGGCGGCTCAAGCGTGGGAATTTCAAAAGTGAAAACCGCAGAAGAGCTCATTCCTGCAATCGAAAAAGCTTTTAAGGAGGACCACCAGGTATTGATTGAAGCTTTTGCGAAAGGGCGCGAAATTGCCTGCGGAGCTATGGATGTAAAAGGCAGGTTAATCGTTTTTCCGCTGACGGAAATAGTGAGTAAAAATGAATTTTTTGATTATGAGGCCAAATACACCAAAGGCATGGCTGATGAGATAACGCCGGCACCCATTTCGGAGGACGATGAGCTGTGGGTAAAAACTACGGCTGCCCGCCTTTATCCACTGATGGAATGCAGAGGTTTTGTAAGGTTTGATTTCATCCTTACCGAAAATGATTTGATTTTTATCGAACTAAACACCGTTCCTGGTATTTCGGAAGCTAGTATATTACCGCAACAAGCAGAATTTATGGGGGTTTCACTGAAATCCTTATTTTCAATGGCTATCGAGAATATACTTCAGTAATTTAATCTGTAAGCGATCCGATAAACTCAATCAGCTTCTGTGTGGCAATAGCCCGGTGGCTGATTTTGTTCTTTAATGCGGCATCCATTTCAGCGAAAGTTTGCTGGTAGCCCTCAGGAAGAAAAACTGGATCGTAGCCAAAACCACTTTCGCCTGATTCTTTGGTCGTGATGATTCCACAGATTTTTCCTTCAAACTGGTAAAGCTGTCCTTCCCAAAATAAAGCGATTATAGTTTTAAAGCAGGCTTTACGGCTTTTTACACCAGACAATTCGCGCAGTAGCTTGTTCACATTGTCTGCATAAGTGGCATTTTCGCCTGCATACCGAGCAGAATATACTCCCGGCGCACCATCAAGTGCTTCAACTTCCAGTCCGGTATCATCGGCGAAGCAGTTTAATGAAAAGCGGTCGTGAATATAGTTGGCTTTTTGGATGGCATTTCCTTCAATTGTAGGTGAGGTTTCTGGAATATCGCCTTCAAACTGAATATCTTTTAAGCTCAAAAGCTGCAATTGTTTGCCTATAATATCCTGTATTTCAGCTATTTTATGTTGGTTATTTGTCGCGAAAACAAGCTTATTCATTTTTTAGCGGTATTTAAGTTCAATTGCTGGCAAAAATACACTAAAAATTGGGCGTGGGGACTTGGAGGATATGGTTGGTTATTGGGAAAAGAATAGTCTGTGCTTTATAGTGTTACTGGTTAAATCGATCTTTTGGTAAAATAAACCCGCGCTTTATTATGATGTAAAACAGCATAATAAATCGCGGGAAAAATTAATCAGAAATAGTTCTGTCTAAAATTAAGGCAGCACTACGGCATTGTATTGCGCCACGTTCACTTTTGGAATGCTGGCGTTGTACTTTTTGTTGATAGCATCAATAAAGGTGTTGGCAGCTACGGCATTTCCTTGTGGTGTAAGGTGCACGCCATCTGTAGAGAACGCATTTCCGGTAACAAAAGCATTCGTGAAGACTACGCCGTCCATTACGAATCCACCTGAAGAACCTTTCTTCATTACAGCATTCATATCAACATGTGCCAAGTCGTAATTATCAGCAGCAGCTTTGATAGCCAAATTGTAGCCAGCAACTGCTTCATCAATGTCCATTATTTCTTTCTCATCTAAAACAAAAGTACCTGGAACAGGTTTTTGCGTTCCCCAAAAAGCACACTTAATAGAATCTTGTGGAATAGAAAGCAATACCAGCTCGTTAGCTTTTATCTGTCTGATTTGCAAAGCTTCATAGCCTGTAGGAACACCAATTGAAGGATCATGCATAACCATAGCATTGGCGCCAAGCGCGAAATTTATACGGTATTCTAATCCAAACTGTTCCATTGCGCCATTATACTGAGCATAAGCTGCATTGAGCTGATCTACTTGGCCCTGTTCAGTAAGCGCAATGGGATTGTGTGGAACTGTGGTAAAATACGGGATGTCAGTTATGTTCGGAATATTTGCGATAGCACCGCCTGTTGCAGTAGCTTTAAAAGTCATAAGAATGGCTTCCAAACTGGCCCCAAAACCTACACCTGGTGCACCATCTAACGGAGTGATTTGATCTGCTGAACCACCGGCGATAGCATAAGTAAGCACATCATTATTACCAATCCAAAGCGTGAAAAAAGTTGGCTTTACATTGGCAATTTCATCAATTACAGCATTTCCGGCTGCACTCGCAAAACGGCCATAAAATGGATTCAGTGTGGCATAACCAGGAGCAAGCAAGTGAGTTACTTTGGCACCAGGCACACCGATATTGTGGAAAGGACCTTGATCAGCAACAGAAGTGCCAAGCAATACGGCCAACTCTTGTTGTGTGGCATTGGGATTAGCTCTAACGGGACCCAGCGAAGTAGTGCCGAGGCAATCCTGCGTGAAGCCCATCTTTAGCTTGGTGAAAAGCACGCCATTGCTTGCGCCAACACCATCTTCTGTATTAATATAAGGAATGTTAAAGCTGCCAGTGCGGCCCACATATTCCATTTGTTCGGCTAGCATTTTTGAGAAAGAATTCTCTTGCGCGGACTTATACAAGGCATTGTCTGCATATCCAGCTGTTAAAGAGTTTCCTGCTGTCATATAAGTGGTGAAATCAGCATTGCCTTTGGAAGGCTCAAACTCATTGATTTCGGGCTGGCACGACCAAAGGCCGGCAAGCAATAAAGCACTAATTAGAAATTTATATTTCATGGGATATTTTTTTTAAGTTTAGAAACGATAGGATAATCCAAAGCCAGGGATAAACGCTGCAGATTTGTAGGTACCGCCAAAGTTGTCAGGCTGGTAATTTTTTTCGGCTTCAAGTCCGAAAATCTGCAAATACGATAGGTCGATACTCAAACGCTCGGTTGGATAAATGCTAACACCAAGTGTAAAAGCGAGGTTATCAAGGCTAACCGTTTCAGGTGTGAAATAGTCTTCGTTAGTCGGACTTGGATCATAATAAGCACCAGCCCTCAAAGTAAACATTTCGTTCAACTGATACTCTGCGCCGATGCGTGGGATAAAAGTGTCTTTGTACTGGCGCGGGTTTACTGAATTCAGGAGTTCGCCTTTTTCTTCAAAATCAAATTCAAGGCTTTCGTAAGTACCCCACATTACCCAGTTTACTTCTGCTGCCAACAAAAGCTTTTCGGTGGCCTGATAGGAAACGCCAAAATCCAAGTTGCCAGGAAGTGGGAGAGAGGCTGAAAATTTATTTTCGGCCGGAATGGTTGTGCCCAATGAAAAAGGAACGTTAAATTTAGCGTCACCACCCGAAACATCCATTGTCATTTCTGAGCGGTAGTTTACACCAAGTGAGAGTTTTTCTGAAGCAACATAGAATGCACCCAAGTTAAATCCTATGCCTGATGCTGAACCGTCGAGTTCCACATAACTATCGGGGCCGTAATTCAAACCTTTTTGTAGCTTTACGGATCCAGTAGTATAAACCAAACCGGCACCAATTCCGAGTTTTTCGGTGATTTTGTAAGAAATGGTAGGCTGAATAAATATGGCCTGCAATGCGATATTTTGAATCAGCAGGCGTCCGGCCCAGTCGTCTTCCCACTTAGCCGAGCTACCATACGGCGTATAGATAGCCAAACCAACAGCCCATTTTTCATTTATTTTACCGGCACCATACACATAAAAAGGAGTGCCTAACTTATTGTCAGTCTCAGAAACTAGATTTTGTCCGGTACTTTGAAAACTAATTTTAGAGATGATTCCGCTAAGGCCAGCAGAGAAATCCATTTTAGTTTCCATCATACTTAAAGCACCAGGATTGAAGAACATAGATGATGCTCCCATTTGTAGGCCTGTTCCGGTAAGTCCCATACCCGTGCTTCTGTTGCTTTGCAACCGCACTTGATAGCCGCCGGCCTGAGTTGTTATGTAGCTCATGGCCAATAGCATAGAAAAAATAAATAATTTGCGCATAGATTTGTTTTTATATTAAATCGGCGCAAGGTACACTTTTTTTTAAATAGGTAATCAAGTATTAGATAACTCTCGTCCGCATTATTTGTTATCTAATTGCCAATTAACTGGAAGAAATCCAATTATTTTTAGGTAATCATTGGCCTGAGAAAAGTGTTTGCAGCCCAAAAATCCGCGATGAGCTGAGAGCGGGGAGGGGTGAACGCTCTTCAAAATAAGGTGTTTGCTGCCGTCGATCAGCTTTTCTTTGCTGATGGCATGTCTGCCCCAAAGCATAAATACAACGCCCGCCCTGTTTTCGGAAACCGAACGAATGGCCGCATCCGTAAATTGCTCCCAACCTTTTGAGGCATGAGAAGCTGCGGCAGCTTCACGAACTGTTAAAACGGTGTTTAGCAGCAAAACGCCTTCCTTTGCCCAGGGCATCAGGTTGCCGCTTTTTGGGATAACAAAACCAATATCTGAAGCTAGCTCTTTAAAAATATTTCGAAGACTTGGCGGAGGTTTTACGCCTTCAGGCACAGAAAAAGCTAGTCCGTGTGCCTGTCCTGCTCCGTGATAAGGGTCTTGCCCTAAGATAACAACTTTTACGGCGGGTAAGGGCGTGGCATTAAAAGCCTGAAATATAGTTTTGGCTGGCGGAAAGATCCTGTATTGCTGCATTTCTTGTTTCAAAAACTGCTTTAACTCAACAAAATAAGGTGCTTCAAATTCAGGACGAAGCACTGCATACCAGCTTTTATGAATATCAGGTTGGTTTACCATAGGTAGTTTTTTAGATGTTTGAACAATAAATCAAGCCGCTTTACTGTTGTTTGAATAAATATGTGTTACTTTGTAACCAATTATTGATGCATCTCTAATATATCTTTGCTAAAATATGAAAAAAATTGCGCTTTTCTTCACTTTTGTTTTTATGATTGCTTTATTAGCTACTTCTTGCAAATCAAGTAGCAAATGTGCTGCTTATGGAGAGTCACATAAATTTCAACGCGAAACAAAGTATTAGTCAAACCGACTGCTCATCTTTCACAGTTGCCTGTTAAAAGTAGTTCTATGATACAACGGGCTTGGTATTTCCTTGTTTTATTGCTGTTTGGCTCTTTGCCTTCGGTCTTGTTGGCACAGCAAGATGATTTTGTTGATGAAGACAGTGTGGAGGAAATGATTATTTACAACCGCGAACGTTCTGCAATTATTCAGATGCATTCGTTGGGTTATGGAATTGCTTATCGTCCGGGAAAGAATCCTACTGCTTTCAAAACCTACCTCTGGAATCTTGAGCTGGTTACAATGAAATCGCCTAAGCAAATCAAGGTTATAAATCCATACTACAACAATTCAAAGCGCTATGTTTACGGAAAGCTAAACGATGTGTTTATGCTAAGAGCTGGCTACGGCCTCAAAAAACAGCTAAACCGTAAGCCATATTGGGGCGGCATCGAACTGCGCTGGCTGATGGAAGGCGGGCTTTCTATAGCTTTTGAAAAACCCTATTATTATTTTGTTGTAAATATTACAGAAGGCCCTGGTGGTGTTCTAACGCAAACAATTGAAACGAAAAAATTTGATGAGTCATCCACTTCAACGGATGACATCTATGGAAGAGCGCCTTTTACGCGCGGTATAAATGAAATAGGGATACGGCCGGGCGTTTATGTGAAGACCGGCCTTAACTTTGAGTTTGGGTATGTAAAAACCCGTATCAAAGCCTTGGAAGCCGGAGCAGCAGTTGAGTTTTTTCCGCAAGGGGTCAACATTATGGCCGACAACCGCAATCAGCGTTTTTTTCTCACTTTTTACGTTAGTTTCGGTTTTGGTAAACGCTTTAATAAGTATTGATTTGCCAGTGTTTAAAGGCTTAGTCAGTTGAAGCTTTTTTGAGTCATTTTATAATCTCCAAAGGTTTTTTAATCTTTGGGTTTTTTGTAAAGCTGTATTAAACTCTTTAGGCGTGATCTTTGCAAACCAACTCATTTTATTTGTGCAATATCAGAAACGCTAACACTTCAAATTCCGATAGAAGTTTCTTGTCTATGCCACATTAAAATGTGATAAACAAAAAGCCCTTCACCAAAATGGTAAAGGGCTTCTAAAAGTTATTGGGCTAAAAGACTATTCAATAACAAGCCTTTTGGTATAAGCCTTATCGTTCATCTGAAGTTTTATAAAATACATTCCAGCTTTTATACCAGAAATATCAACTACTTCGCTATTTTGGCCAGGAAGCGTAGCAAGATTTTTTTCGTAAACTTTACTGCCAATCATATTGTAAACTTCTATTGTTGCATTGCGATTATTTCCGGCTTCAAAATAAACCTGGAATTGATCGGTAGCTGGATTTGGATAAATCTTAAACTCGTTGCCATTTTGCTCTCCAATGGATGTTTCGCCTTTGGTTGTAAAACTCCAGGCCGAGCACCAGCTTGTGGTATCTAATCCCTGAATGGCTCTTACACGCCAGAAATAGGTTTCCTCTTTGTCTAGTAGAAATAACTGTTGATACATATTGCTTTCAGCAATTTTTACTTCAGGATTTGTAAAGTCTGAAGATTTATCTACCTCAACCATATACTTCTCAACACCAGATATAGCAGTCCACTCATAACGAGGAAGCCTAGTGATATCGGCTGCGTTATTTGCAGGTGCAGCGAGTGTAACACAGTTTAACGTTGTAAAACTAAAAGCAGGCGACCAATCAGAAGTGCCACCAGCATGACGGGCATCAACACGCCAGAAATAAGTTGTTCCGAAAGTAAGGTTATCGATTTCATAATTCTCGACACCTGTTTCAAATAATAATGGGTCTGTAAAGTCAGCATTGGTAGCCAACTGGATATTATATTTAACAATTCCGGTTATCTTTTCCCAAGTGAGAATCAGATCAAGTTGCGCACTTGATGTGTTGTTCGTAGGCGTTTTTAGCACAGGATGAGCGATCACAGTAAACGCATTAGCTCCAGACCAGTCCGAAGTGGATTGAGCATGAGCGGCACGCATTCTGAAATAATGACTTTTGCCAAAAGCTAGTTTTGCTAATCTGTATTCAAGTTCGCCTGCTCCAACTGTAAAATCTTTAAGGTAAGGGCTATTAAACCCGTCGCCTTGATAAGAAATTGTAATACCATCAACTCCAACGATATAGCCTTTAGAATCATTCAGCAAATAGATGCCGTTTAAATCTTCACCACTACCACTTGCAACAGCTGTCCAAACTGAACCGTCATATGCAAGTAGCGTTCCATTACGGCCAACCATATAACCTGTTTCGTTATCTAGGAAATACACATCGCGCAAATCTCTATTGCCTACAGTTTGTTCATTCCAAGCAGCGCCGTCAAAACCATATAAACGTCCAGCCTTGGCTGATGCCCAAATTTTATCTGGGGCAAGCATCCAAACACCGAGCATATCTCTGTTTCCAGAACTATAGGTTGTCCAACTTGTTCCATCAAATATAGAGCTCTC
>Ga0222672_1000324_pt1 | contig 20789 bp, 14 predicted proteins | sample AntAcemetagen799_FD_179810 | JGI IMG/M metagenome (GOLD analysis project Ga0222672, IMG submission 179810) | Saline water microbial communities from Ace Lake, Antarctica - #799 | ecosystem: Environmental > Aquatic > Non-marine Saline and Alkaline > Saline | place: Antarctica: Ace Lake...
TCCAAATGGTGTTTTAATTGCTTATTGTGATGGAATATTCACCTATTCATACCGATTATACCGCACCACTTCCTCCAATTTCTTGCGTGTTTTCTGCCGCAGGCGATAATCCTCTGGTGCATAACCCAGCGTAATAAGCAAGCCGATTGTTTTGTCTTTCGGGATGTGTAGTAATTTTTTTAATGCCGCTTCGTCAAACCAGCCCAGCATGCAAGTGCCTAAACCCAGTTCGGTAGCTTGCAAACAAAACTGTCCAGAAGCCAGGCCGATATCAATTAGCGGATATTCTTTTTTCTTAAGTCGGCCACCTAATTCGGTAAGTAATTTTGGTTTTTCGAGTATCATCAGCACCACAACAGGCGCTTGTGCTACAAACTGATTAAAGCTTTTGAGCGGGCCGCTGGTGAGTGGTGCTAGTTTTTTAAGCGTTTCGGCTTCGTTCACAACCAAAAATGTCCAAGGCTGGCTGTTGCTTGCCGATGGCGTCAGGCGCGCGGCTTCGAGGCATTGCGCTAATTTTTCCGGTTCAACGGCTTTGTCCTGATATCGCCTCACGCTTTGTCGTTGTAGAATCAATTCCTGAAATTCCATCACTTTATTTTTTTAAAATGAAACGCAGTCACTTTGTTACCGGCTGAGTTTTCTATTTGAGCATTTAAGGTGCTGTCATCAATCATTTTATAAATGATGCGATTGGGGTAATCGTGTGTATGATTTTCAAAAATCCAGCTGTTTTTTGTGGCTTTGGCCAAGCCAAAAGAAACGGTTTTCTGTGTTCCAGCATTGACATTATATATCAAACTATCGCCGAGACGGATGAGCTGCATTTTTTCAATTATCAATGTGTCGCTTTCGTTTATGCTATAACCCGATCCAATCAATGTTGAATCGGGGTTTATTTTCCAACTTTCATAAAATACCGGGCCTTTTGTGGTTTTCCATTCGCCAGCTATTTTATAGATTGATTCCGTTGGCTTTGGCGCATTGCAAGCGACTAAAAACAAGCCAAGTACAAAACTAAAAACCATAAAAAGCCCGCTATTTTTGCGCATCAGGATATTTTATTTTCCAACCGCTTTTTTAGTTCGGCTGTTTGGTCTTCAAAGCCTTTTTTGCCGAGCAAAGCAAACATATTTTTTTTGTAAGCTTCCACGCCGGGTTGGTCAAATGGATTCACCTCCAACATATAACCACTTAATGCACAGCCCATTTCAAAGAAATAGACCAATTGACCCAGCACTTCCTCTGAAAGTTCAGGAATACGAATTCGCAGGTTTGGCACGCCACCATCAACATGGGCAAGTGTGGTGCCCAATTCGGCCATCAGATTGACTTCCGACAAGCGTTTTCCGGCGATATAATTGAGCTGATCTAGATCAGAGTCTGCTTTCGGAATATGCAATTCACGCTGGGGTTTTTCAACAGAAATTACGGTTTCAAAAAGGTTGCGTAGTCCATCCTGGATATATTGTCCCATAGAGTGCAAATCGGTTGTAAAACCAACGGCTGCCGGAAAAATTCCTTTGTGGTCTTTGCCTTCGCTTTCGCCATAAAGCTGTTTCCACCACTCGCTGAAATAGAACAGTTTAGGCTCGTAATTGACCATAATTTCGTTCGTTTTTCCGGCCTGATACAAAGCTTGTCGCGCGGCGGCATACATGGCGATAGGGTTGCCATGAATCTTTTGAACGGCACGGCTCATAGCTTCCATTTTTCGTGCGCCGGCTACCAATGCTTTGATATCCATTCCGGCCACAGCGATAGGCAACAATCCCACGGGAGTAAGCACTGAATAGCGTCCGCCTACATCATCCGGAACCACATAGCTGGTATAGCCTTCGCTGTCGGCCAACTGCTTAAGCGCGCCGCGCGATTTGTCGGTGATAGCCACAATGCGTTTGCGGGCTTCCTCCACGCCATATTTTTGCTCAATATGCGTGCGCAGCATCCTGAAAGCAACGGCAGGCTCGGTGGTTGTGCCTGATTTACTAATCACTGCCATGCTATATTCTTTATGATCAAGCAATTCAAGCAGTTCGCTCAAATAATCTTCGCTAAGCTGATGCCCGGCATAAATAATTTGAGGCAGCCCAGTATTTTTTAAATGACCGAAATGGCTGTTCAATGCCTCAATAATGGCTCGCGCACCCAAATAGGATCCGCCAATGCCAACCACTACAAATACTTCAGATTTGGCTTGCAGGGCTTTAGCGTGTGTGTTTATTTGATCCAGAAAATCATCAGAAATTTCCGAAGGTAATTCAACCCAGCCTAGGAAGTTGTTTCCAGCGCCGGTTTTATTGTAAATTTTGCGGTAGGCAGAAATAATTTGCTTGTCGTAAGCCATCAGCTCTTCCTTTGGAATGAAATTGTAGAGTTGATCCAGTTCGAGTTTAAGTTGTATCATAAGTTGTGTTTTAATGGCGTAAAATTCAATAGCACGAAAATACAAATTATAGCTTTGTGCGCTTTCATCTCAGCAGATAAATTGTTCTGAACGGTTTGCAAACGGTATCGAGGACCAAAAATAGGGGCAAAAAAAAGAGGCGGGAACCACTCCGCCTCTATGAACCAAAAACCAAAATTATTTATGAAAACCTTAATTAACGCACAATATGTAGATCATAAATTTTTGGTAAACCAAAATTACATGGGATTGTTAAGAACTGATGCAAAAATATAGCGAAAAAACAAGCTGCGCTGTTAAGGAAATATAACAGTTGTTAAGATATGTTAAAGGTCTGTATTTCATGCAAATGAATGTTATAATTTTGGCAAATGAATAAACAGTTAATCACTGGAATTATTGTGGTGATGACCATCGCGCTAATCGGCCTTATGGGGATTCAGGTTTATTGGATTGGTGATGCTATAAAAGTGAAGGAAGCCACTTTTGTGCGCGACGTAAATCAGGCTATTACACAGGTGATTGTGAGGCTTGAGCGCGAAGAAATGCAACGTCAGTTTCAGAAGCAATTGCAACTAGTTAACCGCCGGGCAGATATCATTTCATCTTACGACTCGGTGAGCGCCACTTTGCAGCGCGAGTTGCAAGCGCCTATGACTATGGCCGAATATCAGGCTTTTTTAAACAAAACAGTGATTGCACAGGAGATGATTGAAGACATGATTTTGGGCTACCGGCAGGCTTCGGAGGACAATCAAGAGCTAAAACCCCTGCGCATGGATTCACTTATTCGTAGCGAACTTTCGCGCCATGGCATCAATACAACTTACGAATTTGGTGTTTATAGTCCTTCAAGAAATGCTATGCTCGTGCAAAAAACAGGTCGTTATCCGCAACAATTATTATCCGAAGGTTTTGCTTTTGAGATGTATCCTACGATGGGAGGCAGGCAGCAGTCTGATCAATTGTTGATGTATTTTCCCAACGAGAAACAGTTTCTGATGCGCCAGCTTTGGGATTTGCTCGGCATTTCTGGCTTGTTGATTTTAGTAATTATTTTGGGTTTTTCGGCAACTATTTTCACCATCATCAGACAGAAAAAGCTTTCGGAAATGAAGAGTGACTTTGTGAATAATATGACGCATGAATTTAAGACACCAATTGCTACTATTGGATTGGCTTGCGAGGCATTGCGCGATAAAGATGTGTCCAAATCAGAGACATTATACTCCACTTATATCAGCATGATTAACGAAGAGAATAAGCGGCTGGGAACGATGGCCGAGCAAATATTGCGGTCGGCAGTGATGGACAAAGGAGAGCTTCACTTGCACAAAGAATCTTGTGATATGCACGCACTTATCACAGAGGCGGCAAGCTCTAAAAAGCTGCAGGCCGACCAAAAGCAAGGAAAATTGCATTTGGAGCTGAATGCCCTGGAAACACTAGTGGAAGGCGATAAAATCCACCTCAAAAATGTGGTACTAAACTTGCTCGATAATGCTATAAAATATACTGAAAACACGCCCGATATCGTTGTCCGAACGCGCAATATTCCTCATGCACTCGAAATTAGTGTGCAAGATAATGGTCCAGGTATCAGCAAAGCCAATCAAAAGCGTATCTTTGAAAAGCTTTATCGCATCCCCACGGGAAATGTGCATAATGTAAAAGGCTTCGGGCTTGGCCTAAGTTATGTGAAAGGAGTCGTGGAACAGCATGGCGGCACCATCAACCTGAACAGTGAAATTAAAAAAGGATCAACATTTTATATTCGGTTTCCGCTCGACGGATCACACAAAAATAGTTAACTATGGAACAGCAAATCAGAGTTTTATTAACGGAAGATGACAAGAATCTGGGTACAATTTTAAAGGCATATCTCGAAGCCAAAGGTTTTCCCACGGAATTATGCACTGATGGGCGCGAGGGCCTCGAACGCTTCAAACGGGAGGAGTTTCAGTTTTGCATCCTCGATGTGATGATGCCGGTGATGGATGGCTTTGCGTTGGCAGCCGAAATTAGGAAGTTGGATAAAAAAGTACCACTCCTTTTTCTAACGGCAAAAACTATGCAAGAGGATAAATTACAGGGTTTTGAGTTGGGTGCGGACGACTACCTTACCAAGCCTTTCAGCATGGAAGAGTTGTTGCTGCGCATGAAAGCGATTTTGCGTCGCACTGCCGAAGATACCATTCGCCCAACGCATTTTGAGTTAGGTAGTTTCACCTTCGATTATAATAGGCAGATATTGATGAATAAAGAAGGCGAAAATAAATTGACTTCCAAAGAAGCAGAACTGCTGCGCCTGCTTTGCGAAAACATGAACAAGGTGCTTGATCGTTCGGTAGCACTTAATAAAATTTGGTTCGACGACAGCTATTTCAATGCCCGGTCAATGGATGTGTATGTGACCAAGCTGCGTAAATATTTCAAAGGCGACCCAAAAATTGAGCTAATGAACGTGCACGGCGTTGGTTTTAAGCTGGTTGTTAATGAATAAGGGGCTGTTCCCAAATAACCTGTAAATTTCTACTGGTTATTTTGCTCGCCAACAGCGTTAAAAATACTCGGCGTCCCGCACGTGCGGGATGCCTGCGTTTTTTGCCTCTACCTGGCGGCAGACAGGTTATTGGCGAACAAAATAACTGCCTATAATCTGTACACTCTATTTCGGAACAGACCCTAATGTTTGAGGAATCGTCTCTTGCTTTGTTATTTTATTGTTGGTCCGAAACGCTTTGTAATGCAAGTTTGTTGATGCCGGATACAGGGATAAGCTATTGTCTTTCAGTATATTCCAAAAGTTATCTGAGCCAGGCCCTTTGTCTTTATTGGTGAGTACAATCAGGGTTTTTTGTTGCCGCATATCTCTAAGGAAAAAGCTGCGAAATCCTTTCCACCAGCCGTAATGATACACGGTGCTGTCTGCGTCTCCACGGATGCGCCAGCCAAATCCATAATTGTCGGCACGGCCGCGGTGGCGCGGGCTTCCAGGCATGAAAGCTTCAGTTAAAAGACTGTCGCCTACAAGCAAACCATAGTCCAGCGCCTGATTAAATCGGTACATATCTTCTACCGTCGAATACATATTTTTATCGCCCATCACGCCGTTTAAGTAATCGTTGCGCACTTGAATTGGTCGCCAGCCGCGATGGTCAAAGCCAGGAACGCCCAACTCAATATAAGCTGAAACCACGGTGTCATAGCGCATGCTGTAGATTTGCGAATGCCGCATCCCGAGTGGTGTAAAAATCCGTTCCTGCATAAAAACCTCAAAAGTTTCGCCACTTACACGCTCCACAACCGAGGCCAGCAAGGCATAATTGGTGTTACAGTAATGAAACCCGCGATTGGGCTTAAAGTAGGGCGAGGGCTGATATTCAACAAAAAGGTCGATCATCTTTTCGTTGCTCAGCGGAATGGTTTTGTCGGGCCATTTTTCGTGTGCCAGCGACTGGTAACGCGATAATCCTGAGCGGTGATTGAGCAGTTGGCGCACCGTAACGCCTTCATAAGGCCATTCGGGAATATAGGTGCGCAAATCGGCATCGTAATCTAGCAGCCCATTCTGCTTGAGCAGCATAATTGCCGCAGCCGTAAACATTTTGCTTACTGAAGCCAGCTCAAACTGACTATCTGTGGTGAGTGGATCGCGCTTTCTTTTGACATCGGCATAGCCAAAAGCTTTTTCGTAAACCAGCCTGCCTTTTTCGGCAAAAAGCACGGTGCCATTAAAGCCAGTAAGCTTAACCAGCCTATTGAAAGTGCTGTCTAATCTGTGTTGCTGTTGTTCAATCCGCGAATAATCAAGGTTGATAAAAATGCTGTCAGCAGCAATAAGCGGGATGGTATCCAGTGCTACCTGACGGTTTTTGTCGGAAGTATTGGGCACGTTACAGCCACCCATCAAAAATAGTAGGACGATTAGATAAAGAAAAGTACGGTGGCAACAACTGAACATCTAATTAAACTTAAACAAACAAATTATAGCTTGCAAATGTACAATTTGGAAGTAAGAAACAAGCTTTGCTGCAGACTTCAAATGTTAAAGACTGTCAATTAGTTCTTCTAGCTTCAACGAGATTTCCCGCGCAAGTTTTGTAAGTTTTTCATTTCCAATGGATGCAATAACGCCGGCGGGTTCCATGGCTGCCAGCTCTGTTTGGCCGTTGCCTTTGTCGATAATTACAACATTGCAAGGCAGTAGCACGCCCAGGTGTTCTTCTAATTGAAGGGCGTCGAAGGCAAAATGCGGGTTGCAGGCGCCCAAAATGGTGTAACGCTTAAAGTCGGCACCAATTCTATCTTTCAACACTTTATCCACTTCAATAGTTGACAGCACGCCAAAACCAATGGTTTTCAGCGCTTCAATGGTGCGGGTTTTAAGCTGATCGTAATCTTCGTTAAAAGTCTTTGTTATGGTGTATTTCATCTGTTTATATGCTTTAAGTTATTGTAATTGAGGTAGCTCTTTAAACTTGTGTATTCATTTACAGCGTTTTGCCGATAACAATAAGCTTAGGTCTTTTACCTTTTTAAGATTAATACAAACAAAAAACGCTTTTGTTTAATCTACTTCCTGAACCAACTGGAAACCTCCAGCAATAATAAATTGTGTTCCCGCACTAAATTCCTTACTGTTTTTGATTTCGATAAAACCATTGCGTTTTTGCCCAGCCACAAGTTTTTTTCTCGTAAAAGTCCACGAATCTGCGGTCTTATCTTTAAGCATAAGTGCATAAAAACTATCTTCACCTTCAATAAGTGCTGCTTCGGGTAATGCAGGTAATTGTTTATCCTTCAGATAGATACGTGAATTCATAAACATTCCTGGCATCAGCAGGTGTTGTTCGTCTTGTTTCAGTTTGGCATACACGCTCACTGTGCGGTTGTATGTGTCTATTTGTTTGCCAATATCATCTATGGTAGTTTTAAATGGGATATTTCTATTTTCGGGTAATGTGGCTTCTATCTTAAGTCCAGGCTTTAGCCAAACGGCGTCTTTTTCAAACACATCAAGCTTCAATCGCAGATATTCGGTGTTGATAATGGTAAGTACAATATCTTCAGGGTTAAGCCATTGGCCCGAGCTGGCTAATAATTTTGAGACGTAACCATCCATTTCGGCATGCATGACTATTTGTGCGCTGATGTTGAAAGCGGTTAGCTTCTCCGGATTGATTTTTAACAGTTTGAGTTTTTCGCCCAAGGCATTAAACCGGGCCGAAGCTACCAGATAATCGGCTTCAGCCTGCTGCAATTCGCTGGTTGCAACAATATTTTCGTCAGCCAAAGATTGCTTTCTTTCCCAGACTTGTTTTAGCTGCTGCTGATTATACCTAGCTTCCAAAAAGTTTTGCTGCATCTCAATAAAATCAGGGTTTTCGATGGTAGCAACATTAGTTCCCTTTGAAACTTTTTGACCTACAGCCACATTGATTTTTATCAATCGGCCTCCAAAATAGCTGCTCATCAATTGCTCTTTGTCTGGTATCAGCTCAATATAACCGTTGGCACTGATGTGATCCTGAAATGTTTGCGGACTGATTTCTCCGAGTTTTATGCCGGCCTCCTCCAGTTGTGTTTTGCTCAAAACTATTTCGTTAACTTCCTGCAAATCTGCTTCCATGTTGGTAGTTTGCGATTCGCAGCTGGAAAGTATAATAATAGGAAGCAAAAGGACGAAAAATGTTAAATATTGGATTTTTTTCACAGTAGATTTTGTTAAAAAGTGAAATAATTGATTTCAATAACGGTCTGGTTGTATGCGTGTAGCCATTCGAGTTTGTTAAGTTGTATTCTAACAACTTCTTTTAGGCTTTGTGAATACTGGTAAAAGCCAATTTCGCCTTGTGCAAAACTTTCGTTGGCAGTGCGTTGAAGCTGATTGGCAAGTGGTTCCCATTGCTGGCTGTAGCTTTCGAGCTTGGCTTTTAGTTCGGCCAGCTTGATCTGCAGCAAGTCATAGTTTCTGCTTGACTGGATACGGCTGCGTTTTTGGTTTTCTGCCAGAATTTTCCTGTCTAGAGCTGCTGCTTTGTTATTGGCATTTTTGCCAAAGAAAAACAATGGAACTTCTAAACCAACCTGAAATCCATTGTAAATTTTGGCATTGGGGCCATTATTTGTGCCTGTAAAATACTCCAGTTGCAGGTCGGGCAAAAGCTGTCGACGGCTTATCTTTAGTTGTTGGTCGCTGATGTTGGTTTGTTGGCTCAGCAAGCTATTCAGCCATAGTGTATTTTGACTCTCTGCTGTTATCAGCAAGGGCTCGTAAGTATTGGTCTCCACTTCAAAAATACTGTCGGTTTGCATCAGCGATGAGAGCATTTTTTTTGCTGAAATCAAATTATTTTCTATTGTTTTCAACTGATTATCTACTTCGGCCTGATTAGCCAACGATTGCAGGTGTTCCAGCTGAGGTAACTCTCCGGCGTCAACACGCCTTTTGAGACTGTAGCTGAGCTTTTTATTCAGGCTGTCGAGCTGGCTGAAGAAGTTTTTTTGCTGGTTTTGATACACGATTTCATAGTAGCTCATCGCAACGGCTTTGCGCAGTTCGTGTGCTGTCATTTCGTAAACCAAACCGGCCATCTCGGCTTTCAGCGTTGCCATTTTGTGCTGCGCCGCATAAACTGATGGAAAAGCAAAGCTTTGTTGTATTCCCCATATTTTAAGCGGTACGCCATTATCAGCCATATTATTTTCGTCGAAATTGTAATATACACCAGTTTTTGGAAAGTCTAAAGCTGCCGTTTTTAGTTTATCAACTTTTTCACGGTTAAGTGCCGCCGCTTTTAGGCCTGAATGGTTATCCAGTGCTTTACCGATGGCGGTTTCGAGGCTTATTTTTTCCTGAGCTGGCATCAGCATGGGTAAGGCCAACAACAATAGGAGTAGGGTGATTATTTTCTTAGGAGTTTTTGCTGTTGCCGCTTTTGTATATTTTTTGCGCTCAAAAAGGCAAAATAAAACCGGCAAAACGATGAGCGTAAGCAGGGTAGCGGTTATAAGTCCGCCCACCACAACAGTTGCCAATGGGCGTTGCACTTCGGCACCGGCTGAGGTGGAAATGGCCATTGGCAAAAACCCCAGTGCAGCAGCCGAAGCGGTAAGCAATACAGGGCGCAGTCTGTCAGAGGTTCCGCGGATTATGAGTTCGCGCATAGAGGTGATGCTTTCGTCTTTCTGTAGTGCTTTAAAATGTTCAATCAGCACAATGCCATTAAGCACGGCAATGCCAAATAATGCAATAAATCCAACGCCTGCCGAAATGCTGAAAGGCATGCCACGTAAAGCCAACAGCAAAATACCGCCCACTGCTGAAAGTGGAATGGCGGTATAAATCAATAAAGCAGTTCGCAGTGAATTAAAAGCAAGATGCAGCAGTACAAAAATCAGTAGCAGAGCTATCGGTACGGCAATAGCGAGGCGGTTTCTGGCACTTCGCAGGTTTTCAAACTGTCCACCATAAGTAATGGAGTAGCCGGGCGGCAGGTCAATATGTTTGTTTATCAGCACTTGAACATCGCCTACCACCGATTCCAGGTCGCGTCCACGGACATTCACGCCCACTACGATACGGCGGCGGGTGTCGTCGCGCGATATTTTTGCCGGTCCTTTGTCGAAGCGCACATCGGCGATCTCGCGAAGCGGCACCTGGTGGCCGTTTGGCATGGGAATAAAGGTGTTGCGCAGGTTTTCAATATCTTGGCGGTAGGCGTTTTTGTATCGAATTACCAAGTCGAAGCGTTTCTCTCCTTCAAAAATTTCACCGGCTTTAAGGCCCGCAAAACCCATGGAGATTACTTTATTTACGTCATCAACAGTTAATCCAAAAAGTGCCAGCTTGGTGTAGTCGTAGGAAATTGTCATTTCGGGCAGGCCGACAACTTTTTCCACAATCACATCCGAAGCGCCTTCCACGGGGTCTATCAGCGTTTTCATTTGTTGGGCCAAACGGTTGAGCACAGCCATATCTTCACCAAAAATTTTGATGGCAACATCGGCTCTTGTGCCGGTAATCAGTTCGTTAAAGCGCATCTCAATAGGTTGCGTAAACTCATAGTCGATACCCGGAATTACCGATAGTGCCTCTTTGAATTGGTTGGCCAGCTCGTCTTTGCTACTGGCAGTAACCCATTCGCTGCGAGGCTTTAACGTGATAATAATATCGCTTTCCTCCATCGACATGGGATCGGTTGGCACTTCGGCAGCACCAATGCGGCTCACCACCTGATTTACTTCTGGAAACTCAAGAAGAATCTGCTCCATGCGCGTTGTAAGCGCAATGGTGTTGCTGAGTGTAGTTCCGGTTTTCAGCACCGGCTGTATCACAAAATCGCCTTCGTCGAGCGTGGGAATAAATTCACCACCCATCCTGCTGAAAATATAACCTGAACCTACTAATAAAACCAGTGTTAAACCGATAACGAGGCTTTTATTGTTGAGTGCCCAGCTTATAGAAGGTTCATATAGCTTGTTGAGTGCGCCAATAAGTCTGGTAGAGATATTGCTTTGCTTTTTGGCGGGTTTTAAAAACATGGATGATACTACTGGAACGTAAGTGAAGCCCAGCAGCATAGTGCCCAGCAAGGCAAAGGTAAAGACCTGCGCCATTGGGGTAAACATCTTTCCTTCGATACCTGAAAGTGACAAAATGGGAATAAAAACGATGATGATAATAAGCTGCCCGAACATAGCCGATCGGGTGAGATCGCTGGCACCTTCGAGTGTGATTTTATCGATCATTTTTTGTTGTTCATCTCCCTTTAGCGACAGCAGCTTATCACGGTTTCGGCTAATTTGAAAGGCGATAAATTCTACAATGATTACAGCGCCATCAATGATAATTCCAAAGTCGATAGCACCGAGACTCATCAGGTTGGCATCTACTTTAAATAGGTGCATCATGCTAAGTGCAAAAAGCAAACTAAGTGGAATAACGGAAGCCACCACCAAACCCGATCGTATGTTTCCAAGCAAAATCACGACCACAAAAATCACGATCAGACAGCCCAGAATAAGATTTTCAGCAATGGTTGTAGTTGTTTTCTTTATCAGTGTGCTGCGATCTAAGAAACCGTTAATGCTAATCCCTTCGGGAAGACTTTTTTGAACCTCTGCCACCCTTTCTTTCACATCGCGAATCACCTGGTCAGAGTTAGCCCCTTTGAGCATCATCACCTGTCCCAGCACTTTTTCGCCTTCACCATTAGCTGTAATGGCACCAAAACGGGTGGCATGGCCAAACTGAACGTTTCCTATATCTTTTACGCGAATGATAACACCTTCTCGGTTGTGCACCACAATATTTTGTAGGTCCTCAACAGAAGTTGCAAGGCCTTCGCCACGAATAAAATAACTTTGGTTTTGTTTTTCAATATATCCGCCGCCCACTACTGCGTTATTGGTTTCGAGCGCGCGATAAACATCGGCAATACTGATATCCATGGCATGCAGCACCTCAGGATTTACAGCCACTTCATATTGTTTTAAATAACCTCCCCAGGTATTTACTTCTACTACGCCATCAATACCCGAAAGCTGTCGGCGTACAATCCAGTCCTGAATTGTGCGCAAATCAGTAATAGAATAAACACTGTCGTATTCAGGCTCAACTTCGAGGATATACTGATAAATTTCGCCCAGACCTGTTGAAATAGGCCCCATGAATGGGCTGCCGAAGCCTTGCGGAATGTTTTCGATGGCGACATTCAGCTGTTCTGTAATCAGCTGCCGGGGCAGATACGTACCCATATTATCATCAAAAACCAGCGTTACCACCGAAAGTCCAAACTTGGAGACCGAACGTATTTCGGTGAGGCCGGGTAAATTGGCCATAGCCAGCTCCACCGGATAGGTGATAAAACGCTCCACATCGAGCGTGGATAAATTGCGTGATGTGGTGATAACCTGCACCTGATTGTTGGTAACATCTGGCACGGCGCCAATAGGAATATGCGTGAGCGAATAAAGCCCTAAGCCAGCCATAGTTGCTGTGAGGAGCAAAACGATAAGTTTATTGGCAAGGCTGATTTGAATAATTTTCTTTAGCATTTTTGAGATGGTTTATGCTTTTTGCTGGCAATGTATGTTAACAGTATGTGGTGTTTGAGGCAATACAGAATCTACTTTAGATTAAAACTGGTAAAGTTACTTTGCTTTGATTAATTTTTTGATTAAGATTTTCTTAGGATTTACTTAAAATAATTAACATGCTTTTGAAGCGTCATTAATATAGCCCCAAAGTTAGGGATTTAGTTTCTAACCTACCCATTGAAGTTTAATAAATTTTTGCAAATACTTTTTCCAAGATTGGTTTTCGACTTGACATAATAATCTGTAGTCTAATTAGTTAATAATCATACGAATAAGCTATTTTTTCTAATTACTTTCATGATGTTTTTTTACTTCAGTCAGAATGAAATTTTATTTAGAATCTTTCTAAATATCTGGGTTTTTTTTCTGAGCATTTAAAATAGAAAAATATCTCGAAGGCTGTAATAACTTCATTACAAGGTAAATAGGATATTTTCGCCTAATTTTTTATTCGTTTGCGTATTTATGAGATTTAATAGATGTGTTGTTTTTAAAGTCGCATTAAGTTACTTTTATACTTTATAAAACCAATTTCATCTTTATTTAAATGTCAAAAACAGTAAATCGTATCGTGAACGCATTTTATGGTTTAGTTGTATTATTTGCTACACTATTTATTGCTTTTCAGGCGTATGATTATTATGCTACTCCTATAGAATCAAGGTTTTTTCACACTTCTCATGAAATGTTTAAACCCAGTGGTTTTGCCGGTCATGGCTTAGGCATTTTGGGGTCGCTTTTTATGATTATTGGCGTAGGGTTATATATGGCCAGGAAACGTATAAAAGTATTTAGAAGAATGGGTTTACTTAAACACTGGCTTGAGTTTCATATCTTTTTATGCACTCTTGGGCCAATTTTGGTACTATTTCATACTGCATTTAAATTTGGTGGTATTGTGGCCATTAGTTTTTGGAGTATGGTAGCTGTTTTTGCTAGTGGAATAATAGGCAGGTTTATATATCTTCAAATACCGCACACAATTGAGGGTCGAATGATGAGCAGGAGCGATATCCAAAGGGTAATTGCGGATACTCAGATTCGGATCAATCAGCGTATTGATAGTGAAACAACAAAAAATGAGCTTTTTGATATTTTTGAGACCTTGGGTTCGGAAATGGATAATGAGCAGGCAATAGACTATAAATCTACCAAAAAGAAAATTAATAGCATTCTTAAACAGGGGGATGTCGACCCGAAGACGAGCAGGGAAGTGTTGAATCAAATAAAACATGACTTCTCACTCCGCAAAAGAATTAAGCGCCTTGAGCTTATGCAAAATCTATTTAGGTATTGGCATGTGGCACACCTTCCATTCGCCATATTAATGCTTTTGATTATGATCATTCACGTAGTAGTTACTTTATTATTTGGTTATAAATGGATATTTTAGCAATAGGATATTTTGCCGAAAAAATGCTTATTTACGGATCAGTATTCGTGCTTTTTGCGCTGATAATACTGTTTTATTTAGGACGATTAAGAAGTCAGTCGAAGAAAGTTGAGGCGAAAATTAAACAGGCCCAGTTAGATGGAATTTATGAACCTGTTTCTTTGCACCCTGTGATTAATCCCAATAAATGTATTAAGAGTGGTGCCTGCATTTCAGCTTGTCCCGAAAAGGACATCATAGGAATTTTAAATGGTAGGGCAACCACCATAAACGCTTCGCGATGCATCGGTCATGGTGCTTGTTTTCATGCCTGCCCTACCGAAGCTATTTCACTGCATATTGGCACTGCGGAAAGAGGCGTTGATTTGCCACATGTGAACCAGTATTTCGAAAGCAATGTACCCGGAATTTATATTGCAGGCGAACTGGGAGGTATGGGGCTGATAAAAAATGCTGTGGAACAGGGACGCCAAGCCATCGAAAACCTTTCCAAGGCCTTGCCAAAAAAACATTCAGCTGAATTTGATTTGGCTATTATTGGAGCAGGTCCGGCTGGTATTTCAGCCGCTCTTACTGCCAAAAAAATTGGATTAAAAGCTGTTACACTGGAGCAAGATACTTTAGGAGGAACGGTTTTTACTTTTCCGCGTTCAAAAATTGTGATGACATCTGCTATGCACTTGCCGCTTTATGGTAAATTGAAACTTTATGAAACCACCAAACAGCAACTGTTAGATATTTGGAACGAAGCCTTGTCAAAAAATAATATTGAGATACGTGAGCATATCAAAATCGAAAAAATTTCAGAACACAATGACCATTTTCTGCTTACGCCAGCTGTGGGTGAGCCACTAAGTGCGCGCATGGTTTTAATAGCCATAGGTCGTAGAGGAACGCCGCGAAAATTAGGAATAACAGGCGAGATGAGTCAAAAAGTAGCTTATCGCCTGCTCGAACCGGAGGACATACACAACAAAAAGATTTGCGTTGTAGGCGGTGGCGATTCGGCTATTGAGTCAGCATTGCTTTTGTGTGACCAAAATGAGGTGATTTTGTCTTACCGAAAAGAAGCATTTCAGCGCTTGAAAGTAAAAAATCAGGAACGAATTAATCAGACAATAGAGCAGGGAAAAATCAAAATGATCTTCAACTCAAACCTGAAATCTATTGACGAGAAGTCAATAAATATTGATATTGATGGCCAACAGCAGCAACTCGAAAATGATTTGGTTTACATTTTTGCTGGCGGCGAACTTCCAACTAAATTTTTGGAGAATGCCGGAATTCAGATTACAAAAAAACACGGAGAAGCTCTTTTAAAGCATTAAAAAAGAAATGATTATCAAATATCTAATAGTATTTATGCTGGCAATTGCCGGATTACTTTTGCCCAAGCTTTTATCTGCGCAATTATCGCCTGGCGACCTTGCCGAACCACATGCACATCTTGAAGGTTTGAGTAATTGTACGCTATGTCATGAACTGGGCAAAAAAGTGAACGACAAACTATGTCTTGATTGCCATGAGCTGCTTAATGAAAGAATTTTTGAAAACAAAGGATATCACGCTTCAACTGAAGTAAAAGAAAAGGCTTGTATTGCATGTCACAGCGATCATCACGGACGGAGTTTTAAAATCATAAACTGGGATACGACCACCTTTAACCATGATCTGACTGGCTATATCCTGGAAGAAAAACATGCAGAAGCAAAATGTAAATCCTGCCATAAAAAGACAAATATTTCTAACCACGAAATAAAGGAAAAAAAGTTTTCCTACTTGGGATTGTCAACTGAATGCCTGAGTTGTCATGACGATTACCATCAGCAAAGTCTGGATAAAGATTGCCTAAAATGTCATGATTTCAAAGGTTTTAAGCCGGCAGCTGGTTTTGACCATCAGCAAACCGCTTTCCCGTTGGTAGAAAAACACCTTGATGTTGAATGTTTGGAGTGCCATCCAGTGCAGGATAAAAACGGCAAAGAGTTTCAACTATTTCAACCGCTGGAGTATCAAAGCTGTGTGGCCTGCCATGAGGATATCCACAACGGAAAATTTGGGAATGATTGCAAAAAGTGCCATTCCGAAGCGTCATTTCTCCAGATAAAAACACTCAATAATTTTAATCATTCATTAACAAATTATCCTTTAACGGGTCAGCATCAATTTGTTGCGTGCAAGGCGTGTCATAAAACAAGCTATACTGATCCGCTCAGTCATAAACGCTGCATGGATTGCCATGAGGATTATCACAAAGCTGATTTTACACAGACGAATAAGCTGTCGGATTGTGCCGACTGTCATTCCACCAATGGATTTATGCCAAGCAGTTTTGGTATCGAAAGGCATCAGCAGAGTAGTTTTGTATTGCGCGAAGCCCATTTGGCAACGCCATGTTTTGCTTGTCATTTAAAAGAGAATCGCTGGGAATTTAGAGATATCGGGCAGTTATGTGTTGATTGTCATAGTGATCCACACAAGCCAGCAATCAGCCAAAAATACTATCCCGAATCAGATTGCCGTTCGTGTCATAGCGAGCAAAGCTGGCGTCAAATTCAGTTTGATCATACAGAAACGGGTTATGAGCTATTAGGCCAGCATCAGGCAACAACTTGCCGCGACTGTCATTTCAAAACGGATGAAGTAACGAGTACTATCCAACATGTTTTTAGCGAATTATCGGCTGCCTGTAGCAGCTGTCACACGGATCAACACGCGGGTCAATTTATTGAAAATGAATTAAATAACTGTAGTAGTTGTCATAACAGCGAAGCTTGGCAACCCGTTCTTTTCAACCATGAGCTCACCCGTTTTGCGCTGGAAGGCGCACATGCAAACCTGACTTGCCAGGATTGTCATAAGCCTGCAAGTATCAACAACCAATTTGTTATTAATTACAAAATCGACTACCAATGCGAAGCTTGTCATTAACCCTTTTATTGCTATGCAATATTGTTTTTTTGTCTGCGCAAAACCCTCATGGCGATCAGCTAAAACAGAGCTGTAGCGATTGTCATAATTCAAAAGGTTGGAAGTTGATTTTAGGTAGCTATCCATTTGATCATATTACCACCGGATTTAAACTCGACGGCCAACATGCCAATACCGATTGCATAAGCTGCCATTCCACACTTATTTTTGATCAGGCTGATCCTTCTTGTATCAGTTGCCATACTGATATGCACCAACAAACTACCAGTTTGGAATGTGGCAGTTGTCATACCACCAGCTCTTGGATTGTAAACAATATTACTCAAATTCATCAAATGAGTCGCTTTCCATTGCTGGGGGCGCATTTTACAGCTGATTGCATTGATTGCCATACCTCAGCCAGCACACTAAACTTTGAGCCCCTTGGCGTAGAGTGTATCGATTGCCATGAAACAGATTATATGCAGGCCAAAGAGCCAGATCATGTAGCCGGTAATTATCCTCTTAATTGTATTGAATGCCACCAACTGAATGCATTTGGGTGGACAGGAACGAGTATTAACCATGACTTTTTTCCGCTAACAAAAGGTCATGATATTGGTAGTTGCTATGACTGTCATACGCCTGGTACTTTCGATGGCCTGTCGCAGGATTGTATTAGCTGTCACACTGATGATTATCAAAATGCGAATAACCCAAACCATGTCAATTTGAATTTTCAGGACAACTGCACCGATTGCCATACCACTGACCCCGGTTGGAAGCCTGCTGATTATCGTGATCACGACATTTTCTCCTTTCCTATTTATTCTGGCGAACACAATGGCGAATGGAATAATTGTACTGATTGCCATCAAACAGCCTCCGACTATGCACAGTTCACCTGCATTAGTTGTCACGAACACAATAGGTCTGATATGGATGATGAACATAATGATGTTGGGGGCTATATTTATGAAAGCAATGCCTGCCTTGAATGCCATCCGTTAGGCAATGCTGATGATGATAGTTTTAATCATAACCTATCTGATTTTCCTTTAATGGGAGAGCATGTGAATACAGATTGCAAGGATTGCCACGCTGCAGGTTATCAGGGAACACCAGTAGAATGCGAAGCCTGTCACATGGAAAGCTTTAACCAGAGTGCTAATCCCAGCCACACTGAGCTGGGTTTGTCTACAGCTTGTGCCGAATGTCATACTGAACAAGCCGATTGGCAACCGGCTGCTTTTCCTGATCATAACGACTATTACGCACTATTAGGCGCACATAATACCATTGCCAATGACTGTGCGCTCTGCCACGATGATAATTACAATGCTACTCCAAACACTTGCTATGAATGTCATATGGAGAGTTATAACCAAAGTGCTAATCCTAGTCATACAGAATTGAGTTTATCCACTTCTTGTGCCGAGTGTCATACTGAACTTCCCGACTGGCAGCCGGCTATTTTCCCAGTGCATAACGACTATTATGCACTATTAGGTGCACATAATAGCATTGCTAACGACTGTGCGCTCTGCCACGATGGCAATTACAACACAACCCCAAATACCTGCTATGCATGTCATACAGAGGATTATAATCTTACTGATAATCCGCCACATCAGGAATTGCAATTCTCCACTGAGTGCTATGAATGCCATGATGAAAATGCATGGTCGCCGGCAACATTTGATCATGACGGGCAATTTTTTCCAATTTATTCAGGAGAGCATAACGGTGAATGGGAAACCTGCACCGATTGTCATTCTCAACCAAACAATTATGCTGTTTTTAGCTGTATCAGTTGCCATGATCACAATCAAAACGATATGGATGACGAACACCAGGGAATACAGGGATATGCATATGAAAGTGGAGCATGTTTTGCCTGTCACCCAACAGGAAGCTCCGATGATGGATTTAACCATAGCCTGACAAATTTCCCATTAACAGGCTCGCACAATACAGTTGCTTGTGCTGATTGCCATGCCGATGGATATGCCGGAACACCTGTTGATTGTGAGGCCTGTCATGAAACAGCGTTTAATGAGACCACTAATCCGAATCATTTGCAGCTTGGCATGTCTACTGATTGCGCCAGCTGTCATACTACTGAGCCCGACTGGCAGCCTGCAACATTTGAAGTTCATAACGATTACTATGTGCTCAATGGAGTGCATGCAACGGTTGCCGATCAATGTACGCTTTGTCATGGAGGCAATTATACCAATTCGCCAAACACCTGTGTCGAATGTCATCAGGAGAGTTATTTTGCAACAGTAAATCCTAATCACGAGCAACTTGCTTTGAGCACTTCCTGTGAGGAATGTCATACCGCAGAACCCAACTGGGAGCCGGCATTGTTTCCTGTACATAACGATTTTTATGCTTTAAATGGAGCACATGCCGCCATTGCGAATGATTGTGTTTTGTGTCACAATAACGATTATAATAATACAGATAATACCTGTTATGCTTGTCACATAACCGATTACAATCAAACTAATGATCCGCCGCATCAAAGTGCGCAGTTTCCAACAGATTGTGCAAGTTGCCATACGGAAGTGAGCTGGGAGCCTTCTACTTTTAACCATGATGCACTTTATTTCCCTATTTATAGCGGCAAACATAATGGCGAATGGAACACCTGTACAGACTGCCATACCAACCCTTCCAATTATGCTGTTTTCAGTTGTATCGATTGCCATGAACACAACCAGCCCGATATGGATGACGAACATCAGGGCATTTCTGATTATGTATATGAAAGTTCAGCTTGTTTGAGTTGTCATCCGGATGGGGACGACAAGAAATTTATGCGGTTTCAAATTCAGAAAAAATCAATCCGATGAAAAAACAACTGATTCTATATCTCCTCTTTGTTTTTCTTAGCATAAGTGTATTTGCTCAAAAGGCAAATCAAATTACAGAAGGTGAGGTTTCTTATATTACTTCTTCTAGTATTTATGTGCGCTTTGAGAGTACTGAATTTTTAAGTGTTGGAGACACCCTGTTTGCAGTTAATGAGGGACGTTTGCTACCTGCTTTGCTTATCAAAAATCTTTCCAGCTTATCTGTTGTCGGACAACCAATAAGTGATGGGTTAATGTTTACAGTAGGTGACAAGATTACCGGAATAACAAAGTTTAGGGAAAAGAATGCAGAAGGGGCGGCAGTTGCCGTTGAGGTTTCACAGGAAAACCAGGAAGATGTTAGCTCTGTTGAAAATCAACTTGATGAGGAATATTCTATAGCGCCTGATAATAAAGATTCATCGTCACTTTCTAAACCACAACCCAATATTAGTGGGCGATTTAGGATTGCTTCCTATGCCGATTTTTCCAATACCGATGCGGCAAATAATTTAAAGATGCGCTATTCCTATTCTATGGATGCACGTAATTTGGCTGGTGGAAAACTATCGCTCGAAACGTATGTCAATTTTAGTCATAGGAGCGGCCAATGGGACAGAATCTCAGAGAATATTTTCAATGGATTAAAAATCTATAATCTGGCTGCAAGCTATAAATTTTCGGAGCAGTTTAAGTTAAGCTTTGGGCGAAAAATTAATCCCATGCTAAGCAGTGTAGGTGCTATTGATGGCTTGCAAGCTGAAATGCAGACTGGCGCATTCACAATTGGAGCAATAGCAGGTTCGAGACCAGATTACAATGATTATAGTATTAATACTAGTTTGGGACAATTTGGTGGTTATATGAGTCATCTTTTGAATGGGAAAAATGGCAGGATGCAGACTACACTATCGGTAATTGAGCAGCGAAATAGCAGTCAAACTGATCGTAGGTTTATGTATTTTCAACATGCCAATACCCTTCTGCCTAAGTTGTATTTCTTTGGGTCTGCAGAACTTGAGCTTTACAAAAAGGATCTCGATATGGTTTCCAATACCCGTTCTCCGCTCACCAATCTGTATCTGATAATGCGCTATAAATTTAGCAGGGTTTT
>Ga0222672_1000326_pt1 | contig 20763 bp, 20 predicted proteins | sample AntAcemetagen799_FD_179810 | JGI IMG/M metagenome (GOLD analysis project Ga0222672, IMG submission 179810) | Saline water microbial communities from Ace Lake, Antarctica - #799 | ecosystem: Environmental > Aquatic > Non-marine Saline and Alkaline > Saline | place: Antarctica: Ace Lake...
GCGGGTCGGTCCTGCTGGGATTGAGGGGGTGCAACTGATAGGAATTCGCTTTTTCAAGGGTTGCTTATCGGCGCGTCGGTCCTGCTGGGATTGAGGGGGTGCAACTAACTGATAGGAATTCGCTTTTTCAAGGGTTGCTTATCGGCGCGTCGGTCCTGCTGGGATTGAGGGGGTGCAATCAGATTGCGCGGCAAACCGAAGTGCCGCCGAAGTCGGAAGTGAATGCCGCGAGGAGAAAGCGGCACAACGAGAGTCCGGCGCGTTGAAACATGCGCCGGGACGGAGAGTGACGAAATCTTCACGGCGATCCCCGTGAAGATTTCTTAACGAAGCCCTGCTGGAGTTTATGGCCTTCCTCATAAACATTCGGCATAGAAAACAAATTTCTATAACGATACGTTATGATCAAGCCTGCCACTACATCCTCCGAACCGATCCTCTACCTGAAGGGCGTCGGGGTTACTTATCCCGGGGGGACGAAAGCCCTCCATCCGCAGAGTCTTGAGATCCGGAAAGGGGAAGTCACGATTCTCCTGGGACGTTCCGGTGCCGGAAAATCCACCCTTCTCCGCGCCATGAATCTTCTCGTCAGTCCGACGGAAGGCGTCGTGAGCTGTCCCGCGCTGGGAGATTTGTCAGGAATTTCGAAGATTCGAAAACATCGCCGCCGCACCGGCATGGTCTTCCAGCAACATCAGCTGATCGGACGACAGACCGCGCTGACCAATGTGCTCACCGCGAGACTTTCCCGTTACTCCACCCTTCGATCACTGTTTGCCCTGCCGCGCGCTGACCGGGAAAAAGCGCTCTCCTGCCTCGACCGGGTCGGTATTTTGGAGAAAGCGTTGCAGCGGGTCGATCAACTGAGCGGCGGCCAGCAGCAGCGGGTCGGTGTCGCCCGCGCTCTTGCGATGGAGCCCGACCTGATCCTCGCGGACGAACCGGTCGCGAGTCTCGATCCGGCGACCTCCCGGCAGCTTCTCACTCTCTTGCGCGATGTTTGCCGCCGCGACGGTATCACCCTCGTCATCAGTCTTCACCAGGTCGAGTTTGCGAAGGAGTTCGGGGACCGGATTGTCGCGCTCGCCCATGGCCGCATCGTTTTCGACGATGTCCCTGAGAAGCTGGATGAATCCGCCCTCAGCTCCATTTACGAGGGGGAGACGGTGGAGGAAACGAGCGGTCCTGAAGAAACCGGAACCTCTGCGGGGAAGGATGCGGCTCTCGCCGCAGCCCTGCGTTGATCGGCTCTCAACAATTTCGACTGAACCCAACCAAAACACACTAACAAAAAACTACGATGAAACATACCCTCTGTCTTTTTGCTGCTTTCTTTGCAGCTTTCACCCTCGCCGTTCCCGGCCATGCCGATGAAAAGAGCAACCCGGATACCCTTCGCGTTGCTCTTCTCCCCGACGAGAATGCCTCAACCCTCATCAAAGCCAACGAAGGCCTCAAAAAATATCTCGAGGCTGAACTCGGCAAAGAGGTCGAGATCGTGGTCACCACGGACTACTCATCGATGATTGAAGCGATGCGTCGCGGTCGACTTGAGCTTGGCTATTTTGGTCCACTCTCCTACGTTCTCGCCAAGGAGAAAAGCCCGGAGCTGGAGCCCTTCGCTGCGCAGATGAAGGACGGCTCCTCCACCTATCACAGCGTTTTCATCGGAAGTGTTGAGGCCGGCATCGAAAAGCCTGAGGATGTCAAAGGGAAGACGATGGCTTACGGAGACCAGGCCTCTACCTCGAGCCACCTCATTCCCAAGTCGCTTCTGATTGATCGCGGCCTCGAAGCCGGACGGGACTACTCGGAGCAGTTTCTGGGTTCGCACGATGCGGTTGCGCTCGCGGTGCAGAATGGAAATGCCGAGGTGGGAGGTCTGAGTCAGCCGATTTTTGAAGCCCTCATTGCCAAAGGGATGATTGACCCTGCGAAGGTGAAAGTTCTCGAGGTTTCCCCGGCTTATCCCAACTACCCCTGGACGATGCAGGGTTATCTGGACCCTGAGCTCAAGGAGAAAATCAGAAATGCGTTCTACAATCTCAAGGATGAGGAGATTCTCGCGAAGCTCAAGGCCGACGGCTTTGCCGAAGCGAAAGACGAGGACTACGACAAGGTGAGAAAGCTCACCGCGATCCTCGACTAAGATTACACGACTTGCCCACAGAATTCCATGGAGACCGCCCCGAATCCTCAATACCAAATCCTGCTGGAGGGAGAATCCCGCCAGCGAAGACGAAGTGCCCTTGAGGCAGGGGCGGTCCTCATCACCGTTCTGGTTTCCTGCTGGTATGTAGACCTCTTTGATTTCAAGCGCCTCGCGGAGGGCCTCCCCGACATGGGCAGTCTCTTCATGGAGATGCTTCCACCGAATTTCTCGAACTGGAAAGAGTGGGTCAAGCCGCTCATTGACACCCTCGGGATGAGTATCGGGGGTACTGCTTTAGCACTACTCTTTTCCGTTCCGATCGGATTTTGCGCAGCGCAAAATACCACTCCCCACCCCGTCGTCTATCAGATTGCCCGGGCGATTCTGAGTCTTACCCGCGCCGTGCCGGAGCTCATTCTCGGCATCGTTCTTGTCGCCGCGGTTGGTTTCGGAGCGTTGCCCGGTGCCCTCGCACTCGGGATTCACTCGATCGGAATGGTAGGGAAATTTTTTGCCGAATCGATCGAACATGTCGATCCCCGACCCGTCGAGGCGGTCGAAAGCACGGGCGCGAACCGGCTTCAAACCATCATTCATGGCTACCTTCCCCAGGTCATTCCCCAGATGGCAGACACCGCGTTCTACCGGTGGGAATATAATTTCCGGGCTTCCACTCTTCTTGGCATTGTCGGCGCCGGGGGAATTGGATTTCAACTCATCGGCGCGCTGAGAATTCTGCGCTACGACGAAATGTTTGCGATCATTCTCGTAATTCTCGCGATGGTCATGATCGTGGATGCGACCGGAGCTCAGTTGCGCCGTCGCTTTAAGTAAGTTATCCGGCACTATGATTTCATCGAAACCGCGTGTCGTGATCACGCATTGGATTCATCCGGAGGTGGTCACCTTTCTCAAGGGCTTCTGTGACCCCGTCCTCAACGAAAGCCGACGCACCTGGAGTCCGGAAATCCTGCGGGAGCATTGCCTTGCCGCAGAGGGCCTCATGGTTTTCATGCCGGACACGGTTGAGGCGGCTTTTCTGGAGCAGTGTCCGAATCTGAAGGTGATTGCCGGAGCCTTGAAAGGCTATGACAATTTCGATATCGACGCCTGTACGGAATCGGGAGTTCTCTTCACCAACGTGCCTGACCTTCTCACGGTTCCCACGGCTGAACTCGCGGTCGCTCTTTTGCTCGGCGTCGCCAGAAATTGCGCCCCGGGGGACCGTTATGTGCGAAGCGGTGAATTCAAAGGATGGAGACCTATTTTCTATGGATCCGGCCTTGCTGGAAAAACCGTCGGGCTCGTTGGATTGGGTGCAGTCGGTAGAGCCTTCGCCCGTCGCCTCGGCGGGTTTGATTGTCGGTTGATGGCGACCGACGAAAACCCGGTGGCGGAGGAGATTCTGGAGGAGTTAAACATCTCGATGTGCGGGCTGGACGACATCCTCGCGAGCGCGGATGTCGTTGCGCTTTTCCTCCCGCTCAATGAGGAAACGAGACACCTCGTCAATGCCCGTTTTCTTGAGCGGATGAAACCGGGTTCGATTCTCGTGAATGTTTGTCGCGGATCGGTCGTTGACGAAGAAGCCGTCGCTGATTCGCTCGAGCGGGGGCACCTCGGGGCGTATGCTGCCGACGTTTTCGAGTTCGAAGACTGGGCCCTCCCTGACCGTCCCCGGAAGATCCCGGCGCGACTTCTCGAAAACAGGGAGCAAACCTTCTTTACCCCTCACCTTGGGTCCGCAGTCGGGGAGGTCAGGAAAGAGATTGCGATGGAGGCGGCCCTGCAGTTGAAATCTTTTTTTTCGGGGGAGGTGCCCGAACATGCCGTCAATCCATCCATTGTTGAATGAATCTAACGCAACTGAAAAGCCTCCTTGCGGTCATTGATACCGGTAGCTTCGCCGCCGCCTCAAAAAAGCTGGGTATTTCGCAGCCGGCTGTATCCCAACATGTCCGCAAGTTGGAAGAGTCTCTCGGTGCCTGCCTTATTGAGCGGGGACCGGTTCGGTGCAGGGTCACGAAGCGGGCCGAAGAATTCCTGCGCCACGCGAGGAGTCTCATCGATTTGGCTGAACTCGCCCGGCAAAGCCTTGACCAATCCCGGCTCCGCGTCGGTGCCTCTTCCAATGTGGGAACCTATCTGATTCAGCCAGTCTTCAGCCGATTCATCAGTGAAGTCGGGGTGTCCGGAAATATCCTCATCGACACCAATCCAGCCATTGCCGCAAAGCTTCAACGTGGTGAGATCGATGTCGCCGCGATGGAGTGGTGGAACGATGAAGAGGACGGGGCGGGGAGATTCAGGAACCTTCTCTGGAGAGACGAACCTGTCGTCCTCATCGTGGGGCCACAACACCGATGGGCGGGCCGGAAGACGATTCGACCGGAAGCTCTCATCGAAGAGAAAATACTCGGTGGTGAGAAAGGAACCGGAACGGGGCGCATCCTCAACGAGGCTCTCGGGGATCTCGCGGGGCATCTCACGATTTCACAAACGCTCGGTTCGACCGAGGCCGTAAAAGAAGGGGTCAAAGCGGGTCTCGGGGTTTCCCTCGTGCTGAGGGAATCGGTCAGAGAGGAATTGCTCCTTGGCTCACTTTGCGAGATTTCTCTCAAGGGAATCCGATTGCGAAAAGGGATCAGGCTCGTCACTTCTGCGAACCTTCCTGCTTCCTCTGTGGCGAGCCGGTTCTGTGAGTTTGCGAAAGAAGCAGCAGCTTAGGTGTTCCGTTTTTTCCCGCAACCCGCAACCCGCAACCCGCACCATCCCAGCACGATTGATCACGACGCGCCGGATTCCCCCGAGTCGAAACTCGTTGGTGGGATGCTTCAGGAAAATCCTGACATGGCAAAAAATGCCTCACCGATTCACTGGGTTTCCGCCGCCGATGAACCGTCCCTGATTGTTCACGGAACGGAAGACAAACTTGTTCCCTACCCGCAGTCGGTCGATTTTGAAAAGGCGCTCGAAGCGGCGGGGGTGCCGACCGTGCTTCTCACCGTCAAAGGGGGCGGCCACGGGAACGGTTTCGGACCGGCGGTGAGCAATGCGGTCGAAGCCTTCCTCGCCGAAAAGCTCCTCGGTCGGGAGCCGGAGTTGAAAGACGGTGAGGTGCAGGCCGGTGAATGAGCGGCCGTTTCGCGGACTGCAAAAACCTCTCCGCGTGTTGCGCCCCGCGATGAAGGATCGACCTGCCCGTGAGATTCCGGTATACTGATAGGAATTCGCTTTTTCAAGGGTTGCTTATCGGCGCGTCGGTCCTGCTGGGATTGAGGGGGTGCATCGCCACCGGCAGGCCCGCGAGGAGCCGGCCCGATCCATCCGCCGCGACATCACCATTCCAACCCGTCCACAAGAGCGACCAGCCATGCCGCATCAAAAAGCCATTCCCGGCGTGTTCATGACCCGACGGTTCATTGGTCAGATCACCTTCGTTGAAGGTCCACAGCGCCAATTTGTTCCCCCGGTTGTGAACATCGTAAAGGAGGCGACCGTTTCCCTTTCCCGGATCGACCGGTTTCAGGAGAAAGAAATCCGACCAGAACTCGACCTTCCCGTCTTCATTCACCGACGCCCGTTTCAAATCGGTAATCCGCCCGTTGGCCGGGTCCTCGGGATCGACCTCGAAGAACAATCGGCCGCCGAGGACTTCATAGGCGCCCGCCTCGCCAAAGGACTGGCCCTTCGCGAACGGTTCGCGCTTCTCGATTTCAATTCGAACGACTTCGGCGCTGGCGGGAGTGACCGCGAAACCGAACGACAAAAAGACGCTGAGAGCGAAAACAAAGAAGGAGCGGATGCGTTGGTCGGGAATCATTAGTCCCGAAGTCTGTGCCTCAGCCACGAAACCTTCAAGATCAGACCGCTCCGCGATCTCGCCCCTCATCCACAATTCCGGCCTGCCCTCATGAGCTTCGTCGCATTGGCGAAGAATGGTCCGTAGCCCGTAGCGCGAAGAACGGGGGAGGACCGACGCGCCCATACAAACCCTTGAAAGAGGAAATCCCTATCACCCTTTTCATTGCGGGAATCCGCCACACCCTCGAATCCGTTTTCCACGAATGCGGAGTTCAAAGATCAGTTTCGGGGGAGCGCCTTGAGAAGCGCCCACGTCGCCCACGAAGTGGCCGAGCAGGAAATAAATTGATCCGTGCCATGAGGAAATCCGGAATCGTAAAATTTCTGAACCGGATCACTTCGGGTCACGACATGCCATGAACCATCCTTGAGCTGCGACCCGAGAAGATACTCCACCCCCCTCCGGTACGACTCGGCACTCGCATCCACCTTACCGGTATCGAAAAGAGCCACCAGCGCCGATCCCGTCGCATAAGCATCGCTCTTCCCCTTTGCGAGTTGGGCCCAACCACCCCCATTTCGCTGAAGAGCCAATAAGTCTTTTCCCGCCTCCGCAATCTTCGCCTCCCCCGCTCCGGAAAGGGCGAGACCACGCAATCGAAAGACATGATCCTCCGTCGTCTCCGGTCGGGTTGTGCTGAGCCATCGTCGAGCGCTCATCCGTCTCCTCGCTATCGCCTCCTCCTTACCCTCGTATCCATAAGCATCGAGCCCGCTCAAAGCCAGAAAGGTCGACGTGAATCGACTCCCTTCCGAAGGAGGACGCTGTGATTGCGCAGACCAGTAGGGAGTGTCCCCATTCCACTGAAGTAAAAAATCAACGACCGCATCGGTAATCTCGTCCCTTCGGTGACCCGCGGCATCGAGAGCCCACAGCGCCATACCGGCAGTGTCTGCTTTGCCCCCCTGACCGATCCCGTTTCGGTAATTGCTTTGCCCCCGCTTCAGATGAGTGAGGGTATGCTCAACCGCATGCTCAATCCCCTCCCCATCGATCTCGAATCCGTAGGCCCCCGCATTGACGATCGTCAGGACCGGCAAGCCCTGACTGTGGCAGGTAAAGCACTTGCGTTGCTCTCCCGAGACTCGAGCAGCAGAAACCAATAGAGGCAGAGCTTTCTTCACTGCAGTTCGGATCTCAGTCACCTGAGAATCATCCCCGCCTTCAGCAGACCCCACCATTCCAAGAATGAGAATCAAAATCCCTCCAACTAGCAATCGCATCGACACGACTATGACCTAGAAGATGGATTCGTGCGAGGCTTTGGCGAAGCCGTTGGCGAAGTCCGTCGCGGAAAGGGTTTGAAACGACTGACTACCCTTTTGACCGCGTCTCCGTTTCCCATCCCGACCCTAGTGAATCTACGGCAATCAATCCGGATCTTCATGCGCCAGATTCCCATTCTGATTTCAGTTCTCCTCTTCGTTCTATCGATTACAGGGAAAGGTAGCGGTGAAATCCCTCCCCTTTTCGAACTAGCCGCCGACGAACTGGCAAGCGATCTACTACCTCAACGTCGGGTGGGAAGACAACTAGCAAATATTCGAAGCATAGCTGAAATCCCGGCATAATCGCTGACCTGCCAAGGATAGACTTTTTGCAGTTCAGGTAGGAAGAAATTGGAAATCGACTTCTAGAATCCAGATTTTCGAAAGAGAACCACTACTCAGGCAAGTCCGCGACTTCCGGCAGATTATCTACCATTCCTGCATCGGTTCTTTCCAGCTCCGCGACGGTCTCTGCGCGCATTCTGAGAACACGATCCCTGTTCTCTTTCCCCAATGCGAGGTTGTGCAGCTCCTCGGGATCAGTGTCGAGATCGTAGAGTTCCTCGATCTCCCCTTCGACGAAATTACGGATGTATTTGTATTTCCCGTCCTGCAGCGACGTGTACCAGGGGACACCTCCGACAAGCAATAGCTCCTTTGGATCCGTGGGGATCTCGTTGGTATCGGAACCGTATTTCCGTGCCGTGAAGACAGTCATGACGGAACGCTTATTTTGGCGATTTTCCGGATCCTTCAGCAAGGGCAGGAGGCTCCGTCCGTGCATCTTCGAGGGGAGATCAATCCCCGCCACCTCAAAAAACGTGGGAACGAGATCGACCCCGGCGGCCGGAGCATCGCATACCTTTCCCGCTGGAATCGTCTTCGGCTGGGAGACGATGAGCGGACTCCGGATATTGGCGTCGTAGGGCGCGACCTTCGTCCGAAATCCATTTTGGCCCCAGGCAAACCCCTGGTCAGAAGTAAAGACGACCATGGTATTCTCATATTGGCCGGTATCCTTCAGCCCCTGTATCAAAGTACCCACGGCCTCGTCGAGGGCAAGAACACCCTGGTGATACTGCCGAACCCAGTCACGGTATGAACTGCCGTGAATCCCGGTGCCGTGACTGGATTCGCCCGTCGCCCGTTTCCTCCCCTTGAGATGAGGCTGCCCGTCCTCTCCTTTGACCCAGCTCTCAATATTTTGTATGTAGGCGGGCTTCCCGGGGCGGGGCGGATAGATGTTCACCGGTGCGGGAACCTTCAAATCAGGATACGCCTCAAGATGTCGCTTCGCCGGCGTAAACGGTCCGTGGACGGCGCCATAACACAACCACAGGTACCAGGGTTTCCCTTCTTGCCGACCCTTTCCTTCGAGATACTCCATTGCCCATCTCGTGTAATTGTCGGTACTGTAGCCCTTGACCATTTCCGCTTCCCCGCCGTTGAACTCGATCAGTTGATCCTTGTAGTAGTTGCCTGCATTTTTCTTATGACGCGGGCGATTCCAGACAATCTGATAATCCCAGTCGCGCCCGAAACCGGTGTCATCGCCGGTGTGCCACTTACCTATCTGGGCAGTTTGGTAGCCATTTTCCCGAAATACTTTCGGCCAGAAGGGAGCCTTCTCCGGGTCATACTTACTTCCAGGATAATCCCCCTCCATTCGCATCGACTCGATTCCATGCTGATGATGCCCCGTTAACAAGGTAGCGCGGGAAGGCATGCACCAGGTTCCGATATAGGCGTATTTGAAACGAACTCCCTTTTCAGCCAGGGCATCAATGTTAGGGGTCTTCACCCAGTCGTAGGATTCCGGATAGGAGCCGACCGTTCGATGGGAGTGATCGTCTGTGTAGATGAAAAGGATATTCGGTTTCTCTGCTGAACTCGCCAAGAGCGGCCCGAGGAAAAAAGACAAGAGAACGAAGGCATAAGAAGTTTTCATGAATAGTTTGGAAAGGCCGGTTACCCCGGGGCCGGCTCTGATTTCATGGATTGTTTCGCCGAAATCGATATGACGACGTTTGCAACCCGGCAACTCGAGACGGCGCGGATCCAACCCCGGCTCCTTCATGAGCGTAGCATGAAGATCGCTGCGATAGCGAGGATTAACTGATAGGAATTCGCTTTTTCAAGGGTTGCTTATCGGCGCGTCGGTCCTGCTGGGATTGAGGGGGTGCAAGGTAGCCGCCTTCTGTGAGTTTACTGATAGGAATTCGCTTTTTCAAGGGTTGCTTATCGGCGCGTCGGTCCTGCTGGGATTGAGGGGGTGCAAATTGACAAAGGCACTCGTGCCCAGCTGAACGGAGAAGCGATTACTGAATTCGAAGGCACGATCACTATGGTCTTCGGTCATGTAGGCCTGGATCTCGCGGAGTGCACCGAGAGCATTTGCACGGGTTTGGCGCCGTTCAATAGGAGGAGCCGCGAGACAGCGGTCAAGGTGCTCTCCAGGTAGCGCAGCGATCAGGGTGATGGAGCAGCTCTCGGTCCCGAATATTCCCCGGCAAAGGACAGGAAGGCTTTCAGCGAGACCGCGACCGGTTCCGCCCGAGAGGGAGAGGACGATAAATACCCGGGTCCGCGGGGCCATCTGAAGTCCGTGGGACTTCTTCTCGAGCATTTCCTTAAGCCCGACAAGGCGTTGCCGGATATTTTCCAACTTCACCTTCACGTTTTGCCCGTCGGTGATGTTGGAGAGAAAGCTTAACTTTCCGGCGCGACCGTCCTGTCCCGCGCCGGCACCGTCTTCGAGCTTGGCAGTAATCATACTGTGATACGGCTTACCGTCGGGGTCCATCTGTGGGACGGTTGAGAGGAGAAACTGGTCGCTCTCGTCGCCGGCCTTGGCGCGATTCAGCGCCTGGATCGTCGCGTTCGGATCGAGACCGACAAACTGCGATTCGCTGAGCGGAGGAACTTTGCCGAGGTGGTTTTGGGAGAGATTCGTGTCGATGGAAAGCAGTTCCACGAACACATCTTCATGGCTCGAGAGACCGCTATCAAGGTGGCGACCACTCAGGTTGCCGGTGCCTCCGCCGAAGATGACAACGGTGGGCTCGTAGGTTCCGTTCTCAGGAGCCTTGATGTGCTTCTGGATGATGTTGTTGATGAATTCAGTTGAGTCTGTCATTTCAAATATGGGTGTTTAAGTTGTGGGTGAACGTGGCTCTGTTCGCGGATGGCTGTGTTTATTTGGTTCAGCTTTGGAGATAACGGAGAGTGATGGCACCGGCCTGTTCCTGCTTGCCGGGACGGAGGGGTTTGATCCTGCGGTTTTTCCGGAAGAGCTCGGCCCCGGACTCGTGCACATACCGAATCGCATAGCCGGGAGCCCCGTGAGGCTCGAGTGAAAACTCCCTGCCTTCGAGAACGTGCCTGGACTCCGCACCGTTCTTTTTCCTGACAATGACAGTTCCGCTCAGTTCCCGGTCGCGAAGGCGACGTAGAACGGTGAGGATAGAGCCGGTTAGAATCAAGATTCCCAGAATCAAGGGGACCCCGACGGTGATCCACTTGGAGAGGGGAAGTTTTGCCTGAATCTGGACAGACGAGGTTTCAACTTCCGGCGATGCGCCCATGCCGACGACCGTCAACTCGACGGTGTGCTTGCCGGGCTGATCGAGAAAAATCGTGATTTCTTCCCGGTCGGAAATTGTTTCCCCCCCCGGAAGGGTCCAGGTGAGACTCTCATAATCACCCTCGATTTCCGCAGATAGCTCGATCTCGAAGGGGATGCGTCCTCTTGAGTTCGACGCGTTCACCTTTTTGATTTCCGGTTTTTCAAACTCTTCCCGGATGACGATTTCTCTTTCGAACCGGTCAGTATGCTTTCCGTTTCTGTCGTTGGCTTCCAGTGTGATCAAGTAGCGGCCCGGTTCCGGGAATTCGATGGCCGGATTTCTCTCCGCGTCCTCGATTTTCACGCCATCCAGATACCAACTCCAAGAGTGGATGCCTGTACTCTCGTTCAGGAAACGAATCGCGGCACCAGTCAGCCATTCAGTCTCAGGGGTTCCGATTGAAAAGCGGACCTCAGGTAGTTCGGGAGGAAGGACGGTGACTTCCTGTGTTGCGGTCGAAGACTGACCGAATTCGTCTTCGACAGTGACCTGAACCGAATAGGAGACCGGCGTTTCATCGAAGATCTCATAGATGTGTGAGAGGATGCCCTCATTCCCCAGGACGGTTCCATCTCCGAAGTCGGTCGTCCGATCAACAATTTTTCCGAGGGAACGATCCACGATTCGGACCTCTTCGCCGGAGACAACTGTTTCCGGAATGAGAATGAAATCAGCCTGTACTTTTTGCGGGGATACCGTGAAGTGCTTTTCCTCATCGTCGGAAAACACTCCGGACGGATCCAGGATGCGATGCACTGCACGATAGGTTCCCGGAAGACTCGGATTAAAAACCGATTCCGTCTCTTCGGAGGAAAATACGAGGTTGTCCTGCTCATCGAAAACCTCGAACGAGAACTTTATCGCCTTCCCGGGGCTTCTGCTGACCAGGTGAAACTCTTCACCGACTAAGCCTGTCGCCGGTATTAAAGTGAAAGCAGCGGTGAGATCGGGCGAATGAACGACGATTTCCTGTGTTGCGGTTGAGGATTGGCCAAACTTATCTTCCACGGTCAATTGAACCGTAAAGGTGACTGGCGTTTCATCGGAAATTTCGTAGGCGTGAGAAAGCGCGGCTTCGTTTTCAAGAACCGTTCCGTCGCCGAAATCGAGAGTCCGCTTGACGATTACTCCGAGGGAGCGATCAACGACGTGAACATCTTACTGATAGGAATTCGCTTTTTCAAGGGTTGCTTATCGGCGCGTCGGTCCTGCTGGGATTGAGGGGGTGCAAATCTACTTTCTCCATGAGTTCTTCCCCCCACGAAATCCTCGCCGAACATTTCTCCCTGCTGCCCGACGGCGACGAGCGCCTGCATTTCCTCATCCAGCTCGGTCGGGGCCTGCCGCCGCTGGACGAGGCCGAACGATGCGAGGAGAATTTGGTGCGTGGCTGCGTCTCGTCGGTGTGGCTCGTCTGCGAGCGGGACGCAGAACCGGGGGGCGGGCTGCGTTTCCGCGGGGGCAGCGAAGCCCGGATCGTCGCCGGGCTCGTCTCCATCGTGCTCTCGCGCTACTCCGGCCTCGTGCCCGGGGCGATCCTCGCGCTCGATCCATCCGAAGTCCTCGTCGGCTTCGGCCTCGAGTCCGAACTCAGCCCCGGACGCCGCAACGGTCTCTCCTCCATGGTCGCGCGGATCCGGCGCTTCGCGGCGGAAGCTTTGGGGTAGGACTGCGGGAACAAGCGTGCGGCACTCCTGGATTGCGGAGAATCTCAATTTGAAATCCGCAGCCAATGCCAACGCCGGCCAGGGGATCCGGGCGGAGATTATAGAATAAGGGACTCCTCGGATACTCCCTCTCACATCATAAAGTATCTTCACGCTTTCACCGCGCGGAACACAAAACATCCGATCAGAAATGCCACATCTGTCAGGACGATGCAGGGGCCGGTGGGGACGTTGAGGAACCAGGAGGCGATGACTCCGGCGGCGGCGCAGAGAGTTCCGCCGGCGACGGAAAAAATCAGCATCTGGCGGAAGCCGCCGGCGACGAGCTTTGCGGCGGCGGGCGGGACGACGATGAGTGCGCTCAGCAGCATCGCGCCGAGCATTTTCAGGCATACGGTGACGGTCAGCGCGATGAGGAGGGCGAAGATCAGATCGAGGCGGGCGGTGGGGATGCCGCGGACTTTGGCGAGGTCCGGATTCAGGGTCGCGAGCGCGTAGGAGCGACCGTTCCAGAGCAGGAACCCGCCCACGCCCAGCGCGAGGATTGCCTGCCTCCAGAGATCGGCGGTGCTGTTCGAGTAGATGCTGCCAAAGAGAAATCCATCGAGCAGGCGGTATTTCCCGAGCGCGGAAATGACCACCACGCCGAGGGCGACGCTGCCGGTGAAAGAAAAGGCGATGACGGTATCCGCGCCGAGGTTGCCCCGCCGCATCAGCCATGACATCAGCGCGGCGAGGCTGAGGCTGAATACGAGCACGCTGAGGAGCGGATCGATTGGCACGCCCCAGACCTCACGCAGCATCAGCCCGAGGGCGACGCCGGTGAGGGCGGAGTGCGCGAGCGCATCGCTGAAAAACGCCATGCCGCGCAGGGTCACGAAAACTCCCAGGAGTGCACAGACCGGGCCGAGGATAAGCGCCGAGATCAGCGCGTGGCGCATGAAGTCGTATTGCCAGAATCCGGTCATGCCACTGCGGGGCGGAACGGACCGCGCCCGAAGGATTGACCGAAGGCCTCTTCCAGAAAATGCTCGTGCAGCACCTCTTGCGGCGTCCCGAGGCCGCAGAAGCTCTGGTTCAGGCAGCCTACCCGGGTGGCCAGGTGATGGACAAAATGGAGGTCGTGCGAAACAAAAAGGATGGTCATCCCGGTGGCGGCGTGGATGCCGCCGAGCAGCTCTAGCAAGTCTTCGGCGCCCCGTCGGTCGATCCCGGAGGCCGGCTCATCGAGCAGCAGCAGCTCTGGCCCGCGCAGCATCGCGGCGGCGAGCAGGACTCGCTGAAGCTGGCCGCCGGAAAGCTCGCCGAGCTTTCGGTCCCGCAGGGTGTGGGCCTGGAGTTTCTCGAGGGAGGATTCCACATTGGCCCGCTCACTGCGGGGGATTCCCCCCGCCCAGAAGCCGCGCGCGGTGCCGTGCAAGGCCATGAACTCGCCGACTGTCAGCGGAAACGCCTTGTCCATGGCGAGAGACTGCGGCACGTAGCCGATGCGGTCGCGGCTGGCTTCCGGTGAGCGCTCCAAGCGGCCTTCATCTATCGGGACGAGACCGAGGATGGCTTTGAGGAGGGTGGATTTCCCCGCCCCGTTAGGGCCGATGAAGGCGAGGATGTCGCCCGGCCAGACATCCATGCTGACCCCGCGCAGGGCGACTTGCGCGCCGTAGCGCACGCCCACCGAATCGAGCCTGAGCAGCGGCTCGAAGATGTGGAAATCGCGTTTCATTCAAAGGCTTTCGCCAGCGCATTCAAATTCGTTCGCATCCGCGTGAGATAGGCTTCCGCCGTCCCGGCGCCGACTTCCAAGGTATCGAGCTCGGCGATTTTCGCGCCGGTCTGGCGGGCGATTTCCACGAGCAGATCCGGGGCGTATCCGGTCTCGGAAAAAAGGACTTCGACGCGCTTGTCCCGGATTTTCTCGATCAGTCCGGCTAGCTCTTGCGGGGTCGGGTCCTTGCCGGGAAAGGCATTGAAACTCCCGAGGTAGGTGATGCCGTAGCGCTCGGCAAGATAGGGAAAAGCGTCGTGGAAGGTGACGAGGTTTTTGGATTTTAACGGGGCGAGGGAGGTGGCAAATTCCTCGTCCAAGGCCTCGAGTTTTGCGAAATACTCGGCTGCGTTTTTCTCGTACTCTGCGGTGTTTCCGGGATCGGCGGCGATCATGGCGGCGAGCACGTTTTTTGCCTGGGCGAGGGCGAGCCGGGGATCGAGCCAGACATGCGGGTTCGCGCCGGCTTCCGGGGAGCCATCGAGCGGCGTGGCATTTTCCGTGAGCGTCATCCCGCGCGAGGTATCGACGACTTCGAGCGGCTTCGCACCGGCGGCGTTTACCAGATCATCGAGCCACGATTCGAGTCCGATGCCATTCACCAAAAGAAGCCGGGCGCTGGAGAGCTTCGCGACATCGGCGGGGGAAAACTGGAAGTCGTGCGGCCCGGTTTCCTGATCGAGCAACTGGAGCACCTCCGCCCGACCGCCGGAGATGGCGAGGGCGTGGGACTGCAAGGGCAGAAAGCTGGTGACGATTCGCAGTTTTTCTTCGTTGGCGGCGGTCGGCGGGTTCTTTTCGCAGGAGGAAAAGAGCGGCAGCAGCAGCAGGATCAGGGATGGCAGGAGATGTCTCATGATTGCAGGGAAAAAAGAATGATGTCGCCGCTCCCGGTGCCGACGGCCAGATGCCCTGCGGCGGGCGCCCAGCGGACGCGGGTGATTTCGCCGTTTTGGAGAGAAATCATCGCGGGGACATCGGTCTTGTGCGGCATCCACAGCAGGACCATGCCATCGCGCCCGCCACTGGCGAGCAGCTCGCCGCCGGGGCCGAAATCCAGCGCCACCGCATCGCCGATGTGCCCGGTGAGCTGGAGGGGAGTGGAGCCGCGCGGGCCGCGCTTTCCGGTGCAGGGCCAGATGGTGATCATGCGCCCGCCGCCGGTGGCCAGCCATTCGCTTTTTGCCTGCCACGCGAGGGCTTTCACCTTCGACTCGTAGCCCTGAATATGCAGCGGGTCTTTACTGCGGACATCGTACAAATGCACGCTCGGGGTCTGATCGCCGGTCACCACCCAGCGCCCGTCAGGGCTCCAGGTGGAAATCAGGCTCGCCCCTCCCCAGTCGAAATGGCCGGTCGGTTCGTCCCTGCCGTGCTTCCAGAGACGCACGCCGCCATCGCAGACGGTCGCGAACTCCTTCGGCTCGCGGGGGTTCCATGAGAGATCGCAGATGGTGCTGCGTTGCTCGGGGATGCGCCGCACCACGCCGAGGTTTTCCGCATCGAGCACGACCACGGTTTTTCCCAAAACGGCGGCGAGGTGGGTGCCATTGGAATTCCATTCCGCACGCTCCGCCCACGCTTTTTCCAAGGCTTTCACTCGTGGCGGAGCGATGAAGGACGCTTCGTAAATCCGGATTTCCGTATCCTGCCCGTAGGTGAGAAGCTGTTTGCCTGACGGGTGCCAGGCGATACTGCCATTGCCCCGCGCGTGCCCGGGGAGCGTGGCAAGTGTCTCACCCGTCGGCGAAAAGATCACGATGTCGCCGAGGCTGGGCATCGCGGCGAGCATCGCTCCATCGGACGACCAACGGAGATCGAGGCAATGATCGTCGAGCCGCGCCGTCCACTGCTGCGGCATCAGCGTGGCGGCGGATTTCATACTGAGATCCGCCTCGTCTCTGATGGCCGCTTTTTTAGATCCAAACATGGGGAGACCTCAAACCAGACATTTGCGGAAACTCGCGTTGAGCGCCTCGCGGTCGAGATCGCGACCGATAAAGACGAGGCTGTTTTTGCGCGGGCGCTCGCCCCATGGGCCGCCGTCCTGTGAATCCAACAGCATGTGAACGCCTTGAAAAATGGTGCGGTTGGGATCTCCTTTCACGGAAAAGACGCCTTTCATGCGGAAGATGTCGGTGCCTTTTTCCTGAAGGAGTTTCGAAATCCAGCGGTTGAGTTTCTCCCCATCGCAATCGCCCGCTTCCTCAATGCCCACGCTGCTGACCTCTTCGTCGTGTTCGTGGTCCGGCTTGTAGGCGGCGGCGATGGGAGACGGGATTGTGCCCGCCGCTCCGGTGAGTTCGAGGTTCAGCTCCTCGGGATAATGTTCGGTGAAAACGGCGTAAGTCCCCGCCGCCGCGCTGACCGGCCATGCCATGTCTCCACCGGGAAGGATCAGTTCGTAGAGCCGGCCATCGGCTGCCAGCGCGCTTCCCGGCTGCGCTTCAGCCGCTTCATGGGAAAACAAACGCAGGGCTTTTTCCCGAGCGTCCGCCAGGTTTTCATCGTCCGCTTTCTCCACGGGGATCAGCACCAGTTTCATCGAGGGATCGGGAGCTTCGGTCGCAGCGAAAGTGACCCCGCCGTCCGGAACTTCGAAAATGCCACCCCACTCGAAGGGATACTCCGGCTCGAGGAATTTGGGATCCACCTCCATCGCATGATCCAGATTGAAGCCGCCGACTTCCAGCACGGCCTCCAGCGGCACCTGCGCGTTGACCGTGCGATGCACCTTGGCCATGCCGTTCATGCTCTTGATACGGGCTTCGAGCTTGTCGAGTTCGCCGACCGGGACAAGGTCGCATTTGTTCAAAAGGATCACGTCCGCGAAGGCAATCTGCTCCTTCACCTCGTCGGAGTTATCGAGGTGAAGCCAGACGTGCTTCGCATCCACCAGCGTGACCACCGCATCCACCACCAGCCGCTCCTTCATGTCGTCATCGACGAAAAAGGTCTGCACCACCGGGCCGGGATCGGCCATGCCGGTGGTCTCGATGAGGATGCGGTCGAACTGGTCGCGACGCTTCATGAGGCTGCCGAGAATACGGATCAGATCTCCGCGCACCGTGCAGCAGATGCAGCCGTTGTTCATTTCGAAAATTTCCTCCTCGGCGTTGATGACGAGTTCGTGGTCGATCCCGACCTCGCCAAACTCGTTTTCAATGACGGCGATGCGTTGCCCGTGTTGCTCGGTGAGCACGCGGTTCATCAGGGTGGTTTTGCCGGCTCCAAGGAAGCCGGTGAGGACGGTTACGGGTGTTCTTTCAGACATGGATCGGTGGTGGTTGATTCCCCAGAGCAAGCGGCTTGCACGTCCTCGCGGGAGATTTGGTCAATAGGTTTGAGAATTTTCACAACAAGCGGCGGCGAGCTCATCCAAGTGACCACCGTCTCAAAATCCGGGCAGCCTTCTTCATGGCAGCGCAACTCCGCGACATGCACGACTTCATCCAACTCAGGCCGACACTCCGCCGCCCAGCGCTTCACCGCTCGGGTCGCATCCGCATTGCCGCTTTTTGAAGAAAACAAATCCATGCGCAGGATAATGCAATTAACGTGCAATAAGGCAACTGTTTTCTCGTGAAAACCCACCATCAGCTTGGTCGGTTCCATTTCCTGCGAGAGCCCGCATGGTAGATGCCGCGTAGGTTCCGCGATCCTCAGGATTTGCAGACACGCCCCTCCAGCACCTCCAGACACTCGCGCCAGAAGGCTGACTCCATCGCTTCGTAGCGGGTCGTCTCGTCATCGACTCGCGTTGTAAAAAGGATGTTGCTCGGTTCTTCGAGGAGTTCTTCAAAAAGACTTTGGCGCAGGTAGGCGGTGACGGGATCGTCGTGATGGAGGAGGGAGCGGTAGTCTCCGCCGAGTGACTCAATCCGCAGAGCCCGGATGACGAGGGCGAGAGCCGCATCATCGAGAGGCGAGGCTACCCGTAGCGCGCTGGCGCGGTGCTCACGGATGATCGCGAGGAGACGTTTCACGACACGACGCGCCTCGGCGGCACGGTCCTCGATCGGCTGGGCTTCGGCAGGTTTGCCCAGCTTTGAAAAATCCAGTCGCATGATCTCGGCGGCGGGCGTGCCGAAGGATCTCATCCGGCGCGGCTTGGATCCATCCCCATCACCTCTGGATAATTCGTCCGGGTTCATGGAATCAGGCTTTCTGAATCTGGAGCGGGGTTTCGTGGACATCGCCGGTCGTGTCGCCGGTCGTGTCGCCGGTCGTGTCCCATTCGGGGAAAGGATCGGTGAATCGGGCTATCCATTCATCCTTTTCCATGGCGAGTTCCTCCTCGGTAAGCAGTGCCGAGTCGAGCATCGCGGTGAGAGCCTCGCGGTCCATGCCGGAACCGATGAGGACGAGCTCCTGCCGGCGGTCGCCGTCGGGACCTTTCGAGATTCTCTCGATCTCGGCGAGCGAGGCCGGATCGGTGGGCCAGTGCTCTTTCGGCACCGCCGCCCAGAAATAGCCGAGGCACTGGTTGCGGCACATCGCGCCCGCCTGCGACCAGTAGCCCGCCATCTGGAGGCGGGTCGCCAGCCAGAAGAGCCCCTTGGATCGGATCACGCCGGGCCATTCCTGCTCGAAGACTTCGTAGAGCCGCTCGGGATGAAAGGGGATGCGGCGTTCGTAGACGAAATTTGAAATGCCGTATTCCTCGGTCTCGGGCGTGTATTCGATCAGGGAATCGAGCCAGCCGGGTGTGCCCTCGGCTTCCTCCAGGCTGAACAGTCCGGTCCCGAGGACGGCTTCGAGACCGACCCGGGAATTTATCGTCTCGTGGATGACCGCCTTCGGATTCAAAGCGGCGATCATGGAGCGGATCCGGCGTCTCTGTTCGTCGGTGATGAGATCGAGCTTGTTGATGAGGATGACATTGGCGAACTCGATCTGATCGACGAGCAGATCGACGATGCTGCGTTCGTCCTCTTCCCCCATCGCTTCGCCCCGGTCGCGGAGATCCTCGACACTCTCGTAATCGCGCAGGAAGTTCAGGGCATCGACGACGGTGACCATGGTATCGATCTCGGCGATATCCCCGAGGGAGCGCCCTTCTTCATCACGGAAGGTGAAGGTCTCGGCCACCGGCATGGGCTCACTGACGCCGGTCGACTCGATGAGAAGATGATCAAAACGTCCCTCGCGGGCGAGTTTGCCGACTTCGAGGAGGAGATCTTCGCGGAGAGTGCAGCAGATGCAGCCGTTCGACATCTCGACCATCTTTTCCTCGGAATGGGAGAGGGCCGCATCGCCCGAGCGGACGAGGGCGGCGTCGATGTTGACCTCGCTCATGTCATTGACGATGACCGCGACTTTCTTCCCCTCGCGGTTGCGGAGGATGTGCTCGAGGAGGGTCGTCTTGCCCGCTCCGAGAAAGCCGGAGAGGACGGTGACGGGCAATTTTCGGGTAGGGGTGGCAACGCTCATGGGGATGAATGGGTTCCTACATTTCCGCAAGACGATTGCATTTGCAAGTCATTTGCGTTTATGGCGCCTTTCATTTGGCCGGAAGCCTGCTAGGTGCCCATTTAAGAATTGCGCCGGATAGCCCGCATTTCATAGGATCGGCTTCATTCAAGAAAGGGGCTGTGAAAAACGAGGCGACCAGAACTCTCTTAAAAGCGATTGCCGTCACTCTGGTTCTTCTAACTGGCGTCGGGATCTTATTCAGTTTCGTCAGCAGAGCACCGGAGTCGGAAAGAGTCGTCTATCGAACGGTAGAAGACGTTTCCCTGACCCTGGACATCATTCCGACTGATAGGAATTCGCTTTTTCAAGGGTTGCTTATCGGCGCGTCGGTCCTGCTGGGATTGAGGGGGTGCAAAAGTGATCCCGATCATCTCAAGGGGTTCCGCGACATCCTCGTGACCGAGCGCTCACATGAGTATGCCAATGCCTGGTGGCCTCCGGGGCACATCATCGGGTATGAGCACAGTTTCGTCCATGCGGCGGTCGATTTCATGCAGGCGGTCAAAGACGGCACCGGGATCAAACCGGACTTCAACGACGGCGTGAAGATCATCGAAGTCCTCGAAGCGGCTCTCCGCTCAATGGAAGGCGCGGGACGCGTCGATTTGTGATACATTCGCCGACTCAAGAGGGTTAGGTCCGTGATCCAACCCTGTTCACTTTGCATGAAAATTATTGGCTGTCAGTGGGATCTCGCCTGGGAAGATCCGGAAACGAATTACGAGCGGGCGGAGGAATTGTTGGCTCCCGTGGAAGGGGCGGATCTCATCATCTTACCGGAGATGTTCAGCTCCGGTTTCAGCATGAACGTCGAACGGATCGCGGAGTTCACGCCGTCCCGCAGCGAAGAATTTTTGAAGTCGCTCGCGTCGACGAAAGACAGCGCTGTCATCGGTGGACTCGTCCGCCACGAGGAAGGCGAGAAAGGAACGAACGAACTCATTG
>Ga0222672_1000329_pt1 | contig 20659 bp, 16 predicted proteins | sample AntAcemetagen799_FD_179810 | JGI IMG/M metagenome (GOLD analysis project Ga0222672, IMG submission 179810) | Saline water microbial communities from Ace Lake, Antarctica - #799 | ecosystem: Environmental > Aquatic > Non-marine Saline and Alkaline > Saline | place: Antarctica: Ace Lake...
GAAGCGTATGGCCCAAGAAGGCAACGAAGTGAAGATCGAGATGATCGCCATCGACATGAATAACCAGTTCGAACTGATCGCGAACTACGGACTAAATGTGGTGCAGACAGCTTTCTATCTTGTCAACGAAGACGAAGTGCCAGAGAAATACGAGGTATGACGCTTCACAACTCCCACTTCGGTCGCACATCCATTTTGCTTTTAGCCGCGTTGTTTCACTTCGCTGAGTCTTCTTTTGCTGAGACCTCGTCCCCGAACATTCTGTTCATATATACGGACGATCATTCCTACAGGACGGTTTCCTGTTACCCTGAGGCTTACGATTGGGTCGACACGCCGAACATTGACGCGCTTGCCGCATCAGGTGTTCGTTTCGCTCATGCGACGATCGGGACCTGGTGCATGCCTTCGAGAGCGATGCTGCTGACGGGGCATCACGGTTTTGGGATAGAGTCCATGCGAATGGAAGGGACCTATCCCGGCAGCAAATATGATCCTGAGCAATGCCCTTTCTGGCCGTCCGTCTTCCGGAAGAATGGCTACCAGACAGCTCAGATCGGCAAATGGCACACGGGGACCGATACCGGATTTGGTCGTGACTGGGACTATCAAATTGTCTGGAATCGGCCGCGCTTTCCCGGCAACTCCGGACATTACTACTACGACCAGCTCATCGAGAAAAATGGCGGCGAGGCAGCGATGACAACAGGCTACTCGACTGACAACTACACCGATTGGGCGCTCGACTACATTCATGGTCGCGATGGTCGAGTGGAGGACAAGCCCTGGTATTTGTGGCTTTGTTATGGAGGCGTTCACGGTCCATTTACGCCCGCTGACCGGCATCTGAAAGACTATTCCGATGCAAAGGTCGAAGATCCTGCTGACATCTATCCGCCGCGCGAGGGCAAGCCGTCCTACTCGCGGCTTGTCGAGCAATGGGTCGAAGGTCCCGCAGGCGAACCGGTGCTGAGCCGGGGCAAAACCAAGGGTGGTATCAAAGCCGACGGGAAGAAGACGCTGACGGATTGGGTTCGCCAGGTAAACCAGGCCGTTAAGTCTCTCGACGAAGGAATTGGTCGGGTCATCAGCGCGCTCGACGAGACTGGGCAACGGGAGAACACGCTTGTCATTTTCACCTCAGATCAGGGATTCGCCTGGGGACAGCATGGATTTCAAGTTAAGAAAGCACCTTACGATGCCAACATTCGATCACCTCTCGTGATCAGTCAGCCGGGGACATTGCCCGAGGGGAAAGTCTGCCAGCATCCGGTTGGTGGGACTGATATTGTTCCAACGATTTTCGCCACTGCCGCGATCGAGCTTCCCTGGGAAATGCATGGGCACGATCTAACCCCGCTATTAGAGAATCCTGAGTCCACTGAGTGGAGTCATCGAGTGCTCACCGCCTTCACAGGAGATAGCTACGGTTCCGATGCAGACACTGTTCCTGTCGGAGATAGTGCTGAGGCGAAAGCGAAGCTATACATGCGTGGCAGCGTGCCCTGGTGGGTTTCTCTGGTTGAGGGGAATTACAAATACATCCGGACATTGGTTCCCGATGAACCGGAGGAGTTATACAATCTGGAGAGCGATCCCGAAGAGCTCGTCAATCTCGCACTCGATGGTTCCCACGGTGAAACCGTCATGCGCCTCCGTGAAGCCACCATTGCGGAACTTCAACGCACGGATGCAGGAATGGCCGATGAGTTACCTCCCGTTGCTCCCTTGCCGTGAGGCAGTTCCGTCCCTTTCTCGTGTCTCTTGACGAAATCGAAATTGCCGACGAACAGTTGCGGGTAGTCATACGAAAGTAACTGCGACACATGAAAAAAATCATCACCCTGCTGGCTGCGGCCATTTGGCCCGTTTTGAACGCGGCTACCGCAGAATTCGAAGCGGACATTCTTCCGATCTTCAAATCCAAGTGTGCAAAATGCCACATGGAAGGCGAGTCCAAAGGAAGCCTTTCCCTGGAACTCGATGATATCAGGAAAGAAATTGGATCCAGCAAAGCGATCGTTCCCGGTGACATCGAAAAGGGAGATCTGCTGGAACTGGTTTCACTTCCTGAGGACGACGACGACCACATGCCGCCTCCCGGCAAAGGCAGAGCACTGTCAGCTGCTGAGATTGGCAAAATTAAGGAGTGGGTCGCGGCAGGAGCTGTCGTCGGAGATGAAGCGCCTACGATGACCGAGGAAAAACCTGCGGCAACCGCCGGGCTAGCCAAGCGTCCTGATCCCATTGACGGCACCTGGACCAACCGCGAAGGGAAATCCATCACCGCGACTCTGATGCGGATGGACGGTGACAAAGCTGTCTTGCGGATGAATGGAAAAGAATTCCCCTATGACATCAACAATCTCTCTGACGCCGACCAGGCGAAAGTCAGTGAATTTGCCGATGCATGGAAAGCTGCCAGCGGCAAGTGAGACCGCGCTCGATTCGGTCTTTTGGAGGGGCAAGTTTCACCTTGCCCGAAGAGTGTGGTTTCGTGGGATTGGTAGTTACTTGAGGAGCGGAATCCGGTGTGAATCTGGGCTGTTTTGGTAATGCGCGGTGCCCCGCCATGCTCTGACTTTACCCTGTTGAGTCTCAATACACGGCGCGGCCGCCGCTGAGATCAAACGTAAACGCTGTGCAGAACGACGCTTCGGGCGAGACGATCCAGCAGCTCATCGCAGCGATTTCGTCGAGAGTTCCGCAGCGTTTCATCGGAATCTTGTCTGTCATGTATTTGACCTGAGCTGGATCGATGCAGTCGACCATGGCGGTGCGAATGACAGCCGGGGCGATCGCGTTCACCGTGATTCCGGTCTCAGCGAATTCCTTACCAACTGACTTCACCAGGCCGATCACGCCTGCCTTGGTTGCCGAGTAGGGGCTCATTCCTGCGTTGCCTTCTTTGCCGGCAATGGAGGCAAAGTTCAAAACACGACCGTAGTCGTTTGGCTTCATCGCTGCGATGGCATGCTTGGTCATCAGGAACGTGCCTCGCAGATTGACGGCAGTTTCCAGGTCAAATTCCTCGACGGTCACATCGGTGATTGGTGTCGATGTCGGCCCGACGATCCCGGCACAATTCACCATGATATCGAGTCGGCCATCTGCGCTGCGCCCGATGACGGCATTGATTGCGGACTGAACGGAGGCTTCTTTCGCGATGTCTACAACCTCCAACTCTACACGTAGGCCTGCTTCTGCAAACTCACCAACAGCAGCTTCTCCATTCGCGACACTGATGTCGAAAATCGTTACTTCGGCTCCTTCTTCCGCAAGACGTCGGGCGATCGCTTTCCCTATCCCGTCCGCGCCTCCGGTGATAATTGCAGTTTGGTTCTCGAATCTAGATTTTTCCATCCCGTTTAGTATTCTGTCGGGACTGTTTTGACAAGTTGCTTGTTGAGGGCAGTGCAATTCGATAATTTCACTTCATGCCTGCGTTTTCCGTTTCTAAAATTGCCGTCATCGATGCTCCGGTCGAAAAAGTGTAATCCGTCATCCGGGACTTTCGGCACTGGCCTGACTGGTCGCCCTGGTTGATCGCTGAGCCAGGATGTCGAGTCAACTATGCCAGCGACGGGCAAGGCTATTCGTGGGACGGCGAGATCATCGGGAGCGGAGGCATCAGGATCGTTGACGAAGAGGCACCCCATTCGATGCGTTGCGATCTGGACTTCACCACCCTGGAAATCTCACGCCGACGTGAAGTTTACTTTATCGGAGAAGGACGGTGGTACCGAGGCGGTCTGGTCGATGGATAGCAAACTGCCTTTTATCATGTTCTGGATGAAGAAGATGATGACGGCGATGATCGGGATGGACTACAGCCGGGGGCTTCTGATGCTCAAGGACTATATTGAGACAGGGGATTCTCAGTCGAAGCTGTCATTCGGAGGCGCGACTTTTAGCGGTTTTCACTATATCGGAAAAACATCGACGTGTGCGACGGATGCTATCGGACCTACGATGGGGGCTGATCTTGCCCGCCTCAAGGAATGGGCTGGCGGAGCCGGGATCGAGCCGGTGGGTGTGCCGCTGACGATTTATCACAAGTGGGATATTGTGAACGGCACAGCCCGCTACACCTCGGCGATCCCTGTCGCGGAGTTGCCTGAAGATTTGCCGAGCGACCTTGTTTCTGGAGATCTGCCGGAAATGAAGACTTACGCGATCACCCACACCGGTCCCTATCGTCATCTCGGAAACGCCTGGTCGGCGGGGATCATGCATGGGCGGGCCAGGCAGTATGCTCAGCGAAGTGGAATTCATCCTTTCGAGACCTACGAAAACAGCCCTGACGATGTCGACGAGCGCGAACTCATTACGGTGGTGCACTTTCCGGTGAAGTGAATCGTCACTCGGGCTCTTTGAGCGAATTCTTCAGCTTCGCGTGGAGATCGCGATTATAGCTGTCGAGCTGACTGAAAGCCACTTCGGTAAAAGTATCTTTCGCATCGTCGATACGCTCTGCGTCTCTGAGGATGATGGTTTTCTCCAGTTGGTAGCAGCAAAGCCGGTTTCCTCGCAGGAGGCATGAGGTGAGACCTTTGTCGATATACTTCAGAGCATCATCGTAGCGTTCGTTCTCGCGGTAGACGCGGGCAAGATCGAGATAGGCCATTCCCTCGCGAAGGTGGGCGCGCACGAAGCCTTCGCCGTCGGCGAACAACTCTTCCGGGGCGAGGATTTTATAAGTAACTAACTGAGAAAATAGTTTCGAGTAAAAGGGGGCTAGCCGGTGTAAAAAGGGGTGTGACAGGTAGTCTTTCACAATGGTCTGCCGCGGCTCTGCATTGACCAGATCAATATCCAGTTGCCGCGGATTAACCCATTCACGGAGCTCTTTCAGTAATTGATTGCGCTGTTTCAGCTGACTGAAGTAGAACTCGTCATGCGCTTTGTCGAGCGTGTAAGACCAGCGGGCGAGTTCGGCGCTGCGACCATTCCCGATTCCTAACATCGCGTGTTCAGCAGGGAAGTTTGCGACGTTTTTCAAATCCTCCAGGACCTCTACGGGAGTCGTCGCCAGAATCTTTTCGTAGACCGGAATCCATCGGGGATCTTGGTTTGGCGCGTCTTCTTTCTCGTGGTTACGAGTTTCGCTGACCGCGTCAGCCAGTGGCTGCAGGGCGGTCGTCGTCCAATCGTGGGGTGCACCGCCCACCGAAATCGAGTCCCACAGAAGTAGAAATAATTTATCGTCTCCCTCAGCCAATCCTTCGATCGCAGAAGAGGAGAGTCGCTCGACGCGATTCTGGAATGCCCCCTCCGACTGGAATTTTTCCACAGCCTCGCTGCGGATTGCCATCAGATCGTTGGTGTCAGCACCGAGTGATGCCGAGAACGTGGCGAGAATCTTGAAAAACTGAAAGACGTCCATCACGGGGCGAGATTATCAGCCCTCTGCGAAAATGTCTATCACCGCCGTGACTTTTGCAGAAACGACCCGTTTCCGATTCTTCACTTAGCCCACTCGCTGCCCTGGCTTGGCACCGTCGTCGGGGGAGAGGAGGAAAATATCCTCTCCACCGGGGCCGCTGGCAACGATCATGCCTTCACTCACGCCAAATTTCATTTTGCGTGGGGCAAGGTTGGCAACCATGACGACGAGACGACCAACTAAATCGGCAGGTTCGTAGGCGGCTTTGATTCCTGCAAAGACATTGCGTGTCTCGCTCCCGCCAAGGCTGAGTGTGAGCTGAACGAGTTTACGTGCTTCAGGAACTTCATTCGCGGCAACAATGCGGGCGACGCGGAGGTCGACCTTCGCGAAATCATCGATGGCGATCTCATCGGCAACGGGATCGCCTTGGAGGCTCTCGTCTGAGTCGTCCCAACGATTGTCGGCGGGCTGAGCAGAAACGACGGCTTCCGGCTCTTCTTCCACCGTTGAATCGGCTACCATTTTCTCGACGGCTTTGGGGTCGACCCGTTGCATCATGTGTTTGAATTTGGCGATGGGGCGACCGGTGAGAGGTGTTTTCGCCTGCTCCCATGAGGTGATTTCTTCGCCGAACAATTCACCTGCCTTGTTAGCGAGATCCGGAAGCACCGGCGCCAGGTAGATAACGAGGGTGCGGAACAGGTTGAGTGCCACCGTGCAAACGTCCTGCAATTTCTCAGCATTGGCGGGATCTTTGCGAAGTTCCCACGGTGCGTTGCTCTCGACGTAGGGATTCGCCTGATCCGCAAGTTCGATGATCATGCGTGTGGCCTTGCCGAAGTCGCCCTTCTCGTAGGCATCTGCGATCTCTTCTCCCTTATCGACGAACGTTTCGAAAAGTCCGCCATCATCGGGATAATCAGCGGACAGACCGGTATCAGCAATAAACTTGGCCGTGCGGCTGGCGAGATTGACTACCTTGCCGACGAGATCGCTGTTCACCTTTGCGATGAATTCTTCGAGGTTCAGATCAATGTCTTCGACCTTGGAGGAGAGCTTGTTGGCGTAGTAATAACGGAGATAGCTCGGGTTCAGATGTTTCAGGTAGTCCGAAGCATTTAGGAAGGTTCCGTCACGCTTGGACATCTTCTTTCCGTTCACGGTCAGAAAACCGTGAATGTGAACTTTCGTAGGTAACTGGATACCTGCGCTTTCAAGCATCGCGGGCCAGAACAACGTATGGAAATACTGGATGTCTTTTCCAATGAAATGATGGATCTCCACGTCTTCAGATCTCCACCAGTCGTCGAGATTCTCCCCCTCCCGATCACACCATTGTTTTGTTGACCCGATGTAGCCGATCGGCGCATCGTACCAGACAAACCAGTAATTTCCCGGTGCATCAGGGATCTCGAATCCGAAGTAAGGGGCGGGTCGGGAAATATCCCACTTTCTCAAAGGCTCGTTCAAAAAGTAGCCCTTCAGATAGTTGGCGCTCTCCGAGGGTAGGGTTCCCGATTGAGTCCATTCGTCGAGAAATTTGTGCTTCTTCTCCACGTCGACGAAAAGGTGGGTCGCCGTTCTGAGTTCAGGAGTTGATCCGCTGACGACACTGATCGGATCGAGTAATTCCTCCGCGGAGTAGGTCTGGCCACAACTCACGCAACCGTCGCCGGATTGCCCCGAGGTCTTGCAGTTCGGGCACGTGCCCTGGACGAATCGATCGGCCAGAAAAATGCCCTTTTCCACGTCGAAGAGCTGTTCGATGTCTTCCTCGACGATCAAATCAGAATCCCGGAGAGCCTTCCAGATGATACCGCACTGCTCTTTGTTCTCAGGGCTGTTGGTTGATCCGAAATTGTCGAACTCGATCCCGAACCCCGCAAAGTCGCGCTGATGCGCTTCGCTCATTTCAGCGATGAACTCTTCTTCTGTAATGCCCCGCTTCTGGGCGCTGAGCATGATAGCTGTCCCGTGGGTGTCGTCTGCACAGATGTAGATGCAGCGATTGCCTCTCATTTTCTGGAATCTAACCCAGATGTCGGTCTGCAAGTACTCGACCAAATGACCGAGGTGAATATGGCCGTTTGCGTACGGCAACGCTGATGTGGTTAAAATGCTTCGCATATCACTGATTATTAATCACTAATGTTTACTGATCACTTTCCCCTTCGGCGGAATCCTTTTGAATCCACTTGTGACCGTTTCCTTCCTCTTCCTCGATTTCGATCCATTCGCCAGGGAAGGATTTTCGCTGCCAATGCTGCCATTGTTCGACTCTGATCATCTCAATTGAGACGCCCTTATCCTCGGACTCGTAGATCATCAAGAACTCGCGATCCTGATTCTCGGCACTGACGGTCTCCTCGACATATTCGCCGTACGCGGCAGCTGGCTTATTTCGAATTTCAAGTAGAGCCCGGCGATTTTCCCCGACGAGGCGGTTGTTTTTCAGTTCCTGCACCTCCTCCATCCGGTCGCGACGGCTATCCATTGTAGAACGATAAGTCGCCTGTTGTTCGACAACCTTCTGGTCCGGCTGCGCATGCTGATAGACGTGAACGTCCATGGCGACGTCGACCTTGATTGGTTCCGGTGTCGCCACATTGACATCAAATGCCTGACATCCAGCGAACAGGACTGGAAACATCAGGCATAGGGTGGCGGTTTTTAGCATGGGAAAGGGAGGGGAATTGCCTACTGAACCGGCCTTGCAGCAGCTTGAGGGACGATTTCGGGCGTGGACTCTATTGGGGCACTCTTGTTGCGTTCATCGTGCGCGTGGACGGTAATGTCGCGGGTTCCATACGGGCCGGCAAACTTCAGATCCAGCTCCCCTTCTTGACCGAGAAGGTAGAGGGTACCTACGCCCGTGTCATAATCAAATCGTTTCAGAGCGATGAGACTCAGTTCGGTCAGACTACGTTGAAGGCTGTTCCATTCTTCCGGCAGGTTTTCAAAGATCTCGTTGAGTTTGGTGATATCGAACCAACCCGGGCCTGTCGTCGTAAAATCGCCTGTGGTTTCGCCCAGTGATTTGTTCCGGCCTTCGGAGACAACTTCCAAAGACACCAGTCCATCCATTAGAAAGGTCTCCGGGGCGATCGCTTCGGTGAGAGGGCCGCTCTCAAAATCAGTCCCCGACACCCAGGCATCCCATTTTCCATCGTCATCCAAGTAGAAGTTGAAGCCGCCCCTGGCATAGCCCTCATAGGCTGCACCGCCAAACAGGCCGTAAATTCCTTTTGAGTCGAAGGTGACTGAAATGAACAGATCCTTGGCTTCGAAATCCTTCCAAACTGCCTTCTTGAGAGCGAAAGTTTGCACGAGGTTGTTGTCCACCTCCTCGACAGGGACGTTGAACTGAATGTCTCCGGTCAGTCCGTAGAGATCGACTTTGTAGACAGGAAAGCGGTAAACAAAGTCTTCCGACGGAATGTTCAGCTTCAGCTCGATGTTGCCCTCGGACATTGTCGTGGTCGCATTGAAAGGGAAGGGGACGACGCCGATGGGAACGCCGGTCGGGGAGATGACAATTTTTCCCGCTTCGGCGTTGAGTGTCTTGATCGTCCAGTCCGGACCCTCTTCGAGCTGGCCTTGACCATCGATCCCGATGCTTGCTCCCTCGTTTTGTTCCCGAAATTTGCGCTGGTATTCAATCCACCAGAAAAGTCCCTGACCCACGTAAAGTGTTGGACTGAGCAGGTCGATTTTCTCAATTTCCTGTCTGGCAAGCCCGGCGAGTGAGAACTGGACGAAGATGCTTGGAAGCTCCGCAACCGTAATGAATGAATCGTAGGGATCGTTGATTTCGATTCCGGCGATCTCGATTTTTTGCAATTCATCCTGTGCCAGTAAGCCTTTGAGCGACAGGGGGACGTCGGAAAGCGTTGTTTTGATGGTGAAATTCAACCCTTCGACTTGCGGAATGAGCGCTTCGAATTCGACCCGGCTTTGAGACAGTTCGATCTCCCCGATAATCCACGTCGGCATGTCCGATGGGGTTTCCGGCTTTGGGGTGGCTTCCTCTTTCGGCGTTTCGGTTCCGACGAGACTCTTCAGGCCTTCTCCCACTTTTAGCGTCGCCCCGCTGACTCTGACTTTCTCAATGCGTCGTGTCCGTTGAAGTTCTGTGGCGGTAAAGACGAGGTCGATGTCTTCGACGCTGATCACCTCTGCTTCGAGAAGTGGTGCGATAGCCTCCAGCATTGTTCCTTCAGGAAACAGGGTGGGATCTTCAGGAGGTTTCGCGGGAACTGCGGCGCGAGCATGGTTGCGGATCTCCAGATCGGAGAAATTGAGGCTGTAGGAATAGGGATCCTCTGCATCTTTGAGCGTAGACAGCGAAAAATCTGCAGTGATTTTTGGAACCTTTTCTTCGGCGAAGCTGGAATCCGCCAGGATCTTTCCATCAGTCACAGACAAATCGGCGACTTTATAAACCGGACGGTTGCGAGGACGCGGAGCGGACTCGGATGCGACACCGGACAACCAGTCGCCTAGCGTATTGTCCGTGAAGTCGATGACGGGGCTGTTCACCTTGATGCGTTCGATGGTGAAGTTCTTGTCGAAGTCAGGCCACGCGATCGTCAGTTCAGCACTCTTCAAGTTGAGCAAGGCATGGTCTCCGCCTTCGACTCCGGGCGCCCAGACGTTGGTCTGAGTAAGTTGAATCAATTGCTCGCCGCCTGACGAGAAACCGGTTGGTCCGAAATGGAGATCCTCCAGTGTCGCTTCGACGCTGGTAGCGATTCGCGGGGAGGGGGAGTCACCGAAAGTAGCATCCCTGAGCAAAAAGCGACCGTCTTCAATCGTGGCGCGTTCGATGACCCAGGGATCTCCGGATGCGGAAGATTCGGACGTTTCCCCTGTCAGGAAACCGAGAGTCTTGTCGCTGACGACAGCGTCGAGTTTGGCGATTTTGATTTCCGAGATCGTCTGCCTCTCCACGAGTTCCGCGAGCGAAGCGATCGACAGATCCACGTAGCCGGCAGAGGCCAGTTGCGCTCCACTTTCACCGATAGCGAAATTGATGAGTCGAAGGTCTACGGGATCATTGCTGCTCCAGAGCCCGTCTTTGAAAGCGATATCATCGATGGCAAGGTTGGTATCAAAAAATATACCTGGAACGTTTGGAAACTCGATCACGGAAATGGAAGCGTCCGTCACCGAAAAAGAAGCGATTGCCAAATCGAGGGGGCTGCGTTCATCAGGGTTGGAGTCAACCGGGGGAGGTGGTGCGCTTAACCCTGTCGGGTCATCGGCCAAACCCTGTTTACCTCCAGCGAATAATGCAGGGGTGATCGTGAGGTCAGGTTTTTCGACCGCGACTGAGTCAATCTCGATGTGTGAAAAATTACGATTCACCTTGGCGTCGACTGATAGCCTGGCAATTCGACTCTCCTTCCCCTTATCTCCAACAACGACGTTACTAAATTCGACAACGAGGGGGGCTCGTATGAGGCCGTCATTGTCGAATTCAAGCGGGCCACTGCTGAATTGCCAATCGGCTTCGATTCTTGGTGCACCTGTTTTGTCGAAGATCAGATGGGCATCGGTAATGGAAAACGAATCGGTGTAATAGGCTAGAACGGAAAGATCAAAGCCGGGAGCCCCATCCGGGGAGTCGACTTTCGAAGCGGAGAGGCTGGCTAACGTGTCGTCGTCCAGTTCGACTTTGACACTCTTCAATTTCAGCGTCTTTAACTTTCGCGTGCTGCGAAGGACTTTGAAGCTGTAAGTTATCTCTACTTCGCTAATGACTGCAACGGGATGATCAGTGGACGCATTTTTTGGTGCGAGCCGCAAATCAGCAATGCGGACCTGGCCGAGGCGATGCAATTCGATTTTTCCTAGTGAGATGTCGTAAGGCTCGGCGAGAATATCCAGAGTCTGATTGACGATCCGAACGCGGTTTGCGTAGACAACCGCAGCCACCGTGGCGGTAATGAGGAGAGTGATTCCCGCGACCGCGATGGAGCGGACAAGAAAGCGCAGTAGCCATCTCGCTATCAGCCGGGGTGAGCGCCGCGATTTGCGGGCTTCGTCGGTCTGTGTATCATCCGCCACAGCGCCGAATATAGCGCGGGCGGACTGGAAAGCGAACGTCAGGTCCCGGCCCGCTTTTCGAAGTCGTGAATGAGTCGAAGATTGGCGACTTCGACCGGTGAAAGCCGCCGCTGGACCGCCTCGACTGACGCGGTCTGAGGTCGGTAGAGATTTCCAAACTGACTGGCGAATTGTTGCCCTTGAGGTGTGGTGAAAGCGAAGCCGTGACGCAGATAGATTTCGTTGCGTGCTCGCCACAGGGCTTCCGGAGGTAGCGTTTGGAGTTCGCCGGGCTGAAGTGGTCTGGCATGTGAATTCGGGAAGATCCACGGATTGCGAATCGGGGCAGCTGCGCGGGGGCGGCTCGTTGCTGTAAGCTGCATGACCGGTCGTTCGCCTGGCGGAACGGCCTCGACCAGTGCGATGGCGCCAATTGCGCGTTCTACTCGACGGGAAAGGGCCGAGGTGCGCGTTCCCAATTTCGGAACGGATACAGAGGCGTTTTTAAGAAGAGGGTAAATCAGTTCGGCTTTGACCGCATAGTTCACCGATTGAGGAAGGTAACCGCTTCGTTCCATGCGGTCGATCGAGTTCAAACCAGCTGCGACGATCCCAACAACACGTCCCGAGGTTGAGATCAAAGGACCACCTGAATTCCCCGGTTGCACCGGGGTCGACACTTGCAGATAGCGGGGGTCATCACGGAAGCCTGAGAGTGAATTGACGATTCCTTTGGTAATTTTTGGATTTTTCCCAAGTACAGCCGGGTCCGGAAACCCAGCCGCGATGACTTCGGACATCTGTTGGACTTCGGCCGAAGTCGCGAGCCCGAGAAACCGACCATTCCACTGATCAACTTTGAGAATTGCGAGGTCATTTGCCGGATCGAGAGCCACGATGTGACCTCGTTGAATTCCCTGAGCAGTGTGAACCAGGATTTGTTCAGCCCCACGGACAACGTGGTAGCAGGTTACAAGATATCCTTTCGGATTGACGGCAAATCCCGTGCCGAATTGGCTTGCTTCGGAGTGCGTCGCCAAGAGGGCGCACACAGCGAGCATCGCTGAAAAAAGCTTCATGTGGTTTGTTTCTCGGTTTGTCCCGTTGCGCTCGGATCGCTCAGGGGATGCCGCTGTCACGGCGTCGGATGTTGTTCAGGCATCCAAATGTTTGTGTTATGGAAATTATAATCGACTCGCGAACATCACGCAAGAAAGATTTTATAATTTCCATAATTATCACCAAGAGGGCGCATGGGCAGAATTCCACTCATTCGAAATAAAAAGTGGTCGGGACGACAGGATTTGAACCTGCGACCCCCACACCCCCAGTGTGGTGCGCTACCAGACTGCGCCACGTCCCGCCGACCTTTTCTTCCGCCGAAATTGGCGGAGAGGTTCGTATTGTGATCGAATATTCGATGATCGCAAGCGCGGAATCTCGTCAAAAATTGCGGCGGGGCGGGAGAACTCTTTCGACTCGCCCCAATATTGTGCAATGCTTCTCGTCCCATGGAAAAAGCAGCTATCCAAGTAGCCGTGGTCGGCGCTAGCGGGTATACCGGGCAAGAGCTCCTGCGCTTGCTCGCGATGCACCCTCAAGTCGATCTGGTCTCTGTCACATCGAGACAGGAAGCAGGACGTTTGTTGTCTGACGTGTTTCCGCGTCTGGCTGGCTCTCCTTCTATTGAGGGGCTGAAATTTATGCAGCCCGATGTTGATGCCATTGCGGCTACCGGTGCGACGGCAGCATTTTTGGCTCTGCCACACGGAGTTGCTTCGGAGTATGCGATTTCCCTGTTGGAGAAAGGCATCAAAGTAATCGACTTGAGCGCTGATTTCCGACTTCGGGATCCGGCGATTTACGCCGAGTTCTACGGAACCGAGCATCCTGCGCCCGGTATGTTGGAGAAAGCTGTCTACGGGTTACCCGAATTTTACCGCGACGAAATTGCTGGTGCGGATCTGGTTGCGTCGCCGGGTTGCTATCCGACGAGTATTCTTTTGCCACTGGTTCCCTTGTTGGAGAAGCGCCTTATCGATCTCAGGACCATTTCTGTGGCCAGTCTATCTTCAGTGAGTGGGGCTGGAAAAAAGGCGGACCCTTCGCTGCTATTCGCTGAGGTGAACGAAAGCCTGCGCGCCTATGGCGCTCCGAAGCACAGGCACTTAAGCGAGATCGAGCAGGAATTATCGATCGCTGCTGCCGAAGAAGTTAGAATCAGCTTCGTGCCGCATCTTATGCCCGTGAACGCCGGCATCGCGACGACCATTTTCTGCCAGCCCGTTGACGGAACTGAGAGTATTTCTGACGCGGTTGCTGAAACTTTAGAGGCTCGCTATCGGGAAAGTCGGTTTGTTAGGATTCTGGGAGAAGGCAGCTTTGCTGATACGAAACATGTCATCCGCACCAACTTTGTCGATATTGGTTGGGTAGTCGACGAGCGCACCGGCCGACTTATTATTTCCAGCGCTGAAGACAATCTAGGCAAAGGTGCCGGTAGCCAGGCGGTGCAAAGTTTCAACATCATGCACGGCCTGAACGAAGATTGCGGTCTTCTGAATTTCTGAAAATTTCGGATGAGCAAAAAAGTCACAGAGATCGAGGGAGGGGTATGCGCCCCGGCAGGCTTCAAAGCTGCGGCCATTGGCTGCGGTATCAAAGATCCGGCAGATGATCGTCTTGATCTTGCCTTGATCTATTCAGAGTTCCCAACAGTCGGGTCAGCGGTTTTTACACAGAACGAAGTATGCGCCGCGCCAGTGCGCCTTTCGTCCAGTTACATTAAGTCCGCAGAGCCACGCGCCATTATCGCGAACAGCGGAAATGCCAATGCCTGCACCGGTCGCAATGGGATGCTTCATGCGCGGGCCATGGCACATGCAACGAGTAAGGCTCTCGGATTGAAGCAGCGCGAAGTGCAGATTTGCTCGACTGGCATCATCGGCGTTCCGCTGCCGATTGAGAGGATCGAGTCGAAGGTTCCAGAACTAGCTGCGGCTCTTAATACAGATTCCGGTCCTGCTGCCCGGGCGATCATGACGAGTGACACGTGCGAGAAGAGTATCGCAGCCGTGGTGAAAATTAACGGCGTGAAAGTCAAGATTGGTGCCATCGCGAAAGGCGCAGGCATGATCAATCCGCACATGGCGACCATGCTTTGCTTTGTGACGACTGACGCGGCCCTCTCTAAAGCGGAGGTTGTTGCGGCGACGCGCGAGGCAGTAGATAAATCCTTTAACCGCATCTCTGTCGACGGGGACATGAGTACGAATGACACAGTCATCGTGATGGCGAACGGCCAGGCTGGAAATAAAACGATCACTCGCAGCGGTGCCGGAAGTGCTGAGTTTCGCGAAGCGCTCACTCAAGTGATGCTTTACCTCGCAAAGCGGATTGTCGCCGATGGTGAGCGGGTCACCAAAGCGGTTGAGGTTCAAGTGCGTGGTGCGGCTTCCCATCTCGATGCCGAACGCGTTGCCCGGGCAGTATCGAATTCCGCACTCGTAAAATGTTCATGGAACGGCAACGACCCGAACTGGGGGCGCGTCATTCACGCTGTTGGCTATTCCGGGGCTCGGATTAAGGAAGAACTCGTCGACATCTACTTCAACGGCTGCATCGCAACGCAAAGCGGACTCGCCGCTTCGACTCCGATCGCCGACCTCACTGCCGCCGTCAGCGAGCGGGAATTTACCGTGGGCATCGATCTCAATCTCGGGAAAGGAGAATACAATATGTATACCTCTGACCTCTCGCCCGAGTTCGTGGTTTTTAACCGCGAAGAATACGCGCTCAATCGCACCAAGAAGAAGTAGTGCACCGCCGGGTTGCTACGAATCCCCGAATCCCCTTGCCCGAAGCGGGAACTCGGCGATGCTTACCGCTTCACTTTTCGATGGATTCCAGTTTCCAGCAACAAATAGAAAAGGCCGCCGTTCTGGTCGAGGCACTGCCGTATCTACAGAATTTCCGGGGTAAAACTTTCCTGATCAAAGTCGGTGGCAGCGCCATGGATGATCCCGAACTCGTTAGGCGATTGCTTCGTGATGTGGTCTTCATGGAAGTGGCAGGCATCAATCCCGTCATCGTTCACGGAGGCGGAAAGGCCATCTCCGCAGCAATGAAACGTGAGGGGCTGGAGGCTGAGTTCGTCGGTGGCCAGCGTATTACAACGGACCAGGCGATGGAGTTGGTCGAGAGGACTCTCAGCCATGAGATCAATCCCAGTCTTGTCGACGGCATTGAGAGTGTTGGCGGTCGCGCTCTTGGCGTGCCGGGAAACGAAGCTTTTGTGGGCGAGCGTATCTCCGGCTGGTCTCAGGACGAAGAGCGGGAGGTTTCGCTCGGACGGGTCGGACGGGTCGTCGACTTCGATACCTCGAGAATTCATGCAGCAATTTCGTCTGAAATCGTTCCGGTCGTTTCGCCCATCGCCTCGGAGCGGGATACGAAGTTGGCGCTCAACGTGAATGCAGATCTCGCAGCAAGCGCTTTGGCTGCTGAGTTGAAAGCCGCGAAACTGATCTATCTTAGTGATGTGTTAGGATTGATGAAGGATCCGTCCGACGAATCGACTCTGATCCATTCGCTCAATGCTGCCGAGGCTGAGCAATACATCGACGACGGCATTATCGGTGGCGGAATGATTCCCAAGGTCCGCTCTTCAGTCGAGGCCCTCGAATCAGGCGTCGGGAAAGTGCACATGATCGACGGGCGCATCCCGCATTCGCTGCTGCTCGAAATTTTCACCAACGAAGGAATCGGAACGGAAATCGTAAAATGAGCGATGCATCAGACATGACAACGGCGGAGATGACCGACCGTTACCTTCTCGGCAACTACGGTCGTTTTCCGGTGGCCTTCGAGCGCGGTGAAGGCGGCTACATTTGGGACGAGTCGGGAAAGCGTTATCTCGACTTCGGGACCGGCATCGCAGTGTGCTCGCTGGGGCATTCGCCGAAGGTGATGCAGACGGCTCTTACAGAGCAAGGTGGCAAACTGATTCATTGTTCGAATCTCTACCAGATCCGTGTCCAGGCTGAGCTGGCTCGTTTCGTTAGTGAGACGATCATGCAGCGTTCGGGTAAAACTTTTTTCTGCAACAGCGGAGCCGAAGCGAACGACGCTCTCATCAAGCTCGCTCGGAAGCGGGCCTTCGATAAATACGGTCGTGAGTCCGGAAAAAACGAGATCGTGACTTGCCGGCAGTCGTTTCACGGACGCACGCTTGGCGGTATCGCCGCAACCGGTCAGGAGAAAGTAAAAGTCGGATTCGATCCGCTTTTGCCGGGCTTTTTCCACACGCCGTTCAACGATTGCGAGGCACTTCGCGAAGCTGTAGACGACAAGACTGCCGGGATCCTTTTCGAGCCTGTTCAAGGAGAGGGCGGCATCGTTCCTGTGACACCCGAGTTCATGGCTGTAGCGGCAGAGCTTCGTGAAAAGTATGATCTTCTCCTGATGTTCGACGAGGTCCAGTGCGGCGCGGGCCGGACCGGGGACTGGTGTGGATGGCGGACGATCCAACGCGGAAGTGGAGTAGAAGTCGAACCGGATGTCGTGAGCTGGGCGAAAGGCTTCGGTGGTGGCGTTCCTGTCGGAGCCATCTGGGCGGACGACGATTGCGCCGGTGCGCTCGGGCCGGGAACGCATGGCTCGACCTTTGGCGGGACGCCGCTCGTTTCTGCAGTGTCGCTGGCCGTGCTCGAAGAAATTGAAAATAAAAACGTTCTGGAAAACGTGACCCGACAGGCCGACAGAATTCGCGAAGTGGTGGACAGCTGGAATCTTGCACCGGCCTTGGAATTACGTGGAGTCGGGCTCATGCTCGGATTTGTTCTGGATCCCGATGCGTTCGATCACGGAGACAAGACAGCGGCATTATCTGTCGTCAGCAAAGCGATGGAGGCCGGTATGTTGACCGTTCCCGCCGGGGATTGCGTCGTTCGTTGGTTGCCGCGTCTCGACGTGCCGGACGCGGAAGTGAATGAGGCCCTCGAGACATTCCACAACGTGCTGAAGTCCGTAACAAAGTGAGAACATGAAGCATTTACTTGGTATCGAAGGCCTTTCAGAGGAAGAAATCGTAAGTCTCGTCGATGACGCAGTGGCGTTGAAAGAGGGGCGACCCGGTGCAGGCAGTGGTCAACTTGCCGGAGAAACATGGGCGATGATATTTACGAAATCGTCGACCCGGACTCGAGTCAGTTTTGAGGTGGGCCTGAACGAATTGGGAGCTAGACCGCTTTTTCTCAATGCCAACGATGTTCAACTCGGTCGCGGTGAGCCAATCAAAGACACGGCTCGTGTCCTCGGACGAATGGTACACGGAGCAATCATCCGGACCTTCGATCAGCAGGATGTGGACGACTTCGCCGAATACGGGAATATTTCGACAATCAACGCGCTGACGGACGAGGAACACCCTTGCCAGATTCTGGCCGATCTATTGACCATTCGTGAACTGCTGGGCGGATGGGATGGTAAAAAGGTAGCTTTTCTCGGCGATGGTGATTGCAACATGGGGCGGTCCTGGGCCTGGGCTGCGAAGAGGTTGGGTTTCGAGCTTGCGATTGCGTCACCTGCGGAATTTCAACCTGCAGATGAATTCATGAGCCGACTCGGCGATGCGCCCGTCACTGTATCCGACGATGCTGAATCTGCTGCGAGCGGTGCCGATGTTCTTTACACCGACACCTGGGTCAGCATGGGGAAAGAGGATGAGGCCGCTGATCGGCTGAAAGTGCTGGCACCGTTTCAGCTGAACGATCATCTGCTTGGCCTCGCCAATGACGGTGCCATTGTCCAGCATTGCCTTCCTGCTTACCGAGACAAAGAGATCACAGAATCCGTTCTTGAGTCTCATGCAGACGAGATTTTTCAGCAGGCCGAAAACCGACTTCACGCACAGAAATCAATTCTGCTTTGGTTGGCCGAAAATCGATCGACCTAACCCTGTTTGGCCGACATTCGGAAGAGGTTTTTCTGTCAATCTCCCTATTCCAATGGGAAACTTAACTCGATGAAGGTACGCTCTGCTCTCTGCGAATCTCATGCAGAAGAGATAGCCAATTCGATCAGTCACGCGGTCGGTGCGGCGCTCAGTCTGATAGGGTTGTTTGTGATGGTGCGGCTCGCCCTGCCTCTGTCGATCTGGCACGTGATTGGCGTTTCGGTTTTCGGTTGCAGCCTTGTGGCGCTCTACCTTGGGTCGACCGTTTATCATGCGGTCGCCACTCACGGTAGGAAACGCGTTTTTCAAATCGTCGATCACGCTCTGATTTTCGTCCTGATTGCCGGGAGTTATACGCCCTGGTTGCTTGTGAATCTACGCGGACCCTGGGGATGGTCGCTGCTTGTTTCCGTGTGGGGAATCGCTTTGGGAGGGACGATTCTAAAAGTCTTCCTGCTACCTCGTTTCGCCAGGCTGGGCACCGCTCTCTACATTGCGATGGGCTGGCTCATTTGCGTCGCGCTAAAACCGTTGGTTGAAAATGTCAGCCCGGCGGGAATTGCCTGGCTCGTAGCGGGGGGACTTTGCTACACCGGTGGCGTAGTGTTTTTCGTGCGCCAGGACATGCGTTTCTCACACTTCACCTGGCATCTGTTCGTGATGGCGGGCAGCGTGTGCCACTTCATCGCGGTGCTGGTCGGTGTTCTGAATCAGTAGTCGAGGATGGGCGCTCCGGCGGGTGCAGGCTCGGGATACTCGAACTTTCGGCCCTCGAAGTTACGGATCACGGTGCGTTTTGCATTTCTCTCGAGGATGTAGTCGGGATTGATTGGGACCTTTCCGCCGCCGCCGGGAGCGTCGATGACATATTGCGGGACAGCGTAACCGGTCGTGTGACCGCGTAGTCCTTCGATGATCTCGATGCCGCGTTCGACGGATGCTTCAAGGTGCGAGGAGCCTTGAATGAGGTCGAGCTGGTAAAGGTAGTAGGGTTTGACCCGACACATGAGTAGCTTGTGGACGAGCGTCTTCATTGTATTGAGGTCATCGTTCACGCCTTTGAGAAACACGCTCTGGTTACCGAGCGGGACGCCATGGTTGGAAAGCCTATCGAGCCCTTCTTTCACCTCGGTAGTCAGTTCGCGTGGGTGATTGGTGTGAATACTGATAAAGAGCGGATGATATTTCTGAAGCATCTCGCAAAGCTTTGGAGTGATTCGCTGCGGGAGGAAGATCGGAATGCGGGATCCGATGCGGAGAAATTCGATGTGTTTTATCTTGCTGAGGCGATCGAGGATTTTCTCCAGCTTCTTGTCGGAGAAGAGAAGGGGATCGCCGCCGGAAAGCAGCACGTCGCGCACTTCGGTGTGTTCTTCGAGATAGCGAAAAGCTGCCTCGTAATCGGTCTCGAGATCTTGTTCGCCGGCGCCTGAGACAACACGGCTGCGGGTGCAGTAGCGGCAGTAGGCCGCGCAACGATCCGTCACGAGGAAAAGGACGCGGTCGGGATAGCGGTGGACGAGTCCGGGGACGGGCATGTGACTGTCTTCGCCGCAGGGATCAGCCATTTCGTTGGGAGAAACGAGAGTCTCTTCGACACGGGGAATCACCTGCCGCCGGATGGGACAATCAGGATCGTCGCGGTCGATCAAATTGAAAAAGTGCGGCGTGATGGCCAAGGCGAGCTTTGTGCCGGAAAGGATCACACCGTTGCGCTCGTCTTCGCTGAGATTCAGATGCTCTTCCAGCTGCGGGAGTGAGGTGATCCGGTTCTTCAGCTGCCAGGTGGGGCTGTTCCAGTCTTCTGCAGAAACGCCACGTTCCGCCCAGTAACCGGGGGCGTAAGAGCGAAATTCCTTTTCGAGATCGTGTTCGGGATCGTGGTGCATTGCGGAGATTAAGAGGTAGTTTGCGTTTTACAGACGCACAAGACACTGATTTTCTTACTGTCCAGAGCGCGATAAAGTTGCGGGAAAAGCCCATTCAACTCGCTTTTTTCCAACATACTCGATTATTTTGAGGCATTAACGCGTCTGTGCTGCTACAAAGCAATGCGGACATTGTATTGCCGAATTTTGAAACCCACCGTGTGAAGTGACGAACTATCTTAAAATCCTACGCAACATCTCGAAGCCTCACTGGTTTGAGATCATGGAGTTAATCAAGTGCTCGCAAGGGCTGTCGGTTGGGGAGCTGTCCGGGCGAATGGGGATGAGCTACATGGGTGTAAAGAAGCACTGTCTCGCGATGGAGAAGTTGGGATATCT
>Ga0222672_1000333_pt1 | contig 20477 bp, 15 predicted proteins | sample AntAcemetagen799_FD_179810 | JGI IMG/M metagenome (GOLD analysis project Ga0222672, IMG submission 179810) | Saline water microbial communities from Ace Lake, Antarctica - #799 | ecosystem: Environmental > Aquatic > Non-marine Saline and Alkaline > Saline | place: Antarctica: Ace Lake...
TCATTTTACGTTCTTTGATGTCGATACCACCCGGTTTTCCGGTTTTGCTATTCAGCTGATAATCGAAAATATCGTCTTTAATTTGAAAAGCAATACCTACATTAATACCAAATTGCCGCATCCGCTCTATAGTTTGCTCGTCGGCACCTGCTGAGGCCGCTCCCACAGCGCAACAAGAAGCAATCAGCGAAGCCGTTTTTTTAGTGATAATCTCAAAATAAACCGGCTCCTTAATATCCATGCGACGCGCTTTTTCAATCTGCAAAAGCTCGCCCTCACTCATGGCTTTCACAGCATTTGAAACAATACGCAACAACTCGAAATCGCCATTATCCAGCGCCAGCAGCATGCCACGCGAAAGCAAGAAATCGCCTACCAGCACAGAAATTTTATTTTTCCAAAGCGCATTTATCGAGAAAAATCCGCGCCTCTCATTGGAGTCGTCCACCACATCGTCGTGTACCAATGTGGCTGTGTGTAGCAGTTCAATCAGTGTGGCAGCGCGATATGTAGAATCGTTGATGCCGCCGTTTAGCATAGCCGAAAGCAGCACAAACATAGGCCGCATCTGCTTGCCTTTGGTTTTTACGATATAGCGCGTAATCTTATCGAGCAGCCCGATGCGCGACCGCATACTTTCCTTAAAAAACTGCTCAAAATGAGCAAGTTCTTTGCTGATCGGTTTCTTAATCTGTTCTAAATTTGACATCTCAAATTGCTGTACCTTTAATTTTCAAACGGCCTTATGGCAAAAGTAGAACAATTTAACGAAAAGCATGTTCGGAAGTTTTGCTTTGAAAAGCGAATTAGCTGTTAATATTTTCACAGGATTTTATTTTATAGCCTGTCCCTTCTCGTTTTTTGTCGTAATTTTGCCCGTAATATCGAATTAAATAGCTGTAAACCCGCCATAAAGCCAATACAAGGCATGATGGGTCAATTATTTAAAACGCAAAAAATTAAAACCTAAATAATATGGAGAAGCAGGAAAAAAAGCTGTTCGCTGATTTTCAGCCGGTTTCGACAGAAGCATGGGAAGCCCAATTGATGAAAGACCTCAAAGGAGCCGACTATACTAAAAAATTGATCTGGAAAACCAACGAAGGCATTGATGTAAAACCATACTACCGTGCCGAAGACCTGGAACCGATTGCTTGGCTGCGTTCGTTGCCCGATGTGTTTCCCTTTGTGCGGGGCAACAAACAAAAGGGAAATAACTGGCTGGTACGTCAGGACTTGAAAGTGAATAACGTAAAATCTGCCAACGAAAAAGCCCTTGATATATTGATGAAAGGTGTTGATTCACTGGGCTTTGAGCTGGGATGCCACAAAACATATACCATTGAAGAAATAGAACTGCTGCTGAAAAATATCCGCGCAGATATCGCCGAGCTTAACTTTTTTAGCACACCAATGCATGTTGAGCTGGTGCAAATGCTCGAAAGCTTGGTAATAAAATACAATCGCCCGCTGGATAAGGTTTGTGGTTCAATTAATTACGATCCACTGGCCCGCCTGCTTCGCCGCGGAATCTGGCACAAAAACGAAAAAACAGACTTTGAAACGGCAGCCGAACTTATCAAGGCAGCTAAAAACCTGCCAAAGCTTCGTGTGATTGGCGTTAACGGACACATCTTTACCAATGCCGGTGCTACTATAGTTCAGGAAATGGCCTTTTCACTGGCAATGGGTGCAGAATACCTGACACGCCTCACCGAGCTCGGTCTGTTTATTGGAGAAATCAGTCCAAGGCTGAAGTTTAACCTCGCTGTGGGTTCCAACTACTTTATGGAAATTGCAAAGCTGCGCGCTTATCGCCTGCTGTGGGCCAATATTACCAATGCTTACGGCCTCAACGATGCCAACAATGGCAAGATGAATATGCACCTCACCAATGCCACATACAACCTCAGCGTTTATGATCCGTATGTGAATATGCTGCGCACAACAACCAGCAGTATGTCGGCCATTTTGGGCGGCACCGATTCGCTTACCGTGCTACCTTTTGATGTGCCTTTTGAAACGCCTATCGCTTTTGCAGAGCGCATTGCCCGCAACCAGCAGTTGGTTATCAAAGAAGAATCATACTTCGACAAGGTGGCCGATCCTGCCGCTGGCTCCTATTATGTCGAGTCGCTAACCGATTCGCTGATTAAAGCTGCTTGGGATCTTTTCCTTGAAATTCAGGAAAAAGGTGGCTACCTCGAAGCCGTGAAACAAGGATTTATTCAGGAGCAAATTAAAGAAGCAGCGCAAAAACGCGATATGCAGATTGCAAGCCGCCGCGAAATTATTCTGGGAACAAATCAATATCCCAATGCAGGCGAGCAAATCAAGCAAAACCTGCCAGCTGATGTATTTGAAGCCGATGACAGGCGCAGTGAGTCAGCCATTGTTGATACCATTACAAACTATCGTGGCGCACAAGCTTTCGAGAAAATGCGTTACGAAACCGATGTTTACAGCCGCAATAACAAACGTCCGCGCGTGTGGATGCTTACTTATGGCAATTTGGTCATGCGTAAAGCCCGCGCAGGTTTTGCCAGCAGCTTTTTTGCCTGTGCCGGCTACGAAATCGTTGATAATTTGGGTTTCGACACTATTGAAAAAGGCATAGAAGCTGCCAAAGCATCTAAAGCAGAAATCATCGTGCTATGCAGTTCTGATGAAGAATATGAAGGCAATGCCCAAAAAGCTTTTGAAGCACTGAGCCCAAGCCAAAATGTGGTAGTGGCTGGTTATCCTGCCGCACAGATGGAATCGCTAAAAGCTGCTGGTATTCAACATTTTATTCATGTGAAAAGCAATCTGCTGGCCACTTTACAAGGCTTCCAGAAAGCACTTGGCATCGTTAATCATTAAAAGAAAGGAGCCACAATGAAACCGAATTTCAAAAATATCAATATCAATACCAATCCTGCGGCGCAGCTTAACCCTTCGGAATGGGAGGCCAAGCAAGGCATAAAAGCAGATTGGGAAACGCCCGAACATATCATGGTGAAGCCAGTTTATACGCTGGCCGAACTCGAAAATATGGAACACCTGCAGTATGCTGCCGGACTGGCGCCTTTTTTGCGCGGCCCGTATGCCAGCATGTATGTGATGCGCCCTTGGACGGTGCGTCAGTATGCCGGTTTTTCTACCGCTGAGGAATCAAACGCATTCTATCGCCGCAATTTGGCTGCCGGACAAAAAGGCCTTTCTGTGGCTTTTGACTTGGCGACGCACCGTGGCTACGACTCTGACCATGAGCGCGTAACAGGCGATGTGGGCAAAGCCGGTGTAGCGATAGATTCTGTGTTGGACATGAAAATTTTGTTCGACGAGATTCCGCTCAATAAGATGTCCGTTTCCATGACGATGAACGGCGCAGTTTTGCCAATTATGGCATTTTATATCGTTACGGCGTTGGAGCAGGGAGCAAATCTGGAAGAGCTTGCCGGAACAATTCAGAACGATATCCTGAAAGAATTTATGGTGCGCAACACCTATATTTATCCGCCCGAGCCGTCGATGCGCATCATTGCTGATATCTTTGAGTTTACTTCCCAAAAAATGCCCAAGTTTAACTCTATTTCCATTTCGGGCTACCACATGCAGGAAGCCGGAGCAACCGCTGATTTGGAGCTGGCATACACCCTTGCCGATGGCTTGGATTATATCCGCACCGGCTTAAAAGCAGGCTTAGATATTGATGCTTTTGCGCCACGGCTGTCGTTTTTCTGGGCATTAGGTATGAACCACTTTATGGAAATTGCCAAGATGCGTGCCGGACGTATGCTTTGGGCCAAGATTGTGAAGCAATTCAATCCCAAAAACACCAAGTCGATGGCTTTGCGCACCCACACCCAAACTTCGGGCTGGAGCCTGACGGAGCAGGATCCGTTTAACAATGTGGCGCGTACTTGCATCGAAGCTATGGGCGCTGTGCTGGGTCACACCCAATCGCTGCACACCAACGCCTTGGACGAAGCCATCGCGCTGCCAACAGATTTCTCGGCACGTATTGCCCGCAACACACAGATATATTTGCAGGAAGAAACCCAGATTTGTAAAGTTGTTGATCCCTGGGCAGGCTCCTATTATATTGAAAAACTTACGCAGGAAATTGCCGACAAAGCCTGGACGCTTATTGAAGAAGTGGAAGCGATGGGTGGCATGTCGAAAGCCATTGAAACGGGCTTACCCAAGATGCGTATTGAAGAAGCGGCTGCCCGCAAACAGGCACGTATAGACTCGCGTAAGGATACGATTGTTGGCATCAACAAATACCGTTTGGAGAAGGAAGACCCAATAGAAACCCTTGATATTGACAATACAGCTGTGAGGCTGTCACAAATCAAGCGGCTTGAATTGCTGCGCAGCCAGCGCAATGAAGCTGAGGTGGAGCAAGCACTTGCCGCCATTACTAAATCATGTGAAACAGGCGAAGGCAATTTGCTGGAACTGGCAGTAGATGCCGCCGCAAAAAGAGCTTCGCTGGGAGAAATATCTATGGCTTGTGAAAAAGTGTATGGCCGTTATAAAGCCGTTATTCGTTCTATTTCAGGTGTTTATTCCGCTGAAACACGCGGAGACGAGAAATATGCCAAAGCTACTGCTATGGCCGACGAATTTGCCAGCATCGAAGGACGCCGTCCGCGTATTATGATTGCTAAAATGGGCCAGGATGGACACGATCGCGGTGCCAAAGTAGTAGCTACAGGCTATGCCGATATTGGTTTTGATGTGGATATTGGGCCTTTATTCCAAACGCCGGCAGAAGCTGCCCGACAAGCCGCCGAAAATGACGTACATATATTGGGCGTATCGAGTCTGGCAGCAGGACATAAAACGCTTGTGCCACAGGTGATTGAAGAGCTGGCAAAATTGGGTCGCGAAGATATTATGGTGATCGTGGGCGGTGTGATTCCGCATCAGGATTATCAGTACCTGTATGATGCCGGTGCTGTAGCCATCTTTGGGCCGGGAACCGTGATAACAGAAGCCGCTATTAAAATGCTCGATATTTTAATTGATATGCGGAAATAATAACTGCAAAAGTCTTAAAGGAAAACAGGAAACGGCCATGCTGTTTCCTGTTTTTTTTGTTATTGTTTGATCCACTTACCGCTTTCGTTAAGTCCCGTCTCCGCGCTGAGCCGATAAATATAGGTGCCAGTAGGCAGATGTGCTGTGTTGATGCGGCTTTCCTTTTCGTGTAATTGCTGGCTTAGCACCAACTTCCCTTGGCTATCAAATAGCTCCAGCAAAGCTTTGGGGTGTTGCACAGCAAGCCGTATTTGTATAGCTTCACTGCCCGGGTTGGGATAAACAATGGCTTCGTGCATCAAGCTTTCTTTCAGCTCGTTTTGGCCTACCAGCAGGCCTTCACTATTGAGTTTGAGGACGATGATATCGGTTTGTGGCACAGGGTCATTCAGGTAGTCGTAGCGTGTGCCGGCTATCAGACAGCCGCCATCGCGGGTGGCTATTAGGTTTGTCATCAGGTGGTTTGCATTGCCACCATAAAACCTTTCCCAGCGCACATTGAGCAGGCTATCGGTTTGTAAAATAACAAACCAAGTAGGGACAGGCTGCTGGCCAGGGTCGAGGGCATAAGGCATATTGTGTGTGCCTCCAATAAAGATGGAATCCTTATTGCGAAAATCTATGCCATTGGTGAATGCCGGAAAATCCAAAGTGTCAGTTTCACCCCAAGAATTGTAAAGATACCCTGTGGTATCAATGTAATGGTATTGCCTGATAAACCCCAGGTTATGTTGATTATCTACGATTTTATCTCCCAACAAATAGAATGAAGTATCGCTGTCCCATTTTACTCCAAAATTAGCTGTCATTAACTCGGGAACGGATTGAGCCTGTAATTTATTAAATTCATTATCAAATATTTCATAGCTATTCATTATAAGGTTTAAACCCCAATAATATCCATTATCAAGCGTTTTGAGATGCGAATAGGTTGAAGGAGACTCATTTAAAAACCGGTATTTAATTACATTAAAATTAGAATCTGTCTCGATTAAGTAGGAGTGATACAGAGCAACTCCAAATCTTACGGAAAAGTTCAAAAACAAATTACCATTTGATACTTTATATCCCCAACTGCCAGAACTAGTATAATTAGTATCAGCCCAAAACACATTCTGGTTAAATAATTCCAGATTGCTATTCATATTATGTAACAGAAATCCTCCATTTAAAAAGGGTGGGCTTAGGTCACGGAAAGTTGATAAAACCACATATTCCTCATTGTTTTTAGGAATAATCTGTGATAATGAAGTCCATTTGCCAGGAAGTGTATATTGAATCGAATCAACAAATGTACCCTGCCGATCAATTTTAAGCAATAGTGATTTGTAGTTGTATTGTTGTTCAAGCATTATTGTCCGTCCACCAACATAGATTGAGCCATCAATCCCTTCAACCAAATCTATAGTTTCTTCATCAATATCGGTAGTTCGGAGCACATACTCCCAGGTAGCTTGCTGGGCGTAAACAATACTCGTAGTTTGCAAAAAAAGCACTAAAACAAGGTATTTGAGTTTTTTCATAATCCAGATTTAAACGGGTGGTTTCAAAATGAAACCACCCGTGTTATTATTTAATCATCAATAGGCGGTGCTGGCACTAATGTACCATAAGTTGCATGATAATTATGTAGGAGATGAGATATGTATTGTATTGAAATAAAATTATCTTCAATAATTACGCTGCTCAAATGCTTACCTTGTGGTCTCACGCCTCCCTGATTCACGTAGCTGTATAGAATTGAATGGGCGTTGGTTAACTGTTCTGATAATGCTTCATTAGTAAGGCAATAATCCCAACTAAAATCAGGTTGTAGGTCGTGAATTAGAAATAACAATGGATCGCCATTCAACTCTGTCCATGTCATTCCATTTATATAATTAACAGGTACTAAACCAACAAAAATATACCGTTGATCATAAACAAAATTCGGGTTATTAAGTCTCCGCATCAGTTCGTCTGAACCATCAGAAACACCAACCATTGTACCATCACATTTACCGGCTGGAGGCGTTCCATCCTCTTGACCTACTGTTCCCCAAATCCAGTCATCATCTTCATCAAAGGCATCGTACATTGCAGAAATTTTCAATCCAAATACCCTGTTGGCACTTAGATAAGCTGTATTGCCTTCTATACTGTCTAAGACTACATCGGTAAGCTTTAACTTGTCGTCTGTAGGGCTTAGATTAGCGAGTTCAGTATTAAGATCAGCCTGCATGGTGCTAAACAAAGCTGATGCATCTTGCATGCTGAGGTTACCGTTATCGAGCGTAGCGGTATAAGTGGTTTTACTCACCGCGAAGTTTTCATACTGCAAATCAGGACGGGCGTTGTTGTAATTTTCCAAAGCCTCGGTGTACCATACCAGTGAATCCACAGTAATGGTTTCGCCTGATTTAAGATTGCTATTCAATTTAGTATCAAAACCCTCAATTTGCCGGATGATTTGTTGGCTTTTTTCGAGCTGGGCTTGATCTATCTTGCTGCTTATCGGCTCTTGTTCTTTTTGGCAACTAAACAATAAGCCAACCAGCAATGGAAGTAATATAACGAAATGTAATTTTCTCATAATTCGTAGAATTTGAATTTTTATTATGTTGATAACCAGCTAATGTAGTCCAAAAAACGATATGTTTATCAGACTAAGCCGGGAATACGCTGAACCTAAGTTCAACTTGGCCACTTCGCAATTTAGAAGCTTTTCCTATATGCAAAGTGGCCATTTTCGTACGAATTTATTCTTGCCTAACCAAAAAATAGTTTTTGTAATTGCTATCCTGCTCAGGCAGGGATAAAAATAAGGCCTTTCAAAGAAACGATAATAAACTTCAGATCGCTTCAATAAGCTGATAAGCAACAAAATCCCCAGAACACATTGTGCAAAACATGCAGCCGCAAGACTTTGAGTTTTGTCTATAGGGGGGGTAATATGCTGATTATTATATTGTTATGCATAAGAGAACTTGATTCTTTGTTATATCACTTCAAAAGTACAACAAAAAAACAACAATGAGCAAACAAAAGTCGGCATTTTTTTTTGGCTAAAGCTCGTGCTTAGTTCTATTTTTTTTTACCACCGAGTTATCTCACCTACCGCTTCACCCACTTCCCGCTTTCGTTTAGCCCCGTTGCCGCGCTAAGCCGATAAATATACGTGCCGATTGGCAGATGTGCTGTGTTGATGCGGCTTTCCTTTTCGTGTAGCTGTTGGCTTAGCACCAACTTCCCTTGGCTATCGAACAGCTCCAGCAAAGCTTTGGGATGCTGCACAGCAAGTCGTATTTGGATGGCTTCACTACCAGGGTTGGGATACACGATGGCCTCGCGTAGCAAGCTTTCTTCCAGCTCGTTTTGGCCAACCAGCAGGCCTTCGCTATTGAGTTTGAGTAATATTACATCAGTTTGGTTTGTTGTAGAGTTCTGATAATCGTATTTCCATCCCCCGATAAGGCAACCACCATCATGAGTGGCAATTATTTTTCCCATAACGTAATAGGCATCACCTCCATAAAATCGTTCCCATCTAACATTGAGTAGGCTATCGGTTTGAAGAATTATAAACCAGGAAGCTTGTTGAGCAAAATATACATTTTGTACCGATAGGTTTCTTGTAGCTCCTATAAAAATAGAATCCTTGTTTTTAAAGTCAATACTTTCCCTAAATGCAGGATAGTCAACAGTATCAGTTATATGCCAGTATTTAGATAAACTTCCAGTAGTATCAAATGGATGGAATTGCTTGCTATAACCTAAAGAAATACTAGGAGGTGTCGACCTATTTAAATTTCCAGCAGAAAAAAAAGTGGTATCACTATCCCATTTTATGCCAATACTACCAGGTAAATATGTTAAGTTAGGATGTTTTTCAATCAACAATAAATTTGAATCAAGCTGGTAATATTTCCTTTGTGCTATTTCAGCCAGCCAGTAATCGTTGGTAGAAAGTTTTTTAAACTTGTTAAAATAACCATTTTGAGAAAGTTCAGGAAAGATAACGGCATTGATGCTGTCGAATTCATGGTTGAAGGTATAGAAAAAAGGACTACCCAATGAGTTAAGATTAATATGGAAAGAGCCACCTATAAGAAATTCATCCTTAGCAACATTGGCATGCAATGCAAACAAACTATATGAAGGGGGAAAGGCGAAAAATGATGAGTCAAGCAGGTTTAAGCTGTTGTCCATTTTATAAAATGCAATACCCGCTTGGGTCTTTTGTTGATCTTTATTTGAGTAAGAGCCAATAAGATATAAGAAATCAGTAGAGTCAATAATGTTAACAATATGAAGGTCTTTGTTTAAGTGGCTTAAATGATTTTCTATTAATAGTTCTCCTTCATCATTAAGCTGAATAACTGACGCGATATCGTCATCTCCTGATGTTGAGCGTATTGTAGTGTAAGTAAAAATAATTTTATTATCCTGTGTTTGAATCACTCCGTCGAAATATTCATGTTCAGGTGTTTTAACTTTGAATTCCCAGGTAGTTTGCTGAGAATATAAGCTAATCCTAAAAACGAATAATGAAATTAGTAAAAAAGTTAAATAAATTGATTTTTTCATCTGTTAAAGTATTGAGGGCATTTTTTTAAAGAATTATTAAAAGACTGATTATCAATTTAATAAAATATTTATCATTATTAAAAGAAGCCTTTATAATATGCAATATAGGAATTATCCTAAATACTTAAATTGATAATCAGTCACTATTTAGATGCTTTAGTCTGTTTGTTCTCCTGAAATAACCCTATCGCCATAGCTTACATAATAGTAGTGAAAATGCCATGAACTCTCCTCTCCACCAGGGATTAAAGCATCATAAATGCTGACATGTGAGAAATGCAATTCAGGAGGTCTTAAACCTTCATTTATATCATTGATAATTAAATGAGATTGCTCAAGATAGTAGTTTAACGTGTCAGATGTTAGACAATTATTTTCGGGATAATTCCATCCAAAATAAAGGCGACCTTCATAAGAGAAACCTTCTGTCTCAAGTGTAATTATGTTAGTAAATATATAAGGTTGAACAGGTATTACATCAGGGTGATTTAGTTTCCAAGCTAACTCATCCGATGCGTCAGATACGCCTATCATTGTACCATCACATTTTCCTAAAGGAGGATTTCCAAACTCTTGCCCTAGAGTACCCCATAACCAATCTTCACCTTCTTCAAAAGGCCAGTAAGTACCTGCAATTAATCTTAACCCAAACACCCTATTAGCACTCAAGTAAGCCGTGTTGCCTTCAATGCTGTCCAGAGCAACATCTGTAAGCTTTAGCTTGTCTTCTGTAGGGCTTAGGTTAGCGAGTTCGGTTTCGAGATCAGTCTGCATAGTGCTAAATAAAGCAGATGCATCTTGCATGCTGAGGCTGCCGTTGTTGAGCTTAGCGGTATAAGTAGTTTTGCTAACCGCGAAGTTTTCATACTGCAAATCGGGACGGGCATTATTGTAGTTTTCCAATGCCTCGGTGTACCATACCAGTGAATCTACTGTAATGGTTTCGCCAGATTTAAGATTGCTATTCAATTTAGTATCAAAGCCCTCGATTTGCCGTATGATTTGATGGCTTTTTTCGAGTTGGGCTTGATCTAATGAATTGGCTATTGGCTCCTGTTCCTTCTGGCAACTATACAATAAACCAGCCAATAGTGGAAGTAATATAACGAAATGTAATTTTTTCATAATTCGATGAATTTTAAATTTTCACTAAAAAATTACTCAGCTAATTGAGATTTGCCACTTTGCAACTGAGTGAGTTTTTCTATATGCAATGTGGCACTATACTGTCGAACTTATTCTTGCCTAACCAAAAAATAGATTTTGTAATTGCTATCCTGCTCAGGCAGGGATAAAAATAAGGCCTTTCAACAAAACGGTAATAACTTTTAGAACGTATCAACAAACTGCTAACCAACCAAGACCCCAAAATAAAGTGCGCAAAACATGCAGCCGCAAGACTGTGAGTTTTGTCTATAGGGGGGGGGTAATATGCTGATTATCAATTTGTTAAGCATTTATACTCGTGTTTATTTATTATCACATCAAAACTACAATAAAAATAACACCCAACAAACAAAAAATTACTTTTTTGCTGTTAAAAAAGCTGTGAATGTTTTACCCAACAAACTATTGAAACGCTCAATTTACCGCTTCACCCACTTCCCGCTTTCGTTTAGCCCCGTCTCCGCGCTCAGGCGATAAATATACGTGCCGGGCGGCAGCTGTGCTGTGTTGATGCGGCTTTCCTTTTCGTGGAGCTGCTGGCTTAGCACCAACTTCCCTTGGCTGTCAAACAGCTCCAGCAAAGCTTTGGGGTGCTGCACAGCAAGCCGTATTTGTATAGCTTCACTACCCGGATTGGGATAAACAATGGCTTCGCGCATCAAGCTTTCTTCCAGCTCATTTTGGCCTACCAGCAGGCCTTCGCTATTGAGTTTGAGGACGATGATATCGGTTTGGGGTACAGGGTCATTCAGGTAGTCGTAGCGTGTGCCAGACACTAGGCAGCCGCCATCGCGGGTGGCGATAAGTTTATTCATCAGGTGGTTTGCATTGCCGCCATAAAACCTTTCCCAACGCACATTGAGCATACTGTCGGTTTGTAGTATTACAAACCAGGTGGGTACAGGCTGCTGGCCGGGATTGAGGGCATAAGGCATGTTGTGTGTGCCGCCGATAAAGATAGAATCCTTATTGCGAAAGTCAATGCCGTTGTTCCATGCTGGATAATTCAGGGTATCAGCTTCACCCCAGGAGTTGAACTGGTATCCGATAGTATCGAAATAATGAGGTTGCCGGAGAAAACCTAAATTATGATAATTTCCGGGCATATAATCTCCCATCAAATAAAATGAGGTATCGCTATCCCATTTCACGCCAAAACTACCCGTCATACCTTCAGGCACATTTTGTTGTTTAACGAGATTAAATGTTGAATCAAAAATTTCATATTTATTTGAATACAAATTTAGACCCCAATAGGTATTTTCATCAAGCTTTTTCAGGTGTGAGTACCCTCTAGGAAAGTCTGTTAGAAACTTTTGTTTTTTGATATTAAAATTTGAATCTGTTTCAATTAAATAGGATTTAAAAAATTGCACAGGTACAGTCACTGCAAAATTAATAAACATATTACCATTTGATTCTTTGCAGCCAATTCCTGACATTACTTGGTGATTTGTGTCAGCCCAAAAAATCGCTTGATTGGTAAATTCCAAATCTGAATTCATGGCATTCATCAGAAGTCCTCCATTTGAATAAGGTGGGCTGAGATTACGAAAAGTTGATAAAAGCACGAAATTATCTGAGCTTCCGGGTATTATTTGGGTTAATGCCGTCCATTTATCAGGTAGAGAAAAATGAATAGAGTCAATAAATGATCCTTGCTTATCCAGTTTAAGTACAAGTGACTTATAAGGATATTCCCGTCCAAGCACTAGAGACCGCCCACCGACATAAATTGAACCATCAATCCCTAAAACCATATCTAAAGGTTCTTCATCAATATAAGGAGTTCGGAGTACATACTCCCAAGTGGATTGCTGGGTAAAAGCAATTAATACTAACTGCATAAATAAAGCGGTTAATATATATTTTAATATATTCATTAATTTCATTATTAAAATGGGTGATTCCATAGTAGAATCACCCGAAATAGATAACTAATCCTCTATAGGCTTAATAACTCTTATGCCATAAGTGGCATCATAATTATGTAAAAGATGAGATATACCTGAACCGCCTAAAAAATCATCTATAATTATTACATTACTTAAATACAAGCCATGCGGCCTTACACCACCTTCACCATCATAACTATAAAGAATTGTATGGGCATTGCTTAACTGTTCTGTCAAAGCTTCATTTGTAAGGCAATAATACCAACTGTAGTCAGGTTGATTGTCACTTATCCAAAATAAAAGCGGGCCATTACCATCAGACCAAGCCCCTCCATTAATATTTTCAATCGTAATAACATCCACTATGATAAATTGCTGATCATAAGCAAAATTCGGGTTATTAAGTCTCCGCATTAGCTCGTCTGACCCATCCGAAACACCGTACATTGTACCATCACATTTACCGGCTGGTGGATCACCGAACATAGATTGACCTACTGTTCCCCAAATCCAGTCATCATCTTCCTCAAAGGCATCGTACATTGCTGAAATACTTAACCCAAACACCCTATTAGCACTCAAATAAGCGGTGTTACCTTCTATACTGTCTAAGGCTACATCGGTAAGCTTTAACTTGTCTTCTGTGGGGCTTAGGTTAGCGAGTTCAGAATCAAGATCAGTCTGCATAGTGCTAAATAAAGCAGATGCTTCCTGCATGCTGAGGCTGCCGTTGTTGAGCGTAGCGGTATAAGTAGTTTTGCTAACCGCGAAGTTTTCATACTGCAAATCGGGTCGGGCATTGTTGTAATTTTCTAATGCCTCGGTGTACCATACCAGTGAATCTACTGTAATGGTTTCGCCCGATTTAAGATTGCTATTCAATTTAGTATCAAAGCCCTCGATTTGCCGTATGATTTGATGGCTTTTTTCGAGCTGTGCTTGATCTATCTTGCTGTTTATCGGCTCTTGTTCTTTTTGGCAACTAAACAATAAGCCAATCAGCAATGGAAGTAATATAAGGAGATGTAATTTTTTCATAATTCGATGAATTTTAAATTTTCACTAAAAAATTACTCAGCTAATTGAGATTTGCCACTTTGCAACTGAGTGAGTTTTTCTATATGCAATGTGGCACTATACTGTCGAACTTATTCTTGCCTAACCAAAAAATAGATTTTGTAATTGCTATCCTGCTCAGGCAGGGATAAAAATAAGGCCTTTCAACAAAACGGTAATAACTTTTAGAACGTATCAACAAACTGCTAACCAACCAAGACCCCAAAATAAAGTGCGCAAAACATGCAGCCGCAAGACTGTGAGTTTTGTCTATAGGGGGGGGTAATATGCTGATTATCAATTTATTAAACATGAAACGTCTTGTTTGCTTGTTAGTTGAACAAAGCTACAATAAAAAATACAATGCACAAACAAAAATCTACTTTTTTCAGAAAATTACTCCAAGCTTTATTTAATATGGCATTTTTAAAACCAAAAAAAACTCCCTGAAAATTAATTCAGAGAGTTCAAATCATTCAAAAAATAAGATTTAATCCAGCAGAACTACTTCTCCGGTATGCAGGTCGTAATAAGCACCTACAATTTTGATTTTTCCTTCTTTTTCCAGTCCTGCCATAATGGGTGAGCGTTCTCGGATATCGTCTATGGTCATTTCCACGTTGGTTTTAACGACTTCTTCCACATATTTTTTATCAGATGAGTTGCGATCGCCGCCTACCTTTTTGATGGCCGGTTCGATGGTGCTCATCAGGTGCGCCACATTGTCGCCTGCCTCAAATTTATCGATTCCAGCTTTCACAGCGCCGCAGGCTTCGTGGCCCAGCACCATCACTAGCTTGGAACCAGCAACAGCAGTGGCATATTCCATGCTTCCTAAAATACTTTCGTCTTCGGTGTTTCCGGCTACGCGGGCTACAAAAACATCACCAATGCCTTGGTCAAAAACCATTTCTACCGGCACGCGTGAGTCGATACACGAGAGGATAACTGCTTTTGGATATTGTCCTGTGGAAGTAGCTCTTACCTGTGCAGGCAAGTCTAACTTGTCGGGCCTGTTGGCTACAAAACGTTTGTTGCCGTCCATCAGATCTTTAAGTGCCGCATCTGTAGTGAGCTTCGTTTGCGAATCTTTGGTCATTACACCAGATTCGTTTGCTGCAGAGGCCAAACTTTGTGCATTAGAAATTGATGGAGAAAAAGCTAAAGCAATGGCCAGTGAAAAAGCCATGAAGTAAGATTTTGTTTTCATTGTTACTTAAAATTAGTGGTTAACTCAAACTAAACAGCATAAAATAGTTTTTGTTAAATCATTAACACTCTTTAACTAAAAAACAATCGATCAATGGCTTAGGCCGAAAAGGCAATAAATATTAAATGACAGACTTAAAGGCGCAAAAAACTTTGCTAAGAATTTGAAGCATGAATTTCTGATTAGCACTAATAGCTTGCTCTCAAATCACTTGTTTATTTCTTATCCCAGCTCGTACCATCTTTGCCGTCTTTCACCACAATTTGAAGTGCTGCAAGCTTATCGCGAATCAAATCGCTGGTGGCATAATCCTTACGTTGGCGGGCTTCCTGACGCAATTGTATTATGGTTTCCATCAGGCCGTCGAGCAACTGATCATCTTGGTTGGCATTTTCGGCCTGCAAACCCAAAATATTAAATACAAACACCTCAAAAAGTTCCTGTAACAACTTCAATTCCAAGGGGTTTATTTGTGAATGCCCGTCTTTCACGGAATTAACGATACGTACTGCATCAAAGAGTTTGGCAATGGCGATTGGGCTGTTCAAATCGTCGTTCATCGCTGCATAGCAAGCCTGACGAATGGCTTCAATATTTTGGTCAGGAGCTGCTTTTTCCGCTTTAAGTTGCTTTACTTCAGAAGCTGCTGCCATCAAGCGTTTCATGCCTTTTTCGGCAGCCTGAAGGGCTTCGTTAGAAAAATCGAGCGTGCTGCGATAATGCGCCTGAAGGATAAAAAACCGGATCGTCATGGCGCTGTATGCCTGTTCGAGCAAAGCGTGATCGCCACTAAAGAAATCATCTAGCGAAAGTGCATTACCTAATGATTTTCCCATCTTTTGTCCGTTGATGGTAATCATATTGTTGTGCATCCAATAGCGCACCGGCGATTTTCCGTTGGCAATGGTTGACTGTGCAATTTCTGATTCGTGGTGCGGAAAAAGCAAATCCATGCCACCGCCGTGAATATCAAACTCATCGCCCAAATATTTGCAGCCCATAGCTGAGCATTCCATGTGCCAGCCCGGAAAACCATCGCCCCAAGGCGAAGGCCAACGCATAATGTGCGCAGGTTCGGCATTTTTCCATATAGCAAAATCGGCGCTGTTGCGTTTCTCGCTTTGGCCGGCCAGCTCGCGGGTGTTGCTCATCAGTTCGTCCAACTTACGGCCCGACAAAATGCCGTATTGGTGATTTTTGCTGTAGTGAGTCACATCAAAATAAACCGATCCATTGACTTCATAAGCATAGCCTTTGTCAAGGATTTTCTTCACCATCTCGATCTGCTCAATGATATGCGCCGAGGCATGTGGCTCAATAGAAGGCCGTTGCACATTGAGTTGGTCCATTTGTTGGTGGTAACGTTGGGTGAAATAATTCACAATTTCCATGGGTTCCAACGACTCCAAACGGGCCTTTTTGGCAATTTTATCTTCGCCTTCGTCTGCATCATTTTCAAGATGGCCCACGTCAGTAATATTGCGCACATAACGCACTTTGTAGCCCAAGTGTTTTAGGTAGCGAAACAGCAAATCAAAAGTGATTGCCGGTCGGGCATGGCCCAGATGGGCATCGCCATAAACTGTTGGACCGCAAACATACATGCCAACGAATGGCGGATTTAGCGGCTCAAATAATTCCTTTTTACGACCTAAACTATTGGTAATATATAACTTACTATTAATTTCTGCGCTCATGGTATCCCTTGAATTTGAAGTTACAAAGTAACAAAATTTTATGCTTATCCCATCGAAAGGCTTGGCCGCTAACTGAATTCCTTTATTTTTGTAAGAAATTGTTAATTGAATAACACAAAACCTATGGAAAAAATTCTGGTAATCGGTTGCTCCGGACAAATTGGCTCTGAGCTAACGCTGGCGCTGCGCAAGTTGTACGGCAACGAAAACGTATATGCCACTGACATCAAACAAGCTCCGGCTGATATTTTGGAATCGGGTCCTTTTCATATTTTAGATGTATTGGATTATAACAACCTCTTGCATTTTGCAATTCGTTACAATATTACGCAGGTGTATAATTTGGCGGCGGTTTTATCCGGCAATGCCGAAAGAATACCACAGCAAGCCTGGGAAATTAATATGAAAGCGCTGATGAATACGCTTGAGTTGGCCCGCGAATCGGATGCCAAAAAGCTATTTTGGCCCAGTTCAATTGCTGTTTTTGGTCCAACCACACCACGCCAAAATACCCCGCAAATGACTGTGATGGAGCCCAATACAGTTTATGGAATCAGTAAACTGGCTGGCGAGCGCTGGGGCGAATATTACCACAAACGCTATGGCGTAGATTTCCGTAGCCTGCGCTATCCCGGACTCATCAGCTACAAAACAGAAGCCGGCGGCGGCACCACAGATTGGGCAGTCGATATTTATTTCGAAGCCATCCAAAACAAGCGTTACAATTGCTTCTTGAGCGAAGATACCGCCCTACCGATGATGTTTATGGACGATGCCATCCGCGCTACCATAAAATTGATGCAAATCGATGGCGAAAAACTCTCGTTGCGATCGAGCTATAATGTTGGTGGTATGAGTCTTGCACCAAAAGATGTTACCGAAGCCATCAAAAAACATATTCCTGACTTTGAGATAACTTATGAACCAGATTTCAGGCAGCCCATTGCCGATAGCTGGCCCGCCAGTATTGACGATCAGATTGCGCGGCGAGATTGGCAGCTAAACGCAAGTTTTGACCTGGAAAGCATGACGAAATTGATGCTTACTGAGATTAGTAAAAAATTGGCCTAAGGCACTGTTTATAAAATTAAAACCGAGGGCAACTTCGGTTTTTTTTATCTGACTACAAGGAATTTGCTTGAAACGGACATTTTCAAGCAAAAAACTCCGCTATGCGCGAATATTCTATAATTTTTTCTTCGTCCTAATTCCCTTAACACCAATCTCCCATCCCTAAATGTAGGTATTTTTTAATTATTAAAGGACAAACCGGTCTTTATATCTTAATAAGCATTATATTTGCATCCTAAACTTTAAAACAGTTCATAAAATGCAAAACTTAGAACAATTAACAGTTGCAGATATTGTAGCTCAGGATTTCAGGGCTTCGGATGTGTTTCGCAAACACAAAATTGACTTCTGCTGCGGCGGAAAAATTAAACTACAAGATATTGAAAGCCATTACAAAGTAAAGCCTGCTTTGCTTGTTGAAGAATTGAATAGCTTGCTCAACAGCCAGCAATCGGCTGCTTTAGACTACAAAGATTGGGATTTAGACTTTTTGGCCGATTTTATTGAGCGCACACACCACAAATTTGTACGCACAGAAATTCCGGTGCTAAGCGCCTATCTCGCAAAAATTGCGGAGGTTCACGGTCAAAATCATCCCGAATTGCCAGAAGTAAAAAGTTTGTTTGAAGGTGCTTCTGAAGCCTTACTGGCCCATCTTGATGAAGAAGAAAAAGTGCTTTTTCCGCTGGTGCGTGAGTTAGCCAAATCGGACAAACAATCCGCCAACAGCGAACAAAAAGAACTCCTCACCAAAAAGCTAAGTCAGTTGATAGAGGAGCATGAAAATGAAGGCGCACGCTTTAAAACGATTGCCCGCCTCACCTCTAATTATAGCATTCCGGAAGATGCTTGCAATACGTATATGGTGGCCATTTCAAAGCTGGAAGCTTTTGAAAAAGACCTGCATCAACATATCCATCTCGAAAATAATATATTATTTCCCAAAACCATCGCACGGGAATCCTTACATTTGCAATAAGAATTTGTTATGTTTTCAAAAGCTTGTAAATACGCCATCAGGGCATTGATTTATTTGGCCAGCAAGGCTGAAGCACCTGAAAATACAGGACTTCGTGAAATTGCCGCTGAAATAGATTCGCCTGTGGCATTTACAGCGAAAATCATGCAAATATTAAGCAAGCAAAATTTGGTAAATTCAGCCAAAGGCCCACATGGCGGCTTCTACCTCGATCCTTCTGCTCCCGAAATCAAACTGATTCAGGTGGTGAAAGCCATTGATGGCACGCATAGCATTACTGGCTGCGGACTTGGCTTGAGTTCTTGTTCCGAAGAACATCCTTGTCCCATTCACCACGAATTTGCTACCATCCGCAACGCCTTAGCCAATTTACTTGAAGAACAGACGATTCAGCAGTTAGCGCGTGAATTGCTTGCCGGTAAATCTGTGCTTAAACATCACTTAATTTAAAAATTTTTGGTCTAATAACGGATAAATAGGTCTTAATTACTAAATATAAAATCCATGAAAACACAAAGTTATATCACAATAATAATGCTATTTTTAGCTGTATTTCTAAACAGTTGTACCAGCACCCCAGAGCGTCGCGTAATAGATCCTGAAGAGGATGTAAAAGGCCAAGTGCGCGCAGTGCTTACCGATGCGCCCGAAGTACCACCACGTATCACCAACAAATCAAATACTAAAGTAATTGTTGAACTCGAAGTCATCGAAAAACAGATGCGCCTTGCCGATGGTGTTGACTATACTTTTTGGACATTTGGCGGTAAGGTTCCTGGTAAATTTATCCGCGTGCGTCAGGGCGACTTAGTAGAGTTTCACTTGCACAATCATCCCGATAATATGCTTCCCCATAATATTGACCTTCATGCTGTTACTGGTCCCGGTGGTGGTGCCGAAGCTTCATTGATTGCTCCCGGAAAAAGCGCTCAGTTTAGTTTCAGGGCGCTCAATGTGGGTTTGTATGTATATCATTGTGCCACAGCACCTGTGGGAATGCATATTGCCAATGGTATGTACGGACTTATTTTGGTGGAACCATTAGAAGGTTTACCTCCAGTTGATCATGAATTTTATGTGATGCAAAGCGAATTTTATACTGCTGGTGGCTACGGCGACCGCGGTCATCAGGATTTTGATATGCAAAAAGCCATCGACGAACGTCCAGATTATGTAGTAATGAATGGCGCTGTTGGTGCTTCTTCCGGCGAAAATGCGATGACCGTTCAGGTAGGCGAAACCGTTCGATTATTTATGGGAAATGGTGGCCCGAACCTAGTTTCCTCTTTTCACGCCATTGGTGAAATTTTCGACAAGGTATATGTTGAAGGCGGTACCTTAATCAATAATGATGTGCAAACCACACTTATTCCTGCTGGGGGTTCTGCCATTGTCGAGTTCAAATGTGATGTGCCGGGAACGCTTCACTTGGTGGATCACAGCATTTTTAGGGCTTTCAACAAAGGTGCTTTAGCACAAATAAAAGTTGTTGGCGACGAAAACCACAATGTATATACTGGCAAGGAAAAAGAAGAAGTTTATCTACCTGAAGGTTCTGCTATTCAGAAGATTAAACAAGACAATTCCGAACCAACGGGACCAATTGCCGAACTCAGTTTGGAAGAACGTGTGGAAGCTGGCGAACGCCTTTATAAATCCAATTGTATGGCTTGCCACATGGACCACGGAAACGGCATTGCCGGAACCTTCCCACCGCTTGTAAATTCTGATTATTTAAAAGCCAGAACAGATAAAGGAATTGGAATTATATTGGACGGATTGAAAGGCGAAATTACAGTAAATGG
>Ga0222672_1000334_pt1 | contig 20421 bp, 20 predicted proteins | sample AntAcemetagen799_FD_179810 | JGI IMG/M metagenome (GOLD analysis project Ga0222672, IMG submission 179810) | Saline water microbial communities from Ace Lake, Antarctica - #799 | ecosystem: Environmental > Aquatic > Non-marine Saline and Alkaline > Saline | place: Antarctica: Ace Lake...
ACTATTGGCCCTGTTTTGGGTCGGCGTTAACAATGCTCTTCAAGGAGCTGTCAAAAGGTGCAAATTATGCGCTCTAAGCGCTGGAACATCAGACATTCCAGATTCTCTCCACACCCACCAGAAAATCAATACTCACCCAGCATGTTGGCTTCGACTCCTCATGGTCGGCACGCAGAGTGGGTTTAATCGAAAGGTGCACTAGTGAATTTTTTTGAGAATCTGGCTCGCAAAGCGGAGCTCAGTGCTCGAGCAACAGTTTTCGAGGCTCTTACCGAACTTGGCGGTGGGGTGACATGGGGGGGCGTTTCCCCGCCCTGTCACATAATCAGTGAAAAGCACAATGGCATCTTTATCCAAGACGGCAAAACTGTTCTTGTTACTTTTGTTTGTCAGCGAGTTTGGTGGGGGTACTACATCACGCCGGAGCTGCTCGGGGAATTAAACGGACCCCACGGCGAGTCTGTTGTCTTCCCGATGTTTGGAAGCTTGATGTTGCCCGGAAATTTATTGCCTTTCCCTGGTCAGGGAACGCGCATGGCCGTCGCAGCATTTGTCATTGCCGTCCAAACCATTGAACAGGAGAGAAAGGCAGCCCTCGACGGGTAAATAGATACTCGCAATCAGTCATTTTGCCGATGTTCGGAAACTTGATGTCGCCCGGAAATTTATTGCCTTTTTCTGGTCGGGGAGCACGGGTGGCCTCCGCTTCATTTTTCTATGGCGTCAGCATAATTTCGGTATATAGCGATTCTGATTCCGGAATATGCTGAAGTAGCCAAATAATTTGCCCCTGGAGTCGGCCCCTCCCTTCCATACCCCCCTGGGAAAGCGCGTGCCACTCCTCTTTGAGTGATTTGGCATGGTGCCGCAGATCTTCCCAGAGGGCTAGCTGTACCTCCGAGAAGTACGGGATTTCCGACTCTCGGGAAGCCGATTCTTTGCCTTCGGGATAGAAAATGTTCATCGAGAAAGCGGCCGTGGAAAACCAAATGTTATACGCCAGTTCCTGCTCGTTTTCGCAAAGTGGTTCCCCCGCAGTGAGTAATAGTTCCGAGGGGTATGGTCTCAGCGACCAATCGCTTGGAATGGAAGAATCGATTTCCCAGTCATTCTTCAAGGCCATCTTCGACATGACGATTGTTCCGGGGAAAGACTTACTAAGCATCCAGCGGTCGACCCATGAATAGTCCTTCGACCAATTACGGTCCTGCCTCGCGCTTTGAGGGTGAAGGTCCACAATTAGAGCACGTCCCTCGTCCCAGACCACCTCTAACCTGACCTGGTTAGGCATTCGATTCTCGTCCTTAAGCCAGCCGGCAATTGCCAGCCAATCGAGGCCTTCTGTCCCGACAAGTGGTCTATGCCGGAGGAAGCGACCTCTGTCCCGAAGGTAGAAGTCCGGCAGAATGGGTATTCCATAAAGTGACTCCGACTGGTACTCACGAGGGACCGGCAAGGGCACTTTCTTCGAGGAGTTTTTGTCATACGCCATTTTTCCGACCTTCCTTTGTGGGGATTTTTCTCTAAGCCTAGCTTTATTCATCTTTGGCTCGAAGAAAGCCGGCCCTGCGGAAAGCAGAAAACCCCGAGAATAACGAGATTTTCCGAATCCTTTGTCGCCTAGACAGCGTGATTCTCCCTCGAAACGCTCTGCGCGGGGGTGCGAGTTGATCATCACAACCACGAAACACAAAAAGTGGGGGACTGTAGTTAAGCTGATTTTTTCCATTTTCGATCGAGTTTCCCGGTATTTCCGTCGCCGCCGACCAAGCAAGCAACTGGTTGCGAACGCTGGCTCTTCTCTTGCCCCGACGAGAGAGCAGTGATTGGATAGTTTCGAAGTAAGTGAATTTGTATCCGAAATCGTCAGGAGCGAAAATTGCCGAACAAATCGAAAAAAAATGAGATAGACGAATTCCTTTCATCTGACCTGTGGGTGGAGATGGACTTACCTGAAGGTAGTACCCCGGCTTTCAAAGCCATCATTCCCTGCCCTGAGGGCAGAAGTCAGCTTGCGTTCATGGAACTGAATGACGACTTTTTTGTGCTCTCTTCTCCTTTCGCTAACTATCAGGCATCGGCGGCTGAGCAGGTGTTCCGCGTGAACGAGACACTGTTTGGGCTAACCATAAAGTTCGGTTTGTACTGCCTGGCAATGCCAGGCCTGATCGAAACTTTCTCTGCAGAAAATTTTCGTGAGGTCGTGATTGCTATAGCGCAAAACGCTGATGACATCGAAAGGAAGTTAGGTGGCGGTGACAGTCTCTAGGGCCACGAAAATGATTCCTGAAGGACCCGGTGAGCTAGCAGGTATTGCTCTGTTCAAAACGACCTCACCTTGCCCAAGACGATGAACTACGCCTCCTATTACAAGCCGAGACCTGGTGGGCGTGGGACAACTCCTGTTGGAGGAGGAGCAGGAGGCAGGGTTGGATGGGTTATAGGTGTGATTGTTGGGGTACTTATCCTTGGCAATTCATGCTCAGGATCCAACACTTGGAGAATGGGTGTGGATGGAAGCGGCCAATCGGTTACCTGCCAAGACGGTACAACTTCATTGTCAGGCGACAAACAAGGGGCATGCTCCCAACACGGTGGTGTCAGATGAAAGAGTCCACTCAAGCAGGGGAGTCCTAAATGGGACTATTCGGGCCAAGCCCAAAAAAGATGCTTTGGCGAGTGCAGGATTCTCTTCTCGAAAGAGGCCATTCTGATCTCGATCCGAGGGTTGTAGATTTGGCCCGGCTTCCCGGCTACATGCAAATTGGCCCGCTCGGTGTTCCGAGATTTGGGCTTTCAGTCGATCTGGCCTGGCGAACGCAGCTGATTTTTTTTATCGAAGGGGGAACCTGGGGTTACTGCACGCTGACGGCGCTGGAAGGTCCGACCTATGACTTGGGGGAACAACTGGAATTTGATTTCGGACCAGCAAACCGAGATATCACATACGAGATTCTCAGCCTAATCGATCAGTTAAGAGCGGATTAGGAAGACTGCAGAGCCGAACATGCCGGTCCATGGCGTGGGTTCTTCACGTTTGGCTATACAAGCCGGGCAGAGCAGAATTCTCCGAAGAGCCCCTGACGATATCCAGAGAGAAAGTTGAGGCGATAGTGCCCCAGACGTTTCCCAATTTTGAATGGGAGACGGCTCGAATTACCTTTCCTATGAGCGCATAACACCATCGACCTTTTCGGCATGGCTCATGGACTGGAACCGTTCCGTTCACATTCCGGAAAACGTCCGGAAAAGGCGCGAAATGGCGGGAACGGCAAGGAACCTGAGTCTCCCTCTTTCTCTGTTATCCCGCCAATTTCCCCATGGCTACGGGCCAAAATAATATAACTACGGATTAGAAGGTTGGGGGTTCGAATCCCTCCGGGCGTGCCACAGAATTTCCCCTAGATTCCGGTCATTCTGAGCGTCGCTAAGCCTCGAAAGAGGAGGGAACAGCGATGGATCTCACCCATTCAGTTAGACGGCATCACGCCCACAAGATGTGGGTTTCCGATTATGCCTTGCGTGCCTCAAACATCATCCTGCACGCCGAAAGCGATGTGAAGTTCAGAGAGTGTGAATGAATTTCGAAGTTTGCAGGCTGAGTTCTGGTTCGCGAACATACCCTTTTTCCACACAGCCTCACTCAGCGGCTTTGTGGCCTCCCAAGTGACAGGGAGAAACCATTCAGCTTCACCGTTTCCGTGAATGAAGTCCCATTCCAAATCCTTTGCGCCCGCAACGTGCGACTCGGCAAGAACTTTGGCTGGGCCGGTGACTCTTCCCACGCCGACGTAGCCCGTTTTAGGGACGCACGCCCAGACCCGGGCCCCCTCGGGGACATTCTTTAGGGTGTTGGAATACCAGTCACCACCTCCCGCGGAGACAAATCCCAATCTCATCGCGTCTTCCCAAGATCTATCGAAGGCAACGTACCAATCTAAACCGTTCCACGATTCTCGTGTACGCCCTGCCTTCCCCGCCTTTCCGGTGGGTTCCTGTTGCTCTTCGATCAGATATTGCCGAGCAATGTACTCGTGGTCGCCATCCTTGAAATAACGAAAGAACACCACATTGATGGGCACCGCGTAAGCGGAGTCCAGATATTCAATAATGCTCTGCGAGTCCTCATCAATTTCCGTGGCGACAAGGGTCAATTTATGACCTTGGTTAAGCTCCTCAGGCGCTGAAAAGCCAAACACGAATTCAAAGGATTCTTCAAAGGATGATGTCGGGTTCGAAGAGGTGTAGATCGCAATCACGTCGTCGTGAGAAAGTTGCTGGACCCATGCGCCGTACTCCAAAATCTGAGCCACTGCGTCTCGAGGTGTCTTTCCTCGCTTGAGCTCAAGCACGCGAAGCGTGCCCTCGGAATCCATTGCGAGGATGTCCATCCGTTTGCCACGATGGGTCGGAACCTGGCGGCCCAAAATCAGGAGGCGCTCTCCCAGGATTGACGGGTCTTTTTCTAGCAAAGACTCAAGCTGCTCTTCAGACGGCATGTCTCCAAGCTTCACTCGCTCAATCGTTCCGTCAATCCGCCAAAGACCCATCTGCATCGCCATAAATAAAGACTAGGTAGAAATGCGTGTGTTCACCAGCGCTGATACGACTTGACCATAATCCGGAGGATATTTGGACGCTAGACCTTCTCTTTCGAGGAGGGCCAGTGTCGACGCTGGATTATCTCGGCATGTTGAGAAGAGCCACCGGCCTCCACTAGGCAAGTGGGGGACATTCCACTGCAATCCAGTCAGCCGTGCACAAAACTTGGCGTACGAAGTAATGACCGAAATCCTTCCTTTAGCTGCGACGGGCAAGAAAGGAAAGGTGCGCGCGCAGATGTGGCGCGATGCCAAGAAATTGAGTGACGCTGGGCGTATTCGCGCCACCGAGGTGCGGGCGTCAGATTTCATCTGCAAGGGAATGGGTAGTCGATTTGGCGATCGGGTAATTCCCAATGTTCTCAAAGGCGAGAAAATTCAATTGCTGGGGGGACTCGACGTCCTGCATTCCTGGTCATACCCACCTGATGTTGCTCGGCTCATGATCGTTATTGGAAAAGATGAGAGAGCTTGGGGACATGCGTGGCATGTTCCGAGTAATGAACCCCGAACTCAACGACAAGTGGTGAAGGACATCACACATGCCGTTGAAGGATCTGAAATACAAGTTCAGACAATTCCCTCCGCGCTGGTCGCTTTCCTCGGGTTGTTCAACGGCTTGCTGCGTGAAGTAAGCGAGACCGCTTATCAATTCGATCAAACATTTATCATGAACGATTCAGCGGCTCGGGAGGCTTTTGGTTTCGAGCCACCGCCTTGGGATGACGTCATCAAAGATTTGGTCACGGCATATAAGTAGGCGTAGTAGCCCCCTAGTGTGGCGGCGATATCCGACTATTCGGTCACCTCACCGCTGAAATGGTGTGCTGGTCCGAGAGTCGCAAAGAAACTTCACAAGCATCTCACAAGCAACGAATCACCAACCCCGAGAGGCCACAAGGGAAGTGACGGGTCACGTTCCGCTGAATGGTGGAACTTCACTATGTTTATCTGGTTTCGGCTGACACTGACAACTCACTTCCTCTGCCCCAAAGCGTTCACCAGAGGCGGGCATTACTTATGAGTTTCGTCGGGCATTGCCTAAATGTCACGTTTCCGGTAGTTTTTCGTGACATGAGCGTCGTATCTCCAGCCACCATAATCCGGAGCGCCCCGGCAGGGTCGTTTGTGCACGTTAACCGGCTGCCCGGGACTGCGACCGCTGCGCGTCAAGCAGCATCCAGGGCCGCGAAGAGTGGGGAGCTCGTGCCTGTTCGTCGCGGCCTCTACTACCGTGGCGCGAAGACTCGGTACGGGATGACTCGGCCCCGTGTCGAGGAAATCATCCGGGAGGTCCTCGGGGAGGCGGGGAACGGACCGGTAGGATACTCTGCTGCGCGTGAATGGGGCGTGACCACGCAGGTTCCCCCTTCGTTCCACATTGCGGTGCGGTGGCCGACTGCCCCAATCGAGGGTGTTACGCAGTACACGCGCCGCAATCGGGAACGTGCCAGCCTCAATGCGAAGGAGATCGCGCTCCTTGAACTGATGCGCGCTCCCGAGGTGTACGTCGAGGCTGGCTGGACCGTCTTGGTACGGAAGGTTTGTGATGTGTTTGCAAGCGGTGAGGCTGTCGAAGGCCGTTTGCGCATCGCGGTAACGGGGGAGCGGAACGTCGTCGTGCGGAAGAACTTTGACAGGCTCGTCTCCGACCTGGCCGCCTTGTGACAGAGCGTCTCCGGGACAACCCCGACGATTTCGAAGCACTCGTGGGCTTAGCCGCGGAAGCGCTCCAAATACCTGCCGTCTACGTCGAGAAGGACTTCTGGGTCACTGAGGTGCTCCGAGTTGCCAGCATCGAGCGGACCGTGGCGTTGCCGGACGGTTCGCTCGCGCTGACAACCTTCACGTTCAAGGGCGGGACCAGTCTCAGTCGTGTCTTCGGGATCATCGAACGATTCTCGGAAGATGTCGATCTTCTCGCCGTTTTTCCGTCGGAGGCTGCGTCAGGTCCGCGTCACAAGGTCTTGAAAGAAGTCGACCAGGCGGTACGAAGCCACCTCGCGCTTGCGAAGCCGCAGGTCGTCGTTAGCTCATCAACGACCGGGATCAAGCGTTACACAACCTATCTCTACCCGAGGGAGAACAGCCATTCGTCCCTGAAAGAGGGCGTCCTGCTCGAGCTTGGCAGCCGGGGCGGTACGCAGCCGTTCGCCGTACACAACTTTCGTTCGCTTGTCGCCGAGCACGCGATCAACACGCTTGGTGAGAGTGAGACGGCATGGGAGGAATTCGCCGCATTCACCGTCAATGTATTAGCACCAGAGCGTACCCTGTTTGAGAAGCTTGCCGCGGTCCATGACGCGGCAAGCCGAAACGACCGGGACGCGCTCCTCAAGCACGGTCGTCACTTCTACGATATCCACTGTCTTCTGCAGGACAAACGGGTAACAGGCGCGCTCGAAGCTCTCGGCAGCGAAGGGATCAGAGCGCTGGTCGACGACATCGACAGCCAAAGCGCTGCCGCCGGATTCTCGTCGACACCGCGGCCGTCTGAAGGGTATGTATTGAGTGCTGCTTTCGACCGCGCACATCCCACGCACGGCACGATCGAATCGGGATACAAGGAAGCCCAAGCGCTCATCTACGGAGACACCGTCCCATTGGACGTGGTCATTGACACTGTGCACCATTGGCGCGAGTTGCTCTAGCGAAGGGGTATGCGCGGCGCTGGGCGAGCATGAACGTTGACAAGACGAGGCTTGGGGCATGTTTACGCTGAACTTTATACTTGACGGCGCACGGACCTCGATTGAGAGCGCGGTGGTCAATGTCTGCCTTTACCGGCATTGTTCCCTCGGTCCGAGAGTCAGAGCCTCAAGGCGGGAGAGCGCCAGGAGAAAAAGCTCACAGTTTGCAGGCGCACACAAACTCCACGGCTGCGCCTTGAGTCTTGGCGATCTGAGAGGGAAGTCCAGAGCGAAAACGTCTGAGTTTCAGAAACGTCATTTACCAAGAAGCGGGTTTTGAGCAGGTAAAAAGCTCGCGGCAGGCGTTGGGCCACCCATTTGCAAATCCCAATCCTTCGAACCCGTCCATGTTGAGGGTGTTTACCCCCACGACTTGTCCAAGGTTATTAACCAGTGGACCTCCACTGTTGCCGGGGTTTATTGGCGCATCGCTGAGTACCCAATCCTGCGGATAGGGGAGAATTTCCGTGTTGCTTGAGTCCAGAATTCTTGCAACAGCCCCTGATGTCACCGTCCCGGACAGTCCCTGGGGGTTGCCAATTGCCATGACCCAGTTGCCTTGGCCAATTTTCTCGGCTCTTGGCAACGCTGGGATAAATCTGTCGATAGTGACGATGGCCAGGTCTTGCCTGAAGTTACTTCCGTCGATGTAATCGGAAGGTGAGTACATCAATACCGAGCCGCGTGTTGAGAAGCGTTCGGTAGAAATGACGACACTTAGGTCCGAGTCCACGCATTCTTCGATTACGTGGTGGTTTGTGAGAATCCAGGTTTCGCGGCCCTGTTCGGGTGACCAATCGATAGCGAACCCCGAGCCTTGACCGAACCCGCACTCTATCCATACCGTTGCATTTTTCATCTCAGCCACAAAAGCTTCCAGGTCAGCGGGAGGGAGTTCGGGCTGTTGGCCTAAAACAGTGATTGGCTCCGGGGAGAAGGTGTCAATAATGAGGAACGTGGCAGCCAATGTGATCGCAACGAGCCCCAACCCGGCAAAAAGCATCACCAATCTCCTCAAGGAGGGTTGGTCGCTAGCTTGCGGCGACGGGGATAATTTCTTGCCAGCAACTGTGAACTCTCCGTTTTGGAAGGTGTACCGAGAATCGCCAAAGCCCACGAGGTCACCGTTTGTTAAAGGGCTCTCTTGAATCTTCGCCTTATTGATGTAGGTACCGTTTGCGGAGCCGAGGTCAATCAGAGTCCAGCCGTGCTTGTCCTCGCGAAGCTCAGCGTGTTTCCTGGAGACCAGCCGCGAGGGGGGCTTGAAGTCTGAGTTTGCGTCCCGGCCGATTGTGAAGACTTTAGTCATGCGTCTGGGTACTCGATTTGGCAGACCAACGTTGCTCCCGACGCGATAGTCGTTCTGAGGCTTGAAGCAGCATCGCTCAGCTGGCGTTCGAACCCTTCAATAAACATGTAATCCCGGGGGTAAAGGTCACGCAGGTTGCCCGCCTCTTGACGAGGTGTATAGAACAGTGAATCACCCAGAGATGTCCACGCGTCCCCGAGATAGGAGTGGGTCTCGGAGACAAAACCTATATCTGCGATAATTTCCTCTGTGTACGGAGCGACTGAAGACACCCTTCCTCCGGGCTCTATGGTCGGCACAAGCTCGCCGAACATCAATTCGCCAATGTCCCAGGCTCGATAAGCCCAGTCTTCAGAGTCGCGCGTTGTGCTATCAAAACGCGAATCCCGAATCGTCGCGTAACCATCGGCTAATCGCAAAATCGGAAGCAGTTCGCTTGTCCACCCCTCCTCGACCTGGGTCAAGCATTCGGCAAACAAAGCTTCTTGTTCCAAGCGATATTGTTCTTCTTTCTCCGCTTCCAGTGCGAGATATTTCGCTTCGTTGCCCCGGTTGCTCCATCCGTTCAACAGGAAGTCGCTGAGTGGTTCGCCGTCTCCCTCAAACCCAATTTTCAGGTCGGCTCTTTCATCGCTGAGGGTGAGTTCTACGAGTAAGGTTCTCCCAGCGTGGAAGCGAGACAGACCTAATTCTGCACTAGTGGTTTTCAGCTGGATTGCCGTGTCTTGGGTAAATCCTGGTTGATATTCTGCCTCAAACTGAGACTCCAGAGTCCAACGCCCAACCACTTCAGCGATTTCAGCGGGGAGATTGCGTCCCGGAAGCTGGATTGATTCCGACCTCCCCTCGTCGGTTCGAAAAGTCAATGCCCCCCCACTTTTTGGTTGGTTTTGGGAGCTCGAATTTACGTATTTGAGTTTCACGTCCCCGGAATAGTCCAAAACAAAGACGTCGAGCAGGAGCAGAAAGACCAAAGAAACGGTAGCGCTGCTTGCAATGACAATTAGTGACTTTCGGGAGTATTTCCAAAACCGTTTAGTGGGTTTCGGCCTAGTCCTCCGGACGTCGTTACGGTCAGTTGCTGCCGCCAGCAGCGTTTGTGATGCCAGTAAAGTCTGGTCGCTTCCCGGGCTTTGGTCTGCTGAGCCCCCTGTAAGAGCATTCCGAAAACCTGAAGTGACCTGTTCGAGATTGGGCCGGTCTTTGGGGTCCTGCGCAAGACATCTGGAGACGAGGGTGCGCAGCGACGGCGAAAGCTCGCTTAGGTCTGCCTCTGAGTGCGTAATTCGATAAAGCATGGCTTCTGGTCTGCCCGCCCCAAATGGGTTCTTCCCGGTTGCCAAGAATGCAATCAATAGACCGAGATTGAAAACATCACTTGCAGGCCCCACTTCGCCGCCTAAAATCTGTTCGGGGCTAATCCACGATGGCGTGCCGCCGATTTCCGCCGGCCGGGTTACCCCCGCAAGCTCCTCAATCACGCTCAAACCAAAGTCAAGTATTCGAATGCCACCAGGTCCTAAAATAATGTTCGTGGGTTTTAGGTCTCGGTGCGTAACGTTTGCGGAGTGAATCGTCCGTAGCGCCTCTAGGACACCGTCCACGACAGACAAGAGCATCACCGACCGCAGGGGACCTTTCTCAATGAGAGTTTCAAGAGTTTCACCCTCTACATATTCCATCACCAGGTACGCTTTGTCCTTGCCGATTTGAGCATCTAACAGGCGTGCCACACCGGGACCAGAGACTTCTGATAGGACTTTTGCTTCCCTGGTTATCAAAGCTTGAACTTGCTTGAGCTTTGCTAGATGGGGATGGAGGACCTTGATAGCCACAATGTTGCCGTCTTCGTCCTCCGCTCTGAATACGGTCGAAGTCCCTCCGGAGCCGATTTCTTCAAGGATGGAATAGGGGCCAAAGGTGTCAGAATCGGGCGTTTCAGTCACCGCTTTTGCCTTCCATGAAGATACGTCAACGATACTCCCGGTTTCGCTCTGTTTGATTTGCTGACCCGCCCTCCGAAACCGAGAACCAGAGACGGTGAAAGAGGGAAACAAGAATAGATTTCGATGCACGTTGGATGCACGCGTTGTCGGGCAACCAGCGATAACCTAGTGTTTACAAAGAAATATTGGCCCTGAGGAATAGACTTCTAGTCTTTTGGTCGGTAGCGCAGTTCGATTTTCTTCTTATGGCTGTGCCAACTTTGTTTCTTTGTCACCCGTTCTCATGAGTGCCCGAAACCCGACAAAACATGGTTTCACGGGTTAAAGCCCCATCCGCTCTACTAGACGACTGATGCGTGTCAACAGCGCATGTGACACCGCGACGCACGGTTTTCGCTTTCCCGCAACATAGCCTCTGATTTTTCGATACTGACTGCTCGAGTGTCTTGCATTGGGCTCGTAACTTGGCGTGTCAAATACCCAATGTGTTCCAATTTATGTCATCTTCGTCTTATGGCAGATCTCGATTCACGGCCAATGTCGATTCAAACGCTCTACGGGTGGTACTCAGACGAGAAACTGCTCGTTAACCGCAGGTACCAGCGCAAATTGGTGTGGACTCAAGTAGAGAAACAAAAATTCATTGAGTCTCTGATGAAGAAGTACCCGATTCCAGCGATCCTCCTGGCCGAGCGTTCCGACGGGGCCTATGAAATCATTGATGGTTTGCAGCGTCTGTTCAGCATCATGTCCTTCATCGAGACATCGTTTCCAACGGTAGATGGCAGGCTTTTCGATGTGGCGCAGTTTCCGACTGCTAAAGCTCGCTCAGATGCGGGGCATTTCGAGGTGGCGCCAGGCGAGAAGATCGATGCAAAAGAGGTGAGTTCGATTTTGGACTACACCCTTGCCGTCTCGGCTATGAGAGGTTCCACAGAGGCTGAGATCGACGATGTCTTCGGCCGTATCAATACCTACGGTCACCGTCTGAGCGACCAAGAGCGTCGACAGGCAGGTGTGCAAGGTCAATTTTCCGAATTAGTTCGGCAACTCGCTTGCGTGCTGCGCGGCGATGCTTCCAGTGACATCCTCCGGCTCAGCCAGATGCCTTCGATAAGTGTCGACCTCCCGAAGATGCAGCACGGATACGACGTCCAAGCAGACCAAGTTTTCTGGGTAAGCGAGGGCATTCTCCGATCTACTGATTTGCGCGACAGCATGGATGAGCAGTGTATTGCGGATGTCGCGGCATGCATTGTTGGAGGCCAGCTCATCGAGAGGTCGAGAGCGGCGCTCGACTTGGTTTATCAGCCAGGTAGCGGGGAATACAGCCGCATCGACGATGCACTGAAGGTTTATGGAACTGAACGGCTCACGGATGAAATCAAACACTGCATTGACGAGATCCGCAAGGTCACGAACGCAGGTTCATCGGTCAAGCTTCGAAACATTATTTTCTCTAAACCAACTAACAATCCCTTCCCTGCAATTTTCGCTACGTTGGTGATTGCTTTCCATGAAGTTCTTTTGGGCGGGAGAAAAAGGATTTCAAGTTATTCAGATGTGAGGGCGGCGATTAGTAAACTCGATGAACGGATCGACACGGGTCGTACAACCGTGATCGAGCGCCGTAAGAATGTTGATTCTGTGAAGGGGCTTCTTGGCGGGCACGTGGTGGACACCGACCTTGTAGGTGTGTACCGCAATCAATCGGTGGCAGATATTGACGCGACTATAAGGCGCTCGGCAATCGAGCTACCCGATTTCGAACTAAAACAAGGGTTACTTGCTTTAAGTACGCCACGGGAAGCCAATCCCAATCTGATTGCTAAAGTAGCGGCAACGATTTGCGCGATATCCAATAACGGGCCGCTACAAGGCGGGACGATCATTGTCGGTGTCACTGACAAACCTACTGATGCAGAAACGATCGTGAGACTCGACGGTATTACCCCGCGCAAGGTAGGAACTAGATCCGTTGTTGGTGTAAATCGTGAAGCAAAAATATTGGGGGAGACCCCCGAAAAATATTTTGCCCGATGGAAACTTGGAATTGAGAACTCAGAACTCAGCAGCCCTCTGAAGGAGGACGTCCTCTCTTCACTGAGTTATCACGATTATTTCGGGCTAGGAGTGATCGTAATCACGGTGCCACCTCAGCGCGAGTTGGCATTTGTTGGCAACACCACTTACAGCAGAAAGGGCAGCGAAACGGTCGAAGTTGCGGACGTAAAGGGGATCTCAGACCTTGGGAAGCGATTCGCCTAAAGCCCGGAACGAGGCCGCCTGCCGTCGTCCAAGTAGGAGCTCAGAGCCTGAGAGTGAGGTTGTGCCGATATGGCGTGCGTGTGCCACGGCCCACACGCAAGGTCTAGGCGTCAGTCGTCAGTCAACTCAAAGCGGTAAGTATTGCCTAGCCAAGCGATGCTGGTTAGATTGAAATTTCTAGAGTTGATCCGCTCGAAATTCCTGAACGGCACGGTCGTTTGCGCGCCTGTTGACATGTCGAAATGCCCCGCATCGACTAGATTTCCATTCATTGCTATACCGTCAGCGCCCGGCAGCGGTCCTAAACCGCCACTGCACCTTGTGATGGTGCACCATTCCCAACCACGCGATGCCTCGCACACCTTTACCAGCCACGGGTGCACACTCCCCTTGGCGTCAGTCCTCTTGTGGATAGAGGTCGAGCAGAAGCTTGATGTGTGATGTTAGGTCGCCACTCTTGTAGCCCTCGACAAGCACATCTTCATATTGGGCTTTGATATTCGCGGGAATGAGGATCGCATCGTATCCGTGGGACATCAGCACGGTGTTCATCACGTACCGTCCGGTGCGTTTGTTGCCGTCGAGGTAGAACTGCTGATAGGCCGCGAAAGCGGCCCAGGTGGCGCCTCGGACTACCGGATGCTCGATCTGGCGGATGCGTGCTAGTCCGGCCTCAAGAACTGCTGGTGTGATTCGCGCGTCGAGTGCTCTGAACTCTTCACCACCTCCGAGCCGGACTCGTGGCCCTTCGTATTCTTTATCCTGATTCCCGCGGAATGCTATGGATGCGATGCCAAGCGAAGCGCCGATGAACACATGCAGGTCGTCTGAGATATTTTGTCCAGGCTCAATCGCATTTCCCTCGTCTACACAGTTAAGCATGTAGTCGCTGGCTTGTTTGAGCCCCACAACCTGTGCCTCCTCGCCCACGGTGTGACCGGCCACATGGCCTCCGTTGAGCAGTGTGACAATGTCAGGTTCGGTGAAAGCGAACCCTTCTAGTTTTGCATCGTTGTACAGCGAATTTGATTCGCGTGCGATGTATCGCTCTACAGCCCGGCCGCTGCCCTTCGAGCTTACGCCGCGCAGTGTCGAGCTCAGATCGTGCCACTGCGGCTCAGGGACTGCCTGATATTCGCCGGGGAAGGTGGGGAACTGAGCCAGTAGCTCCGCCCAGTTCTTTCCGACATTGGATGGCGCGACGAGCTTCGCTCCGGGATCATTGTTTTGACCCCGGAGCGAGTTACTTACTCCACGGATTCTGTGTTGGTTGGAACCACGCCCGCCTCCTGTTTTGCCCGCCATCAATGCATTTTCTCGAGACTTGCGATAAGAACTCGCACCATCATGTTTCCTTCACCCTGCCTTTTGCAGGCGACAAGTGCCCGACGATATTCGGCGTCGAGACGGTGAGGCACCCACAGCCACGGGTAGCCATGGTGGGCAAGGAACCCGCCGGTGAGGTGGCGTGTGAATGCGGGGTCTGCACCGTGCTGGGTGGCGCGCACGAGGAAGTCCATGGCCTGTCGTGGCACATCCAGCGCGGTGTTGCCAGAAATCAGTGCACCGCGGGCGATGACATTCAAGGTCGGCTCCATGCCGCTTTCAATTACTCGAAGTACCTGCTGTGCAGATTCACGGAGTTCCTGGATACGCCAGATGGAGAGTTCATCGCCTGTCACGGTCGTCCCGTTGACCAGAGTCTTAATTTGTCCCCATGTGACGTCGAGGTGTTCTGCTGTCGCGTCCGCATCCACGATGACTGCTTGGTCCTCGCGTGCACGTTTTACCTCACGGGGGCGATCCGGAATCCATGCTCGTAATGGCGCCAAAACGTCTGGGTCGAGCCTGACCTGCGTTTGGCGTACCAGGGCGACCGGGGTGTATGTCTGATCGAAGACGTTAAAGAGGCGCTCGGCCGTGTCGAAACGAGGCACCTTCGTGCCAGCTTCATATTCCGCGATCGTTGAGCGAGAGGTGTGGGCGATGTCGGCGAGGCGCGCGACAGACACCTTCGCGCCCGTGCGCGTGGTGCGCAGCGTTTCAGCAAACATCTGAACCTCCTGTACCTGTTTAGGTACATCATACCCGTACTGTCCTGGATATGGGTGGCAATTGTCAGCTCTCGACCGGGGCGGCAATCTTTGCAAAACAAAAATTTTCTGCCAGCCGGATTGAACACAGGGGCGGAAGCATGCGTACGGAGACGGCAACTACTAAAACTCTCAATAACGTCATCTTTTAGGTTTCGCTATTGCGCGAACACCAAAACCGCTCCCAACAACGAAAAACCCCCGGATTTCCCGGGGTTTTTGAGTGAGCGATACTGGGATCGAACCAGTAATCTTTTCCAGAACGCCAAGAACGGTGCTCAGCGGCTTTCGCTATCTATCTCCATCGGCATTGTTCCCCTCGGAGTGAGCCTCACAGCCTCACAGTGGGGGAGTAGGAGAAGAGAAAGCTCACAGTCTGCAGGCGCGCACAAACTCCGTGGCTGCGCCTTGAGTTTCGGCAAGCTGGGAGGGAAGCTCAGAGAGACCGCTGGGGTTCGGGTTTCCCAAAGTTTCAAAGATTGCATCGACTCCGACTGCAACTTTCCCATGGGCAGCACTGAGTTCCTCATTGACAGGTTCTAGCGCGTTAAAGTCATCAAAAAGTTCTCTGAGCCTTGTTTCGTAGGTCTCAAAAGTGGTGGGGTCTGCAGCGACAGTCCTCAACATGTCTTGCATCTGACCCATGATTATCGCTGACTCTGCGCACACCTGTGCTGTGGAGATCGATTCCACGACGGTTTGCGGCGAACACCCAGCCACAAAAATCAGAGGTACAAGAATCAATCCCGCGGCAACCTGTGACTTCATGACGATAACTCTAACCTTGCAAATCTGAGTGTGCAACGTGTGCGGTCCCGGGCGGGGGGATTACACAAAGAGACGTTGCCCCCGAAGATACGCTTCAGTGACTGGGGGCCTGTGACCTCTGCCTAAGGGTCACTATTGTCGCGACACACGTCTGCCAGAGAAAATTCGCACCCAGCCTCTCATCCAGGAAGTGGTCTTATCATGGGAAACGCCAAGGTTGCTGAGTGATCTCTCTGAGCCTCTGGCCCAAACAAAGGAGATTACATGGAAACAGCACATTTCATCGGAACATGGACCATTCTGAGAAAAAGCATTGTTCAGTCCCAAATGTTGTCGGTCATCGTGCTGTCCGTGGCATTAGTGCTCGTGGCTACCGGGCAATTTATGAGCGCCACTCTCGAAGTGAAGGTCTTTGCACTCACTGTCTTGGTGACCACAGGTGCGCTGTCGGTGATCAACCAGTTCGCGGCAATTCGCGAAGGGTTCGCCGTTGCTAAAGATCTCTCTGGCGCAACCTCTGCTACCGAGATGGTGATTGCCTCTTCGGTAAAGTTCCTGAGGCTGACACAAGTGATGTTGATTGTTTTCTCTCTGACAACACTGGTGTTTTTCGTTCTCGCTATTTTCTAACCCTCTGCTGTGTGGTGGCCACAGGCCACCACACAGTGGCTCAGCCATCGCGGCGCATCAGCGCGGTCTCATCAAAGCGTCCCTCAGGAGGCGCCTGCGGTGAGGGTGAGTCGTCTGCCGACTTCTTGGCACCGAGATATACGTCACAGGTTCAGACCGCAAGGGGATAAAAAAATGACCCCCAGAAGCAGTGCTCCTGGGGGTTTTCGAGAGTTTCGTCTCGGCATTTTTTGTGTGTGCGCGAAGGGGGACTTGAACCCCCACGCCCGTTAGGGCACTAGCACCTCAAGCTAGCGCGTCTACCAATTCCGCCATCCGCGCGCAGTCCATCGTTTATGAACACGACCCGACCGAAACACGACATTACCACTAAAGCTCGCCGCGCATTCGGTCGCAACCACTAGCGTGGGAGCATGGGGCTCTTTGAGGCGATACTGCTAGGAATCGTCCAGGGACTCACCGAATTTTTGCCGGTCTCTTCGAGTGCCCACGTAAGGATTGTGGGGGAGTTTCTCCCAAGTGCCACCGACCCCGGCGCGACGTTCACCGCGATTACTCAAATCGGAACAGAAATAGCCGTGCTGGTGTATTTCGCCCGAGATATTGGCCGCATTATTGGCACCTGGTTTCAATCCCTTGTGGGCCGATCCTGGTGGCTCCAAGCCTTGGCTGGCCAGAAAAACGATGCCCGAATCGGCTGGCTGATTATTGTGGGAACTCTTCCCATCGTCATCGTCGGCTACACCGCTCAGGAATACATCCGCAGCTCTTTTCGCTCGTTGTGGCTCGTTGCCACCGTTTTGATCGTTTTTGGACTGATTTTGGCGGTCGCAGATACCTGGGGGAAAAAAGAACGGGACTTGAGCTCCCTGACAGTTCCGCACGGGCTGCTGTATGGGTTTGCCCAAACGTTGGCGCTCGTTCCCGGTGTCTCGCGCTCGGGTGCCACGATCGCCATGGGACGCAGCTTGGGGTATGACCGGGTGTCTGCCACTCGGTATTCCTTTTTGCTAGCGATTCCTGCCGTCATGGGCAGTGGGCTCTATGAACTGAACACAGCACTCCAGGGCAGCGCGGTTTCTGCGCCCTTTAGCCTTCTGGAGACCGCTGTGGCGACGGTTATTGCGTTTGGCGTGGGTTTAGCCGTCATTTCCTGGTTGATGCGCTACATCAGCACCAGGAGCTTCATGCCCTTTGTGGTCTATCGCGTGACTCTGGGCAGTGCGCTGCTGGTATTGCTCGCTACGGGGGTTCTCTCGCCGCTATGAGTCGGTGGAGCTGGGTCGATCGGGCCGGTCAGGTCGGCCTTGTAGATACTTTTCAAACTCTTCGGCAATAGCGTCCCCGGATGCTTCGGGAGCATCTGCGGTATCGCGAACCTGCTCGAGCTGGTCAATATACGCCGACATGTCATCATCATCAGAGGCCAAAGCGTCAATGCCCTCTTCCCAGCGCAATGCTTCGACTTCGAGCTCTGTGGTGTCTGTCTTGATTCCAATCATCTCTTCTAGTTTTTCCAACAGCGCCAGAGTGACTTTGGGGGAGGGGGACGTGTGAACGTAGTGGGGAACGTGCGCCCACAGGTGCAGTGAAGGAATTCCGGCTTCTGCCGCAGTGAGCGACAACACCGTCAGTACCCCCACAGGTCCTTCATACGACGACTTTTCGACGTCGAAGTGTTCGCGAATGGCGGGGTCATCACTGGTGGCACTCACCCGCACCGGCCTCGAGTGGGGCACATCAGCCAACATTGCCCCCAAGAACACGATGGCCTCGACACCGTGAGTGAGAGCATGGTCGACCATGTCTGAGGCAAAGGAACGCCACAGCCTGGAGGGCTCATGCCCTAACAAAACAAAGGGGGATTCGTCATCACCCTTCAGCGGGGAAAACAGTGTCACCGTGGGCCAGATTAGGAACCGAACACCGTCGACACCGTGTTCGACTTCGGGGCGGGAGAGTTGAAAATCAAAATACTTGTCGGAATCAATTTCCATCACCGGGTCGTGACCAGATTGGTCGACAATCATTTGAGCTGCGGTGGTGGCGGAATCTCCCGCGTCATTCCATCCTTCAAAAGCGACAACCAGTAATTTCCTGGGGTCATTGAGGGGAATTTCAGTCATGCAACCTCCGGTATCTCTGCTCACAGTCTATCTCCTCTGTAGGCGCCAGTAGACTCCCTAGTTGTGACTAATTCAAAACTGGGTGCCGTGTTATTTGACATGGATGGCACCATCATCGACTCTGAGCCCTACTGGATGAAGGCCGAACACGAGCTGGTGGAAAGTTTTGGGGGAACCTGGAGCGACGAACAAGGCTACGCGCTGGTGGGAAGTGGTCTCTGGAATTCCGCCAATCTGCTGCGCTCAGAGGGAGTCGATATGCCCCACGACGACATCATTCAACACTTGAGCGCCCGAGTCCGGGACCAGGTGGACGAGGTCGTTCCCTGGCGTCCCGGCGTGCGGGAACTCATGACTGGCCTTCTCGAGGCACAAATCCCCTGCGCGCTAGTCACCATGTCAATCCGGACCAACGCCCAGGCGCTCTCGGACATCCTGGATCGCGAGTTGGGCCAGAAAGTATTTGGAGCAATCATCTCGGCAGACGATGTCGCCCACCCCAAACCGGACCCCGAAGCGTATCTCGCCGGCGCTGCTGCGCTTGGTATCGATATTGGCCACACGGTCGCACTGGAAGATTCCAGCTACGGCGCGGCCAGCGCGTTCTCGGCTGGAGCCATCACCATTGGCATACCCCTGCACGTGGAAATCCCCACAAAATCGGTTCACGTCCTCTGGGATTCTCTGGAAGGTAAAACATTTCTTGATCTTGAAGCGGTGTGGCAGCAGCATCGGAGATCAGCCTGATTCCCCGGCGGGGAGTGTTCGTCATCGGTGATCATGTCCAGCTCCGGGGGCCCAAAAGCTCTTTGCACACCATCACCTTGGAGGTCGGGGGTGAATTTCACACCCATAAAGGCGTGATTTTTCACGATGCCCTTTTGGGTTCCCCCGAAGGGTCAGTCGTCACAACCGAAAAAGGCGTGTCCTATCTGGCCTTGCGCCCTCTTCTGGGAGATTTTGTTCTCTCCATGGCGCGCGGTGCCGCCATCATTTATCCCAAAGATGCCGCCCACATTGTGGCTATTGCCGATATCGCTCCCGGTCACACCGTGATGGAAGCCGGCGTTGGCTCAGGAGCGTTGACCCTCTCCCTGTTGCGCGCCATCGGGACATCGGGGAGATTAATTTCTATCGAGCGTCGCGAAGAATTCGCACAGATTGCCCGGGCCAACGTCGCCACTTTCCTCGGTGACACCCCCGAGAGCTGGGAGTGTGTGATCGGAGATTTCTCCGATCACGCCCTGGAGCGCAGCGAAGACAGCGTCGACCGTGTGGTGTTGGACATGTTGGCACCCTGGGAGTGCGTTGACGCGGTCAGTCATGTGCTGGTTCCCGGCGGTGTGGTCGCCGTGTATGTCGCAACCGTGACGCAACTGTCCCGAGTGGTCGAAGCGTTCCGACAGACGGGGCGGTACACCGAATCTCAGTCAGAAGAAGTAATTGTGCGCCCCTGGCATGTGGAAGGTCTCGCCGTTCGCCCCGAACACCGCATGATTGGACACACCGGTTTTGTGATGACCACGCGCCTGTTAGCTCCCGGAGCCCTGCTGCCCGAGACAAAGCGCCGTGCGGTGAAGCCGGAATATTCAGATGCTGATGTTGAGGCGTGGACGCCAGGAGCCACCGGCCAAAGCTCGGGCAGTGACAAAAAGGTTCGTTCCACCGTGCGTAAAGCGCAGGCGAGAGCGCTGCGCTCGCGCGCGGTGGAGGACTAACTCTTCCTCGGTAGACTTTTCTCCATGCCTCAGTTCTCCTTCCCTCGCGTTCTCGCCCTCGGCGCCGTTGTTGCTCTTGTCGGAGCAGGCGTTGCCACCGCCGTGGTTGTCGGTGTGAACGCCCAGAACGAATGCGTTTACCCGGTAGGACCCGGTAAGGCCTCAGCGCTGGTGAGTGTTGCCGATTCTGCGGAAGGGCTCCCCGTTGCATCGTTTCCGACGCCGCTGATCACCACGGGGCGCGAGCTCACCATCCTGGAGGTAGGCGAGGG
>Ga0222672_1000345_pt1 | contig 20023 bp, 15 predicted proteins | sample AntAcemetagen799_FD_179810 | JGI IMG/M metagenome (GOLD analysis project Ga0222672, IMG submission 179810) | Saline water microbial communities from Ace Lake, Antarctica - #799 | ecosystem: Environmental > Aquatic > Non-marine Saline and Alkaline > Saline | place: Antarctica: Ace Lake...
GCAACATCTTTGGCCGACGACAGCCCGTTCTCAAACATCACGGTCACGGTTGATGCTGATGGCAACAAAGTCATGTCATTCACGGTTGATGCCGATGCGCTTTCTGAACACGTGCCTGCTTATCCTGGTCCCGATGGGGCAGAAGAATGGTCCGGTGCTACGTTTGGTGAGGAAATTGGTATCTGGCTGCACCCTGTGCAGGGTCTGGAAACCAGCTATGACGAAAACGGTTTTCTTGATGATTGGGATGCAGATCGCCAAGGCTGGTTCGATGCCGAACACCTGCCAACCGAAGAAAAGGTCGTATTGGTAAAGGTCATGGATGACCATGAAGACACACCACCGGTGACGGAACCACCCGTAACTGCCAAAGCCCTGATTGTTGGTATTCCTGAAAACATCATGGATGCAGCTGTTGTGGGTACTGAAGTGGTGATCTCGGGTGTGCCAGAAGGCGCTGAATTCTCTGCCGGAACGGATAACGGTGACGGCACGTGGACCATCCAGCCAGATGATCTTCAAGACTTGGTCTTGAGTGTACCCGATGGCCAGTCAGTTGGTGTTCAATTGAACATTGCGGTGATGGATGCTGATGGCGGTGCCAGTGAAACCCTGATCGACTCTGATTTTGGTCACGGACCAGATGGCTTCCAATACGAAGATGGTGCTTTCGGCACCGATCATGATGATCTGGCCTGGGGCGCTGTTGATAGCCAATCGTTGAAGGTGCATATCGGTGGCGGCAATGATGACGATGTCGAAGATGGCATGTCAGGTGGCTTCACCAAGACCTTTACGGTGGATGCTGCCACGTCTGGTACTTTGTCATTCAGCTATCGTATGCAAATGGAATCTGAGTTCGAAGCCGATGAGTACGGCGAAGTACTGGTATCCTTGAATGACACGCTGCTCGATACGGATGGCTCAGGGGCCATTTTGCATCAAGCAGGCGACGGCAATGGTGGTTCTGACTTCGACAGCGGCTGGCGGACGGTCGAGATCGATGTCACGAACCTAGAACCGGGCGAGCATGAGCTGACCTTTGGTGGCTTCTTGAACAAGAAGACGTACCACAATGAACAGATGGAAGTGCGCTTCGATGACATCTTGTTAGTCACCGATGCAGGGCCGGTTGATTTAGCCAATGTGACCGTTGATCTGGTGCCGGCTTCCAGTGATCCGTTTATTGATCCGGCCATGTTGTTCGACTTTGATGGTCAAGGCGGTGCGAATAACGCCGCAGCGGCTGCTATCGGCGACATGGACGGCGATCTCCAGCATGGTGCCGATATCACCGAAAATGGCCATGATGATGCCGGTCTCACTCTTGATGGCAATAATGACTATCTGGAAGTGGCCAATGATACATCGAACAAGCCATCAGAAGGCGCGTTGACGATGTGGATCAACCCGGATGACACCGATGGCAAACAAACTTTGGCGTCGTCTGACTCGTCCAACAACGATGATGGCGGCCACTTCAATCTGCGGTTAGATAAGGATGAGCTACAACTGCGCATTCAAGACACGGATGACAGCTTCCATCTAAAAGGTGGCGAGGTTGATGCTGGCGAATGGAGCCAAGTTACCGTGACATGGGGTTCTGAAGGGGTTCACTTGTACCTGAACGGCGAACAGGTTGCCTCTGACCCAGATAGCACATGGACACTAGATGGTAATGACAACCCGTGGACCTTCGGTGCGGGTCAAACCCACAGCGGGGATGATGTCGCGAACAATCTTCGCGAATTCTTTGATGGACGTATGGATGAGATTGCGATCTTCGATCAACAACTCAGCCCAGAACAGGTTACGGACTTGTTCACGGATGGTGTGGATCAAGTTCGTGGCGACGGTGTGATTGATACGGTTGTGCCAGATGCCTTCCAGACCTTTGTTTCCGATGGCCAGAATGACTTATTCTTGTTCTCGGCGCTTGAAAGCGACCTGATGGTTGACGATGGCGAAGCTCAGAAATGGACTGATATGGTCGAGACGGGTGGCTTTGGCGACGGCGAAGGTCTGGCTCTTGATGAAGCGGGCTGGACCCGCGATATTGATCGCGATACACCGCCACAAGGTGATGAACGTGATGAAGATCAGGGCGAAGGCATCACCACTGAAGAAGCCGACGCAGAGTTCGACGACAACGACGAGGTTGGCTGGTAAGTTATCCCCGATTCGTTTTTCAAGGGGACAGCACGTATGGCGGATTCCAACGCCACCATCTTTGTAAATATCGCCAGTTATCGCGATACGGAATGCCAACACACGGTTCGGGACCTGTTCGAAAAGGCTGATAATCCCGACCGCGTGTTTGCTGGCATCTGTTGGCAGTTTGTGCCCGGTGCGGATGATGACTGTTTTCTGATTGAAACGCGACCCAATCAGGTGCGCGTTCAGGAATTTCACGCCAAGGAAAGCATGGGCGTTTGTTGGGCGCGGGCTCATTCACAAAAATTGTGGAACGGCGAGGACTACACGTTCCAAATCGATAGCCATATGCGGTTCAAACCCGGTTGGGACACAATCGTTTTGGACATGCTGGCGTCGTGCCCGTCTGAGCGCGCGGTTCTGTCATCGTATCCAATTTCCTATGAGCCGCCTAATGCGTTGGCCCCTGATAAAGTTGTTACCATTAAGCCGAAGCACTTTAGTGAATTCGGCGTTTTGATGTTCAACTCGACGGCAAAAGAGTTGAAGGATGCTCCGGCAATCCCAAAGCAGACGGCCTTCATTGCGGCCGGCATGTTGTTTGGACCTTCGGATATCAACAAAGATGTACCCTATGATCCAAAGCTGTATTTTCAGGGTGAAGAAATTACCCTTGCCGTGAGGCTGTGGACCCATGGCTGGGATCTGTACGAGCCAAATGCGGTTATCGCTTATCATGATTACACAAAGCGCCCAGGTCGCGTGCGTCATTGGCATGATAAGGCGGATTGGAACACCCTTAACATGAAATCGGTTGCGCGTGTCCGCCACTTGTTAGGGGTGGAGGCCAGTAACGACGCTGAGGTGCTCGAAGACTTAGACCAATTTGGGTTGGGGTTAACGCGAACATTGTCAGACTATGAGGCCTTCAGTGGCGTCTCATTTTCTCAACGTCAGATCAATGGCGCCGATGCCCGCGCCCTTGATAGTAATGATATCAAAGCCGCAAAGGCGCACCGCCGCGATGTCTTTACGAAAATCTTTGATAGCAATGGTTGGGGCTCGCCTGAGACCCGCAGTGGTGACGGCGCAACGCTGGCACGTACCGACCATATACGGTCACATTTATTGCGCCTGTTCCGCGATTTAAACGTGCGCGTCTTGGCAGATGCGGGCTGTGGCGATGTTAACTGGCAGCAGCAGATTGCGGCGCAACTGCAATTGTATTTGGGATATGACATCGTCCAAGGCGTGATTGCAACGGCGGCGGGTCGGCATGTTAATTTGTCAGGATTCTTTTTTAAATGCGCAGATATCGTCACTGAACCGGTGGCCCAAGCCGATGCGATTCTGTGCCGAGATTGCTTGACGCACTTAACAAACGACGAGGTCCTTGCTGCCATTGATCTGTTTCGCCGGAGCGGCTCGCAGTACCTGATTGCGACGTCGTTTTCGACCCCAGATAACACCGATATCGCGGCTGGAGAGTGGCGCCCCATCAACCTAAGCGCGGCACCCTTCAATATGGGGCAACCAATTCATCTGCTTTCGGAAAATTTGAAAGATTCATCGAAAAGCTTGGGTGTTTGGACTCTAAAAAACACAGCTTAGACGTCATCGGATGGGGAGTATCGATAAGACCGCGCTCGGCGCATGGCTTCAGAAAAGTCAGGATCATCGACTGTTCGACGGAACCGCCGCCACCAGGAAGCGACATCTTTTTCATCTTTAGCGCGACCACTCTTTAACAACGATGCTTTGGCTTCAATCCACCAATAGAAATGACAAACTGCCTCAAACAGCCAAATGCGGCATAACGCTGGATGGCCTGCTCGCCCAAAGTACGCGGTAATGAACGCTCGGCGGGCCTCGTCTCGGACACCCGCTTGTGCGGCCATCGCGGCCACTTCCCAATGGGGGTCGGCCAGAGCAGAGCATTCCCAATCAATCATGATCATGCGATCGTCAAGGCGGATGAAATTACGCGTTAGCGGATCGTTATGGGTTGCTGTTGGTGGCACATCATTGGCGATCAATAAATCTGCGGCGCGATGAATAAGGGCGAGTGATTCTTCTTCTAATACCAAGGCATCAGGGTTGTCATCTAGAACGGTTGTAATCTCACGTGCCGTTTTCTCAAAAATATTGTACTCGCCGCGAAAGCCTTGCAGCCGATGGAGACGTCGAAGCACTTTACCGGCTTCAATGGCATTGTTTTCCTGCCGCAGTGTCGCCGAACGCATCACCTCGCCCTCGACAAAATCAATGACAAATGCACCATCGGCTGGATTGCTCGCAAAGATCTTAGGCGCGATCCCCGCCTTAGCAGCAATGGACATATTTGACATTTCCTTTGCAAAGAAACCAATGCGGGGGGCTGGAAACCGACCTGGGCGCAAAACGCGGGTCCCAATGGGTGCGGTGACTTTGACGATCTGATTGCGGGTGCCACCCTCTAACATTTCACAAGATAGCGGTGCTTGGTTGCTGATCTGCCCCCACGCAAACCGAAAGCGATCCAGCGCATCGTCAAGGGCACGCTTGCCGAGTGATGAGGTTGGCCTTCCACCAAAACCGCGCGGCACACCCCCTGCTTTCACCGCCGCATCAATCTTGTTTAGCAGCCGATTCGGCGATGTCCACGTTCCTTTTCGTATGAGAGTCTGTTGTTTTGACCAGGGGCTACGGTCGCCATTGGCAGACCACCACCACCCCAATGGGGTGTCTTCAATAACAGCAGAAGGTATCCCCATTCCAACGGCGATGATGGCCGTTACGGGGTCATTGGTGATAACAAAGGTGGCTTTTTTCAGTGTCGTTATGGTTCTTGCAACATCATTCGCATTGATGACCCGAACGGCACCATCGGCGGGTTTTAAGGCTTTCGTCATATCGCCCAAAGGTGGCCATTGCGTCTGGTTGTTCTTACCCCGGACAACGTAAACATCGATACCGACAGACGCTTTTGGGTCTGTGCCGATCAAAAACCCATCAATCGGGCCGCCTCGCACGGCAGAGGCCAGCATAATGTCCGCTAACGGATAAGCACCCGTGAACCGTTTAGTTTTGAAGATCTTTCGGGTCTCACGGCGGCCGAATGTTAGCAGGGCCATATGGTCGGACAGCAGCGGTTTTATATCCTCTAGACCTTCGGGAATGACACTCGTTAATTTTGTGTCTTGAGTTGCCAATCTGCGGGCCAGCGCCAAACCCAAGATAGAACGCTCCATTGGATCAGTTCCCCGGTGGAAGAGGCAGAGGTCCTGCTTCCCTCGTCCTGCCCCGTCCCAGATAGGCGCTTGCACGGATGTGGGAGCGGATGAGATCGAGCGATATTTGACGGCTTCTTGCCATCGACCCCGGCGCAATAAAGCAGTGCTGAGCGTCTGCCGGTCTATTGGCGTTTCTCCATCGGAATCAACAAGTCGTCGCGCCCAAACAACTGCGTCGGCATCCCGATGCGTTTCCAACAATGCTGTGACATAGAGACGCAGCGCCTTTGTGTCGTCCGGCGTATCAACCAGAATGCGGCCCAGAATGCGAATGGCTTCAGGATGCTTGCCATTGGCCAGTGCCCGTTCTGCTAAGCCGAGCGATAACTCTTGGGCTTCGGCGCCCTGATCGGCGGCGCGCTGCAACGTTGATAAAGAGGCTTCGTGATCACCAACCTGTTCTAGGAACTTGGCATGAACCAGTAAGACGTCAGGATCATCGGACGCTAAAGAAACAGCCTTTTCTGCTATGTCTAACGCGATCTTTTTCCCCTCTGTATGGAGGGTTGCGTGGGCTAGCAACTGCCATGCAGCAACATGGTCTGGGTATTGATCCAGTAAATGTTTTAGAATTTGCGTGGTCAGAAGCCACATGCGCCTGTCTGCGGTGTGACGGGCGAAAGCCATGAGCGGGCCAGAGCCGTTTGGCTGATCTAACCAGGCAGATACCACATCCATCTCGCCGTCTGGGCAGATGCCGGAACCCGCAACACGAGAAAGCAGGGGTCGCAAAGACTGCGGATCGGTCGATAAGATGAGGGCCTGTAGCAACAGCGGGCGGGCTTGTTTGGGATTGCCGCGATTTAGGGCTGTGCGGGCGCGAATGGCCAACAGGGGGGCGTTGGGTTCAGAGCGTTTGGCCATGGGGCCGAGCAAAACGTCGGCGTCTTCTGGGTGTCCTTGCTTCAGCAAGGTTTCGGCGATCGCGATGAGCGTTTCAATCGCCTCATCTGAAAGCGAATCACGTGCTTGGTCGTCGGTCACGGACCACAGGGCATCGGCTGTTTTGCGATGAACCTCTGCATCACTGAAATGACCCAAGCGTTCCAGAACGGTGGCCAGGACCGTTCTATTTTCTGGGTCCGCTGGTGAGCGTTTAACGGCATCCTCTAAGAGTGTTTTAGCGTCGTCTCTTCGCCCCAAAGCAAGAAGAGCGCGCCCTGCATCTGTGCGAACGGCCGCAGGTGCGCCAAGCTCAAGCGCTTTATGCAGCTGACGAAGACCGCCTTCAATCAGCCGTTTTCCGCGTTCGATTCCCCGGTCGGCGGACATAAACCGTCGGGTGCCGGGCGGCGGTGTTCCAATTTGTTCGGGTACAAACCCAACCATCGCCAAAATGCCAGCATCAATCAAGATGGTACCATGATCCCATGCTGATCGAGCCGTTTGCGGGCCTTTCAGAGATTCGCGTCGCACGGCAATAAGGGCGAGAGCGACATCGCCGCGCAACGCCAGGGCTCTAGCCCCAATGTCAGGCGCTTCGGTATCGAGTTGCTCGCGGGCCGGGTTGGCCAAGGCAGCGGACGTTGGTTTTTTAAGCGTTGATTTCAACACAGCTCATGCTCGTTTCAGAACATAGAACAGATACCCTAAGAATGGGATGACCACCACCACAGCAACTGAAATAGCGATCATCAATTCCTCAGTGTCATCAGCGGTAAGCCCGAGCAGGACGGCGGCAGCGATTCCGATTGCTGTACATAACCCCACCAAGAGATGCTTCCACGTGCGTCTTTTGGACTGTTGTTTAGGCGCGGCGGAAACCGGCGTTGTGTCCGTCAGTCGATCCATGTCTGGCTTTGGGTGAAGGCCGTCTGGAATGGCCTCTATGACCGATTCCGTCCTTGGTGTTGCTTGGTTAGGCGTTCCTTGTACAGCCTCACCGGGCATCGCCGGAAGTTCCAGTTTTTGCTGCGTCATACTTGGCGGTGGTGGAATCGGTGGCAGCGGCGTTGGAATCGGCTGTGGCGGAGGGGCCTCTGCCTCGGTTGTTTCTGGTTTTGACGGCCTGGGTTCTGGGGGTGGGCTGACATCAGGCAGTGTCTGGCCTGGTGCTGCCAAAAATTTTGGTTCGATCCCAACCCGGCGTAGAATATGCACCGCCATGGTCCGGAAGGCTTGCGAAGAGGGTGCCTTTGGTGAGGTTTCGACAACCAAGGTATTGGCGGCGGCAGCTTCTTCAGCGGCGGGGTCGATGGGGATTCTTGTTGGGATAACCATATCCGCAAACTCTGAATGGATATGATCAGCGATGGTTTGGTGAACCCGACTGTCCGGTTCATACATGGAAAGAATGACAGCGCATTTTTCGTGGGCATTGCGACGCAGTTGTTCCATGTGACGCAGCGTTTGGCGCAGGCTCTTGACGGCGAAGAAGGCCGGTTGCGTGGGCATCAAAACAACATCGGCGATGGCCATGGCCATCGTGGAAATGGCACCAAAGCCAGCGGGACAGTCTAAAATGATGAGATCAACGGATCGCATGTTATCACGTAAGCGGCGGCCTAGTTCTGGGTAGGATAGGCCCTTTGCGACCATATCCATATCTGAAAGCGTCAGGCGGCGCGTCGCCGGTATAATCAGGCAGGGCTCTAAATGTGTTCGGCGGATGAAGCCCTTTGGCATCTTGCCAGCGATCACATAATCATAAGACCCGACATCGGCGTGGGATTGGCCAGTCATCTGTAAGGTGGCAGACCCTTGAGAATCCAAATCGATAATCACGGTTTGAAGTGTTGGGTCCAGGTCTGCAATCACGGCCGCAAGATTGCAAACAATTGTGGTTTTTCCGGTGCCGCCTTTTTGATGCGCAACGGCTAAGACTCTGGGTCTGCGGTGCGACGGAACAACGGTTGTGTCTGCTGGTTCAGCCATTGTCACCAACAACCGTCATCAAAACCACGCCCTCACACCCTTAGTTTCTTGGCAGCCATGAGCCACCCGCCAAATCCCAACCGACAGCAAAGGTAATGGCCCCAACCAACAAAGTGGTGCCAAGCAAACTAACGATTAGTGTTGTGCGGCTAATACCCGATGTCTGGTTCGCCTCATCGGGCTCGATGCCTTTCATAGCCCGTTCGCGTTCAACCGCTATCTGGCGGTCAATGGCTTCATGGTCAACGGCGGGTACGTGTGTTTGGGAGCCGATCCGACCGTCTGCCATTGCTTTCGTTCGCCATCGGCCCAGCGTCTTGATTGCACCATCAATCTGCGCGTCTGTTGGTGCGGGTGCGCCTGCAAGGCGTGCCAATAAACGCGGTGCTTCTCCGGCTTCTTGGGTCACGCCAGCCCCCGTCATTTGCAGGGCAAGGGTAAGATAGGCCAGCGCCGCTGGTGCGTCTGGTTGCAGAACAACGGCGGGTAGGCCGTCGGCTGTCGCCCTGGCAAAAAGAGCCGGGTCGTTAGGAATGCCGGTCGGATGAACCATGTCGCCAAACTCTGCGGTCATGGCGTCTAGGACCGCATGGTCCGATTCTCCGGCAGCTTGACCAATGTCTGAAACGAAAGTGGGGAGAATGCCGAGTATTTTCAGGTCTCGGTTTAGCTTTGTTCGAACCTGTTTCAAAACCGTCCAGGTTCGAAGCAATCCGTCATGGGCAAATGGATTGGGTTGTGATGGAATCAGCACGGCATCTGCTGACAAAAGGGCGTTGGTTGTCATCGTTCCAAACGTGGGTGGGCAATCCAGGACAAGAACGTCCACTTGATCCTTGATCGGTTCAGCGGCGGCCCGAATGATGGCATTGTCGCGTTTGCCTACGGCAAGGTCTAAATCGGAAGCCGCCAAGGTGCGGGTTGCTCCAATCACAGAAAGACCATCCATAAACGTTTTTGCCAAGGCATCTTGAATACTGATCCGCTGACTAATGACATCATAGGTGCCGCTCTCTGGCGGGGAGGGTAAACCGATGTTGCTGGTCGCGTTGCCCTGAGAATCAAGATCAATCATGACGACGCGTAAACCCGTGGCAGCCAGGCAAGCCGATAGGTTGACGGCTGTTGTGGTTTTGCCGACCCCACCTTTTGCGTTGAAGACCGCCAGGATCTCCATGGTTATTGATGTCCTTATTTCAGCCCGTTCTGGGTTTCATTGGGTTTATTGAGCGGGCACCGTTTGCGGCGTCGCTAATCCGCGTTTGCGACTGTATGCTGCATTGTCGAACGTAACCCGTGTCACGCCATATGATTCGGTTGCCTCAACAATAATGGGAACATCTGTTGCGTAAATGAGTTTGGAACTGATGGGTTCAGTTCGCCGATTCACAATGGGTAGGTCAAGCGTCACGGTGGCATTTGGCAGGGCTATTGGAAAATCTCTAATCTTTTTTTCACGATCTTTATAAATCTCGACAAAACTGACCAAGACCCGACCCAGTTTTAGGGTTCGCGCGGGAAACCGAAGGCCGCCCATATCATGCCATGTCTGGGTGGCATGGGTGTACAAAAGCAGATCAACCCAGGTGGTGTTCTCTGGATCGCTTATCGCTTTTTTGCGGGTCCGCATGGCAAATGTATAGCGGCCTGGTTGCCAATCAAAGGCATGGCGCACACTGGCAAAATCACCTTCACCAGAGGTTGCGGCTTCACCGATGTAGGCAAATCCGCCTGGTGCCGGGCGAATTTCTTCGAGTGTTCCCTTGCCCCACCTCGAAAAAAGAACGCCACGCCCAACGCCCTTTCTGGTCTTGTAATCATACAGGTTGGACAAAAATCCAAAGTAAAAACCTTCGCCGTTTAAAGTGCCCCACATGGCACTAATGTAGACGTTATCTGCCGGTTCAATGCGGCCTTCGATATCGATGGTGACTTCAATTGAATTGACCGACCCCACGGGTGGCATGCTGTGATGAACATCCGCTAGGTGCCATGGCAGGTTTCGCCACGTCTCCGGTCCGCCCGTCGCCGGATCACCCGCGAAGGCGGGCACCAGACTGCCAAGCCATAGCAGCGCAAGGGCGAGGCCACAGCGAGCAATGCGGCATAATCGGATCATGGGCGTCGTCCGTCTGGTTTGCATAGGTTCGTCATTTGGCGCGATGCAGTATTTCACACCCATAACCTTTAGACCGAAACGCCGTGCACAGGTCTTTTGCTTCACCGCTGACCTCAAACGGGCCTAGCATCATACTGGCCCAGGTTCCACGTTCGTTTGGGTGCGGTTCCCGATCAATCACGGCTTCTCTATTCTCCAGTAGTTCCGGGAACGTCAGTTTTAAGCGTCGCCAATGGCGGTCCAGGGCGCGCTCACTCCATATCGAGCCAAGATGAATCCAGTATCCCACTTCGTGTAGATGAGGAACCAGCGCGCGCGTTGGGTCAATTGCCGGCTCATCAAGGTAAAAGGCGTAGATATTATCTTCGGTATTGGTTGATCGAACACCGCTGACAAATTGAGTAGACTTACCATCCGAGTCAAATTCTGGAATCGATGGCGGTGGCGTTCGGATGCCCGTTTTTATCACAAAATCTGACTCCATTGTGCCAGCGATTGCGCGAAACAGATCAAGCGACGCAACATATCGTTGGAATTCCACCTGATGAAATTCGTCTTCGTTGTTCCGTAAGGTGCGCTCTGTGTCCAACAGGGTTAGATAGTCGACAGCCCCGATGTCATACGATTCTACGGATAAATCAAAGGCTTCCTGGGCAGCCTGAACGGCTTCCAATTGGCGCAATCTGCGTTCGCTTAAGAATTTGATGCCAACCAAGGCATCTTCGGTTTCGCGCATCGCCAGATAAAGCGCCTGCATGTAGTTTTGAACCAATTCGAGCTGGCGGGCCTGATTGAAATGAACCTGCGAAATACGGCTGCGACGATCAAAGATGATTTGCGTCAGCGTTTGGCCCAAATTCCAGAACAAGGAAGTTGGCGATAGCAAGCTGCTGAACGTTCGCGCGCCATACCCAATACCGGCTGTCAGATCGAGTGTTGGGAACAGTTCAGCCCGCGCCGCGTCGATATCAGCATCTGCGGCAATCAGCTCTGCTTCTGCTTGGCGCAAATCTGGGCGACGCATCAACAAGCGTGATGGCAAACCGGGATTGATGGTTGGGAAGGTGATTTCAGAAAGACTGCTACTTTTGATGTTGATTTCAGAGGGAGCCTTACCGACCAGCAAGGCGATGGCATTCAGGGCTTGGTCGCGCTGTAGTTTGAGGATGGGTATGACGGCGCGGCTCGCTGCCACGGCGGCATTTTGCTGGGCGACTTGCAAGATTGTTGCTTCGCCGCCCTCCATGCGGTCGATTACCGCTTGGAGCAGATTATTCAAGAGAGCTTCTTGGTCTCGGGCAACGCGGATACGATCTTGGATGGAGAGGTATTCCATGAACCGCTGAACCAGATCACCGGTCAATGTCAGGGCGACGGTTTCACGGGCAAAGATGCTAGACCATGCGCGTTCGACGGCGGCTTCGGTTGCTGCGCGGTTTTTGCCCCAAAGGTCAACTTCGTAATTCGCTTCGACACCAATCTGAATAAGCCGTTGCGATTGTATGTTTGGGTTTGTGTTATTGCCGATGCCCTGATCGGGTGCCTCGATCTCTGTATCGAAGGTTCCTGATATTTCTGGCCACTCTCCGGCCTCTGCAATACCCAGCAGGGCGGCTGCCTGCGAGATGCGATGAATGGCGGCACGAAGTTCATAGTTGTGTGCAAAAGCATCTTCAACCAACTGGTTCAGCTCTTCATTCTCAAAGTGCTGCCACCATTTTGAAATGGATTGTGGAACAGACTTAGGTGCCGCTTCGGTTTCTTGCGCCAGCGTGGCCTGGTCTGCATCTAGGTGACGATAGCGGTCGGGCAGCTCGACCTTGGGAATGTCGTAATGATCACGCTTTTGCATGTTGAGGCATCCGCTGGCCAGCAGAACTGCGGCAACGGCAGAAAGTGCAACGCGGGTGCGGGAGTAGGTGCGCGTCATGGTTCAGGTCTTTCTGGTTTTGCGCCGCCGCTGACGCTCATGTGCTGGGCCACCCAACCGACAAGAGGATGGCGAAATGAAATGCCGTCGGCGTCGTCTATTTCAATGACGCCCACTTTGGTCATCCGTGAAACTGCCTCTACCGCATCTTCTGATCCTGTCCATTCCGCCAACAGTTTCTTTCGGACGCAGGGTGTTCCATTGCGCACGAGAATATGCAGAACCTGACGGTCCAGTCCGAGGCCCTCTAGTCTCTCAGCTATCATCGAAAAAAGAGTTAACGGCGGCATTAAAGTGAGGTCAGGCGACCCACCGGGGCGCACCAGCTTCAGATAATCGCAGATTTGTGTAATGAAACCCGGCACACCTGCGGCCATGGCAACGGCCCAACTTAGAAACGGTGCATCGGGGCCGGATCGGGCTGTTGCTAATGAATAGGCATCGTCGCGCTTAAGGCGTGTTAGCCGGACGGATTCTGATCCGGCAAAGGGAGTTTCCTTCAGGGGGTCCGGGCCGCGATGCGCCAGCACGAACAAGACTTTTTGAGTCTGATAGGCTTGCAGTATTTCTGATAACTGGACCGTGACCTCGGTATTGAGAAGATGTGCATCATCGATGACAATGATATGAGGAGCGTCTGGTCGATATTTCCGTAATCGCGCGGCAACGTCGGATACGGAGAGCAGGACACCACCTTCGCCAACGGCTTCAAACTTACCAAGGGCGTTGTCTCGGGGCTGACTGTCTGGAATCGCAACCGTGAGCCGGTCGGTTACTGGCATAGACTCCCGCGATGCAAAATCACAGAACGCGCTGATAAGGGCCGTTTTCCCCATACCCGTTTCGCCAATAATGCGAAGGATACCCTGTGCGCCACCCCGCAGTTTGTACAAACGAGATCGCAAAATTTCGTGCTCATGGGTGCGCCCAAATAAGGGATTGGGTGCGGGTTGTGGGTGCTGCTGCCAGGTTACTGAATCATTGATGGAAACGTGTTGAGGGACGCCTTGCTCAAGACCCAATTCCAGGTAATCAATCATGCCACGGGCTGTACCATCAATCAGCAGCGTGTTGGCGGGAGCTGTTTGGGCAAGCGTTTGCGCATTCGTAATAACGATCCCGGCCAATACTTCACCACTCCAGTCGCCCGTCGGTGTGGTGCTGGCGATAACGGTGCCACATGCAACAGCGCCCTTGGTCATGACGTCGCCGCCGTGACCTCTGGTCAGGCGTTCATGAACGGAAAAAGCGGCGCGCACCGCCCGCAAGCCATCATGCCGACGCGCCTGACGAACACCAAAGATAAGATCGCAGCGACCATCAGCGTGGGTGAAGTAAACGGCACCGAACTCAAACCCCACATCAGAAAAGGTTTGGTGAATCTGTTGGCGAATGGCTGTATCGTCAACGCCATCAGCTGATGGCGCGCCAGAACGTACTTCAACACGCAAACTAACAACCGCGACCGGGCGGCGTTCTAGTGTGGTCTCTGCCGCTGAGAACGCATCAACTGAAATGCTATCCGGGCCTTTGATCATCACATCCATGTCGATGCTTTTTGAGACCGCTGCGGTTCGGCTGGTGACGCCAAGTTTGCGAAATAACACCACAAGATGTTGCTTAACCGTGCCAATTCCGATGTTAAGAGACGCAGAGATATCCTTATTGGATGAACCTGCGCGCAACAATGATAGAATCTGTCGCTGGCGCGGGGATAGGTCCGGCACGCCTTTCATTTCAGTGTTTTTAGATTCCACAGCGGCCATCATTATCTATCCGCGTCACAGACGATGATCTGCATTCTCTCAGCCAGAGCCAAAGCATAAACGCGCGCGATATCAGCGCAGATCAGAGAACGCCTCATCGTCGAAGGCCTCATCATCTTTTGAAATGCTATTTATCTGAGTCATCGCGGCAGACATTTTATCGCGGAATGGATTGGCCTTTTGTTTTAGGCGCACGGCATCAACCGACCGGGTTTTCAGATACGGTGCCCGCTCTGGTTTATTGGCTGGCGTCGATGGCCCAGTTGGTGCTGACGGCGAAGAGCTAGCAGACGGTCGTTGCTTGGTTTGGGAGCCATCAGAAGGTTGAGACGAGGGTGTCGGTTGGCCAGACTGTGACGGCTCAAACCGCTTAATCGGCTGCGGCCGTATTTTTGTCTGTGGCACAGAAGCAGGGCGCGCAAGGAACTGATTGGCAGGAGCAACGCCGGAATTGACCGGCGCAATCTGTGGCGTGCGTACTTGGTGACGTGGAGCAGACGGTTGAGGCGCGCGCGATAGGGCAGAGCCTGGTTTTGAAGCAAGGCGAACAATGGGTTGAGACGCGATGTTATCAAAAGCTTCAGACTTGGTTGGGGTTGATGCTTTTTTGATGATCGGCGTTGGGATCGCAGGGGGGATCGCAGGGGGGATCGCAGGGGGGATCATTGCCTTGGGTGACGATGCAGCGTCAGAAACGGCATCTTTGGCAACGTTAACATTTGGCTTCTTCGTTGCAGCTTTGATTGTTGCTTTTGGCGTTTGCGCCGTTTGTTGGTTTTGAATCTTGCTTGAACGCGCCCGGGCAAGAACATCCGCCAGCGGGTTTACTCTTGGGATTGTTGTATTTGAGGCATTGCGTGCGGCGTCTTCAAACACCATAGCGTCTGACTCGCGTTTTGTTTGCCCGAACGGTGCCCCACTGCCAATGCCAGGCACCTTGATCTTTGCGTTTGGTCCGCGCTGGGCAGACACAGCCTTGAGGCGGTGCAAATCTGAAACGGGCGTCATGTCTTTGGCAGTGTCACTATCGTCATTGGCAACGGGTCCAGACCGTTGACGCGCAATACGCGCTTTCGCATCCATCGTTGTCTTTTGTTGCTTTTCGGCGTTGTCATGGCGCAGATCATCAATTTCAAGCGCCAAGGCATGAGCCGTCGCCGTGATGGGGCCAACGACATGCGCATAATCGGCGCCATCTGCCTCGCTTGTTTGGATAAGAGCGGCAACTTGATGGCGAAGAGCGGCTGACAACGATGTCAGAGCATCCAGCTTTTTGTCGGAAAGGCGCGGTGGGTTGATCGGCTTGGTCGCAATGGGTGCATCCGCCGCATCCCGGGCAATCGCGGTATCAATCTCAAGTGCTTCGCAGACTTCTTCCAAAGAAGCGCCCGATGTGAACATGACCTGTAGGCGTGCTAAAACGGCCGAAGGGATTCGAGCACCCGCTTGCTTTGGTGCGTGGTGCTTGCTTTCACTTTGGGTGGATGACGGCATAATTTTAGACTCCCGTGCGGTGGCATTGGCCAACGGTTGGATATTTTTTGGTTGGTGTGTGGCCATAATAGAGTCTCGTCAGGTTGCTAGGGTTTCGTTATGTAATAGCGTGTGATAGCGGCGGGTGATCAGCGTTCTTGGAAGGCGCGGTTCATAGCGTCTGTCAGAGGTTTCAAAAGATAATCTAACAACGTCTTTTCGCCCGTTTGAATGTCGGCCTGAACGCTCATACCGGGCACGACCAAATACTTTCCAGCTTCGGAGCCGACGTAGCTCTGGCTGAGGCTAACCCAGCCTTTGAAGTAGGGGTCGTTGGTCTGTTCATCGAGCGTCGAGGTTGCCGCAATCCGATGCAGTAAGCCGGGTACGGCACCAAAGCGGGTGTATTCGTAAGAACTAACCTTGACCTTTACGTCTTGGCCTTCATGAACGTGGCCGATGTCTTTGGTTGCGATCCGAACCTCGGCTTGCAGGTCGCCACCAACCGGCACGATCCGCATCAACAGGCCGCCCGGTTCAATCACCTGACCAATGCTTTTGGCTTCTAGACCTTGAACCAATCCGGCAACAGGGGCCAAAACATCCAGTCGGGTCTGGCGATCTTGAACCCGTGCAATCGAATTGCGGACTTCGGCGATTTCAGCAGAAACTTCACCCATTTCCGCCGTTGACGCCCCGCGCAGATTGGCATCAAAGTCAGCGAGTCTTTCTCCAGCTTCGTGAATCGCCGTTTGAAAGACTTTAATTTCATCAACCAGCCGGGCGACTTCGCCGTCGGCGGTCAGCTTGGCGCGCTTGGTTTCTAAAAATTCCGTCCGGGCGATCAGTTTTTTATCGACCATCTTTTGTCGCATTGTCAGCAACTCAGAGGTTATAACCACCTGTTGCTGGGCCGTGCGTAGGCCTTCGCGCAGTTGTGCCAGTTCGCGGCGGCGCTGTTCCAGCTGGGCCTGGATGACGGCACGGCCTGTCCGCCTGCTCTCAATTTGATCTTGCAGAATGCGCCATTGGTCCGCCACTAATTCTGGGTAGGCTGCGCCGACCACATCGAAATTAGGTTCGCGGGTGTCAACCAAGGCTGTGAGACGTTCGCCTCGCAGCCGTAAAGCCGTCAGGCGGGCCACGAGTTGGTTGATTTCGGCCTCAACCCCGCCCGCTTTGATACGAACAACGGCTTGGCCTTTTTCGACCATGTCGCCTTCGCCCACCATAACCTCGCCAATAATACCCCCTTCAAGATGCTCAACCACTTGAATAGAGCTAGACGGCACAACCTCGCCCTGGGCGATCGCCACTTCGTTGATGTCAACAATAGCGGACCAGCCAATGAACAAGACAATCAGAAGCGCCAATCCGACCAAGGCCGGGCGGACGAATGCGGGAACAACTTCTTCATCCAACTGAATGGCCTCTGACAGCAGGCGCTTGCGGCGATTGCCCTTAACGACAGCGGTTGTTTCTGACTCTGACATAACCTTCGTTCCTTTGGTCATATTTATGGCGTCAGTGTTGGACGTTGGGCCTTAGCCCAATCCAGCCATCACCACTTGTTTAACGTTGTCGTTTTCAAATGGCCCCATGGCTTTAATGGCACCATTTTCGATGTAAATCACCCGATCTGCCAATTTCAGATGGCTTGGCCGGTGCGATACGAGGAAGATGGTGTGATAGCCCTGAAGCGTCTTTAGCGCCTTGATAAGGGCCATATCGCCCTGTGGGTCGAGACCGTTACCCGGTTCATCAAACAACATGATGGACGCGGGCTTTAATAAAGCGCGTGCTAAACCCAAACGTTGGCGAAAGCCGTTCGGCATCTGATCGGATTGCGAATCAGAGATGCGAACATCAAAGCCGGTGCGTTTCCAATCGCCGGAACCTTGCTCCAATGGGCATCTCTAAAAATACCCACTCCACTCATTGATCTGATAGAATCACGATATCACAACGTTGAGATTATGAGGACAAAATATGAGCCAGCTTGGATTTTTTGATGTTGCTAATCGCTATGCTGGCTTAGATGCCAAGAATGATCCGCTGTTGAAAATAGACAGCGTCGTGCCATGGGACGACTTCCGCCTTCACCTTGAAGCGGTTTGGCGTAAGCCCGCAAATGAACGCAAGTCATCCGCAGGTCGCAAGCCATGGGATGGCCGGTTGAGGCGCTGCGGCCTCGGGTGCGCTGGCTTCATCTGTCATTTGATGGCCTCCGGCTTCATCGCCATGACCGTTTTGACTGACGCTTTTACGGTGTCGCTGAACGGCTTGATGTCGGCCCTGTTGTAGGGATAGGACGCGGCCCAGCCCCAGCCGAGTTTGTTCATAAACATCCGAAACGACTTCTCTAGCTGCGCCGGGCCAAAACCCGCGTTTCGCATCAGCCCAGAGCGAACCGGCACAACGCGGAAGAAGTCATCCGACATGCGCGTCAGTTCGGTGTACTGGTCTGACAGGTTGATTAGGCTCGTTTCCATCTGGACAGACAGCTTCATGTACGCCTGGGAGATCTTATGGGCTTCGTCCCATGCGCGGGTCGCGTCGGCGATGCAACGTTCTATAAATGGCGATCCAGGTATGGTGGCATGGAAGTGTCCGAGGCTAGACGACTCAAGTCCCTTGAGGAAGAAAACCGCAAGCTGAAGAAATTACTGGCTGAGCAAGTGCTGGATAATTCGACGCTAAAGGAAATGCTTGGAAAAAACTTTTGAGGCCTGGTTCGAGGCGAAACGCCGTGAACTGGGCCATAAATGAAAAACGTCACTCTCAACGCCGAGCCTGTGCTCTGGTTGGAATTGATCCGAAGACCTATCGCTACCGTTCGAAGCGACCAGATGATGCTGTTATACGCAAACGCCTGCGCGAGCTGGCCGCAGAACGCCGTCGGTTCGGCTATCGCCGTCTACATACCCTGCTCCGGCGCGAGGGTGTTGAGATAAACTGGAAGAAGCTCTATCGGCTTTACAGGGAGGAGCGCCTGACCGTGCGCAAGCGTGGCGGTCGTAAGCGGGCGCTGGGAACACGTAGGCCCATGACTATTCCTCAGTCGTCGAACCAGCGCTGGTCACTGGACTTCGTTTCGGACGCTCTTGTCGATAGTCGCCGGTTCCGTATTCGCCAGGGGCGCATGATTTTTTCCGCAATGACAGTTGAAGAGAACATTGAAACGGGGTTGGCCGGTTCGAATAAAACCAAAATTTCGGATGATATCTATGAGCTTTTCCCCGTTCTGCTCGAAATGAAAGATCGGCGCGGCGGCAATCTATCAGGCGGGCAACAACAGCAGCTCGCAATCGCGCGTGCCCTTGTATCTGAGCCCAAGATACTTCTTCTTGATGAGCCTACAGAAGGTATACAGCCATCTATCATCAAAGAAATTGCCCAGGTCCTGAGGCGCATACGGGATGAACGAGGTTTGAGTATTTTATTTTCAGAGCAAGTTTTGAGTTTTGTTATGGATGCAGCAGATCGCATCATGGTTATTGAAAATGGCAATATCGTTCATGAGGACATGCGTGAAGACGTCAACGAAGAGACCATTATCGGTTATCTGTCTGTTTGAATGCTAGGCAGCAGCAAAGGAAAGAGCACACAGTGTAATGGCGAGCGAAGGGCCTTCAATTTGGAGCCCTTTTACTCGAACTTAACTAGGCGGTCCGAATATGAACTTGCAATCGTTGTGGCGTTACCCAGTTAAGGGATTGCAAGGAGAGTCTTTAAGCCATGTCGATATTGCGGCTGGCAAACCGATACCGTTTGATCGATGTTTCGCGCTTGCGCACGGCGATTCAGATATTTCATCGAATGCACCTATGTGGGCGCTAAAAACGTCATTCCATATGCTCATGCACAAGGGCGACAGGCGACTTGCCGCGCTTAAGCCATTGTATGATGAAAAGACAGGGTGTCTAACGATCTATTGCGACGGGAAGGAGGTCCTTAAGGAGAGCGTGCTAGACGCTGAATTCGGGCCTTTGGTTGAGCAATTCTTCGCTGATTATCTTGTGGCCGATTGCCCGACAGGTTTGCCAAAGCTCGCGCATTCTCAAAGTGTAAGATTTGGCAATATCGAAGAACCTGTCATTTCTCTTATTAATCTTGCAAGCGTCCGAGATATCTCGCGGGCTGTTGGACAGGACGTTGATGCCGCCAGGTTTCGTGGAAACTTTGTAACTGATGGTGGGGAACCTTGGGTCGAGCGACAATGGGTTGGTCGTACGATCAAGGTGAGTGGCATTAGATTTAGTGTTCATGATGAAACTATTCGCTGTGGTGCAACACTCGTCAACCCAACAACATTTGAACGAGACTTAAATATACCTCAACTTTTACATCAGCATTTTGGCCACTTGTATTGCGGTATATACTTGATTGCTGCTGATGACGGTGCCGTCGCGGTGGGTAATGAAATCACTATCGA
>Ga0222672_1000348_pt1 | contig 19824 bp, 24 predicted proteins | sample AntAcemetagen799_FD_179810 | JGI IMG/M metagenome (GOLD analysis project Ga0222672, IMG submission 179810) | Saline water microbial communities from Ace Lake, Antarctica - #799 | ecosystem: Environmental > Aquatic > Non-marine Saline and Alkaline > Saline | place: Antarctica: Ace Lake...
TACGCTCAGTTGCAGATACAGTTATTAAAAACGGTCAAAATATCTTGAACGCTTTTACCGCTATTGCTAACCTTGAGCCTCAGACTGATTAGTTACCTTTTTTGAAGTCATGATTTCCGCACAATTGTGCGAAAATTTTCATCAGACCTTCGGGTTATCCTTTCTGATTTCTCAGGGTGTTCCCAATAGCTAATTTTATATTATTTATTAACCTGTTTTCTCCGAGTTGTTTAGCTCAAGAATACCTGCCTCTGTTTTGAAATTATTGTTTTGTGGCACACCCTTTGGTAACCTCCTACGAAAGAGGTAATGCCGTCCCTCCATTAAAGTACGGTTTGTTCAAATTTAAATAATAAGATCATGGCAGTAGAAAAAACCATCGGATCATCCAGTTTAGTGGAAGTGATCGACCGTATCCTCGACAAAGGTGTCGTAGTTGATGCATGGGTAAGAGTTTCATTGGTAGGTATCGAACTTCTTGCAATTGAAGCAAGGGTAGTAGTTGCTTCTGTTGAAACATACCTGAAGTATGCCGAAGCCATCGGATTAACCGCAAAAGCCGCATAAGGACTTTTGTTGAAAAATTAACTTATCAAGAGGTAATACCGTCCCTCTATTCAAGTACGGTTTGTTCAAACTTAAATAACAATATCATGGTAGAAAAAACTATCGGATCATCCAGTTTAGTGGAAGTAATTGACCGTATCCTCGACAAAGGTGTCGTAGTTGATGCATGGGTTAGAGTATCATTGGTAGGTATCGAACTTCTTGCAATTGAAGCAAGGGTAGTAGTTGCTTCTGTTGAAACATACCTGAAGTATGCCGAAGCCATCGGTTTAACTGCTAAAGCTGCATAATGCATTCTTTAGCTGAACCGTTATTCTTGCTAAAACATCCTTTTTGTACAAATACTATGAAGCATGACTTACCAAGGGTAATTGTTTTTACACATTAAAACAAATTCAATTTTAAAATTATAAGCATGAAGGCTAAAATAAATATTGATGTTTTTTTTGATAACATTATAACCTCTTACGAAACCCGGATTCAAAAAATTCAAACAGCCTTCCAATCAACAGAAAATATTACAGAATCTTCTCACTCCCTCTTCGACAATGTCCAGAATACCTTAAACGAACTTAAAAAGGAAAGGGACATTCTAAATTCGAGGCTTTGCGAAAACCTTGCGAAGAATGGTTCGGTACGTAAAAAAGATTATAACACCATAATGTCTGGCATTCTCACCGTTCTTAACGTAAAGGAAAAAGAAGCCGAAAAACAATTCTTAAACTATATTGAAGCACAGAAAGAAACAGCCCAAACGCTTAAAAACAGCCTGTTGGGTATCAAAGACATTACCACAGAAGACTCCAACGATAAAATAATTACCATCAAAAAACAACTTTCCCAAATCTCAAACAAACAGGAAAAAGGAAAGGAAACGGTTATGAAAACATTTACTGATTTTCAGCTAATGCATAACCGAATGATCGGTTGCCTTGAAGACCTGCTTGAAAAAGGCGACCACATCCTGATTAAAGATATAAGAAAGAATATGAATCAAATATTAAAAGAAATCAACTAACTAAAAAAATAGGAGATAAAAAAATGGGACTAACATCAGAAATGAAAAATTTGAGCGAAGAAATACTTTCTTCATTCAAACAGCGGATTAAAGAAACAGAAGAACGCGTTCAACAAAATGGAGAATTTGTAAACGAAGTTCAAAAAACTCTTGATGGAATACGCAAGGATCACCAGGAAATGGCTGCTGTTTTAAATGCCGATGCTGCTGCCCTTAGAAAAGGCATTGCAGTTGGAGAAAAAGAACGCCTGAATACCTACAATGAAATAATGACCGGGATCCACAGTACAATTGACACTATTCAGAAAGAAGTGGTAGCAATTCAAACTTCCACCTTCAACATGATAAATGAATTTACTTCTGACAGGGCACAAATGGCTGTTGATTTAGGTAAATTCTTTGCAGAGAACAGAGACAGTCTTGCTCAAAATGAGATAATCAGGATTAAAGAATTTGATGCAATGATGAATAATATTAACAACGATCTGAAAAGCATCAACAATGAAGTTTTGGGTATCTTTAAAAGCACCAACGATATGCTCGAAAATTTTGAGAAAGAACATCAGGGAATGTCGGCTGAACTTCGGGCTGAATTAAGTAAAAACCTTGCAGAAAGAGTTGCCTATACCAAATCATTGCTTTTAGGATTCCAACAAAGGTTAGAAGAAATCGGCAGCGAAAATCAGGAATTGGCTAAAAAAATGAGAAAAGAACTTGCTAGCAGCCAAAAAACAATTGCGAATGGTGAAGTTGAAAGGCTTAACGATTACAAAGTGGTTATGAATGGAATTCATGACACTATCAAAACAATCCGCAAAGATGTTAAAGACATCCAAAAAGCCACATCAACTATGATTGGTGATTATGCACAAGACAGGAGCCAGGCTTCCGCTGAGTGGAACAAAATGCAGGATACAATAGCTCAGTTAAAGGAAAAAGGATTTGTTGAACCTGCCAATGAAGTAAAGAAAGCAGAAAAGAAAGAGGCTAAAAAGGAAGCACCTGTTGAAAAAGCAATGGAAACTCCGGTTGAAGCCAAACCTATTGAAAAAGTAATGGAAACTCCGATTAATGTTCAGCCTGCTAAAAAAGTGGAGGAAGCTCCGGTTAAAGCCGAACCTAAACCAGTAGTTCCGATGACATTGGAAGAAAAAACACTTGATTACATCAATAAACATCCTACAGGTGTAAAAGTTTCAGAAATGGAAAAACCTCTTGGCGAAACCAGGATGAAGTTAGGGTATCTTGCCAAAACTTTACTCGATGCAGGAAAGGTTCAGAAGGTTGAAAACGTATACTTCCCTAAAAAATAGGGGATTGGTTTAACCGGAGTCGACATAGCCAGCGTTAAATTCAGGTGTTATTTCGGCTTCTATTGTTACAAATAACTCATTTTGAGCCATGACAAAAATTATTACCTGTGCCTTTTGCGGCGGAAAAGGAAAAGATCCTTACGATCTACTTTCAGTTTCTGCATATTGTCTGGTTTGCAATGGCCAGGGCCATGTTACAATAACTGAACCTTATAAAAAATGTTTGTTTTGCTCCGGGACAGGGAAAAGCCCACTTGGAGCCAGGGTTTCGTGCATTGTTTGCCTCGGCAAAGGATACTATCACTGTGACAGCGATAAAGTATGCGGGCAATGTAAAGGAAAAGGAAAATCGAACGATGGCTTACCTTGCACAAAATGTGGAGGCAAAGGGTTTAATAAAGAGTAAAATTATTACAAATGAGAGATTTAGGGTCGCTGGTTAAAAAGAGCTTACAAAAGCGCCAGGCCGCTTTGGAAAGATACCGGGCGATCAGGGAAGCATTCGTTATATCGGAGGCTAAAATTAAAGCAGATATCGAAGAATCTGTCAACAGCTGGAAAAAGATGATGGAACAGAATCCTGAGAAATAAATAAATTAACAACCTATCAAACGACATTACCATGAGCAATAACAACATAATGAATACCGTGCTAGAGCTGAAACCCATGCCTAATTTTGTGGAAACAGATTATATCAGGGACATTACTTCACGCGGACTAACCTATATTAAATCTGGATTTCCTGTGCATTTCAGAGGTCCATCGGGCACAGGGAAAACAACGATAGCCATGCACCTGGCAAGTAAAATAGGCAGGCCCATTGTCATTATTCATGGTGATGCAGAGTATAAAACCTCTGACCTGATCGGCAGTGAACAGGGGTACAGTTACAAAAAGCTGGATGATAAATTCATACACACCGTCCATAAGTTGGAGGAGAATATGACTAAACAATGGGTAAACAATCGTTTAACCATTGCCGTGAAAAATGGGTTTACGCTTATTTATGATGAATTTACGAGATCGCGCCCAGAAGCTAATAATATCCTTTTGCCCATACTTCAGGAGAAAATGCTAAGCACATCAGCCGCAAAGGAAGAGGATTACTATATGAAAGTGCACCCTGAGTTTCGTGCCATTTTCACTTCTAATCCTGAAGAATATGCAGGAGTAAACCGCACCCAGGATGCCTTACGCGACCGCATGGTGACCATGGATGTGGATCATTTTGATTATGAAACAGAACTGAAAATAACGATGGCGAAATCGAACCTGTCTCTGGCAGACACTGAAATAATTGTTAAAATTGTCAGGGGATTAAGAGAATCAGGGAAAACAGAATTCGATCCAACGATCCGAGGTTCTATTATGATTGCGAAAACCATGGCTACCCTTGAAACAACACCATCGGAGTCGAGGGAAATGTTTGAAAGAGTCTGTCAGGATATTCTAACTTCTGAAACCAGCAGGATTGGATCGAAAACCAACCAAGAAAGGGTAAAATTAATCGTTAATGAACTCATCGAGAAGTATATTTAACAATCCGAAAAAGCCATCGTTCAACCTTAAAAAGAAAATATCATGCCTATTTCAAATGTCATAAAAGGACTGCAGAGCATTAAGTCAATGCAAAATGTAGTCAAATCGAGCATCTCAAACAAAGAAGACTCTAATTTTATCAAATTGTACCTATTCGAAAAAGAAAGGAGCCGACTGCAAAGCGAAGAAATCAGGATAATGCTTAGATTGGAGATTATCCAAAACAGGTTGAAAGAGATTCGGGAATATTCAACCGATCAGATTGCAAAGATGCATCTAACCGAACCCGGCGAAACGAGCCCAAAAAAAGCTGACAAGCCTAATTCCGGGTTTAAAACCATTTCGATTGATTATTGAACTTAGAAGAAAACTATTATGTCAGAACCAACACATTCGATAAATGCCACTGGCCTCGCCGATATTCTCGAAAGAGTACTCGACAAAGGAATTGTAATTGCCGGTGATATCAAGATCCAAATTGCCGATATTGATTTGTTGACCATTAAAATCAGGTTGCTAATAGCATCTGTTGATAAAGCCATGGAGATGGGGATCAATTGGTGGCAGGAGGATACATACCTGTCGACTAAGGCCAGAGAAAAAGAGCTCATGCAGCAACAGGAAACCCTAGAGGCTCGCTTGGAAAAGCTAGAATCGATAAATAAGGCTTTATAATTTGTAATAACTCTTAAAAATGTGAATCATGGACACCAAAAAAAATGATGAAAAAAAAGATGAAGCAGACTTTGGTATTTTTGGTCTGGGAGGTTTGTTTAAAGGCATCGAAAAGCTGGTAGACCTGGCAGGAAAACTGGAAGAAAAAGGGGGCATTGCCAAAGAAGGTGAGATTAATTTCGATCACATCAAAAAAGGTATGAAAGGCGTTTATGGGTTTACCATCAATACCGCAGGCGGGGGATATCCAAAAGTAGAAACCTTTGGAAATATAAAGAAAACACCCGAAGGCCCTAAAGTGGATGAGGAACGTGAACCCATTACCGACATTTTTGATGAAAAAAAGGAGGTTGTCGTCATTGCCGAAATGCCTGGTATTGAAGAAAATGACCTGAAAATTGATTTAAAAGAAGATATTCTGGATATTTCAGCGGCAGGAAAGAACCGGAATTACCGCAAAGAATTATTGCTACCTGCAAAAGGTAAAATCGAAAATCTGAGTTACAAATTTAAAAATGGAATACTTGAAATCAGGATAAAAAAATAAGTCCCATGGCACTAACTGGCTTAGAAAACGAAGACCTAAAACTTATTGTTTTCGGTGGAAAAGGTGGCGTTGGAAAAACCAGCTGTGCCGTTGCAACTGCTTTGGCGTTATCCGAAAATTTCAAAACGCTTCTTATCTCTACTGATCCTGCTCATTCAGTTTCTGACTGCCTTGAACAGGAAATAGGGTTTAAGGTAGTGCATATTGAAGGAACAAAAAATTTGTCAGCCATTGAAGTTAAGGCTGATGAGGCTCTTGCTGTTTTCAAGGGAGAACACCATAAAGAGCTTAAAAAACTGCTTGAAACCTCTACCAATCTTGATAATGAAGATATTGATGAGATGATGACTTTGTCGATTCCGGGGATCGACGAAGTGATGAGTTTTAAAACCATCATCGATTTTATTGAAGAAGGCAAATTTGATAAGTACGTTGTAGATACAGCACCAACCGGCCATGCCTTGCGGTTGATTTCTTCTCCCAAACTGTTAGATGAATGGATAAAAGTAGCCGCCCGCATGAGGTGGAAATACCGCTATATGGTCACCAGTTTTTCTGGCTCATACCATCAGGATGATGTGGACTCTTTTTTACTCAGCTTAAAAAAAACGGTTAAAAGAATTGAAAACATCTTGCGCGACAATACCAAATGCGAATTTATCCCGGTGTGCATTCCTGAGGCCATGGCCGTTTTAGAAACCAATCGGTTGCTGACCGATTTGAATAAATCAGGAATTATCTCGCGTCAATTGATCATAAACAATTTGATGGTTGAGGAAGATTGCGAATTTTGCAGAAGAAGAAAAGCTGGTCAGGCAAAGTATTTACAGGAGATTAAAGAAACTTACGACCAACTGAACCAAGCCGAAGTACCCATGTTTCCTGAAGAAATTAAAGGACTTGATGCGCTAAACCACCTGCAAACCTTTCTGTTTAACTACCTACCTACTAACCCTTAAACCTAATTAACATGACCGAAATTAAAAATGAAATACTATTGAGGGTAAAAGAAGCACTTGTGAAAGATGTAGGTCGTGCCATTGCACGGATTGATCCTCAGGACATGATTGAGATGGGTCTCGAAAATGGAGATATCATCCTGATTGAGGGCAAACGTCCTACACCCGTCAAAATAATGCCATGCTATCCGGAAGACAGGGGGAAAAAGATCATTCAGGTGGATGGAATTACCCGCGAAAACGCCCAGTCCGGCATTGATGAAAAAGTAAAAGTGACCAAAACCACCAGTCGGCAGGCATCAAAACTTAAACTCAAACCCAATACCAAGTTAGGTTCATTATATAAAGCCGACGATTCAAAATACATAGGGTCTCTCATTAATGGTCTCCCCGTTACCAAAGGCGATAAAGTGCGTGCCATTCTATTTGGCTCCCGGTCGGTTGAATATACTGTTACGGGAATTAATCCCGATGGAGTTGTTTTGATACATCCAAATACCACCATTCAACTTGAATCAGTTAAACAAGACGGAGAAGGCAAACGGAAGATATCATACGAAGATATAGGAGGTCTCGGAAACCAGGTTCAACGCATCCGAGAGATGATAGAGCTTCCGTTGAAATATCCTGAAATTTTTGAGCGGCTTGGTGTTCAGCCACCAAAGGGAGTTTTCCTTTACGGTCCTCCCGGAACAGGTAAAACTCTCATTGTTAGGGCGGTTGCTCATGAAACGGATGCTTATTTCATCAACATTTCAGGTCCTGAAATCATGGGAAAATTTTATGGAGAGAGCGAAGGACGCATCCGTAAACTTTTTGAAGAAGCCCAAGCTCATGCTCCATCCATCATATTTATTGATGAGATTGACGCCATCGCGCCCAAGAGAGAAGACATGGGCGGAGAAAAACAGGTGGAAAAACGCGTGGTCGCCCAGTTGCTTTCGTTGATGGATGGACTGGAATCGCGTGGTAAAGTCATTGTAATTGGGGCTACTAATATCCCCAACGCCATCGATCCTGCCTTGCGCAGACCAGGCCGCTTCGACCGTGAGATTTCCATTTCCATTCCGGATAAAACCGGACGACTTGAAATTCTCCACATCCACACCAGAGGCATCCCATTAGCAATGGATGTGGACATGGAAAAACTGGCCGAAATTACGCACGGGTTTGTGGGTGCCGACTTGGAAGCACTAGCCAGGGAAGCCGCAATGACTGCTCTCAGAAAAATTTTGCCTCAAATAGATTTTGAACTTTCCGAAATACCATACGACCTCTTAATGTCGCTGGAAGTAACAATGGACAACTTCATGGATGCGATGAAAGAAGTGGAACCCTCCGCCATCAGAGAGGTTTTTGTTGAGGTACCGGATGTTAAATGGGACGAAGTTGGTGGACTGGAAGATATTAAAAATGCACTGAAAGAAACGGTTGAATGGCCCCTGAAATATGCTGATTTGTTTAAAAAAGCAGGAACAAATCCACCCAAGGGAATCATTCTTCACGGTAAGCCTGGCACAGGCAAAACCTATCTTGCCAAAGCCCTGGCCAGCGAAAGTGGGGTGAATTTTATCTCGGTAAAAGGACCTCAGATTCTAAGTCGTTACATTGGGGAATCGGAAAAAGGTGTACGTGAACTATTTAGATTAGCAAAACAAGCCTCACCCTGTATCTTGTTTTTGGATGAAATTGACAGTATAACACCACGACGAAGTAATGACAGTTCCGGTTCCGGAGTCCTCGAACGGGTTATTGGCCAGTTTCTATCCGAGATGGATGGCATTGAAGACCTGAGAGGGGTCATCGTTTTAGCAGCTACAAACAGGATTGATTTAATCGACCCGGCTCTGCTCAGAAGCGGTCGTTTTGATCTGATTTTTGAACTGCCTCTACCCGATGTAAACACCCGGGAAATGATCTTCAAGATTCATACACGCAATAAACCCGTTCACAAGAAAGTAAACCTGAAGCAACTGGCACAAAAAACAGAAAGCCTTACCGGCTCTGACATTGAGTTTATTTGTCGTAAAACTGCTATGCTTGCTATCCGAGAGTTAATTGACAAAAAAGATGGTGAATCCATTGAAGCATCAGATGAAATCGTCCTTCTTCCAAAACATTTTGAAGAAGCGATTAACCTGGTACTTACACAAAATTCTACAAAAAAATAAATCTCTATCTCATGAAATTAAATAGAATTTACATTTACGGCATTGTCCCCAACTTTTACAGTACTGAGATATTTCGTTCTTTAGAAGATTCAGGATTATATGCTATTGGTTTTCAGAATATAACAGCCATTGTTTCCGACCGAAACACAGCACCTCTCACTTCACTGAATAGAGAATCACTTGGACATTTGTTGGTTCACCATCAGAAAACCCTGGAAGAAATTATGGATAGTGGATTTACAATGTTGATTCCAATGAAGCTAGGTACAATTGTAAATTTTAAAATGGAAGTAGTGAAGATACTGGAGTATGGTTACGACCTGATTATTGAAACCCTTAAAAAAGTGGAGCTGTTGATTGAAATGGACATGGTTGTCACCTGGGCCGATTTTGGTGCAACGCTTAATGAAGTTTCGCTCATTCCTGAGGTCATAGAGTTGAAAAATGAAATTCAGAATAATTTAACAGGTTCCTCGCAAATCGATCAGGTAAAATTCGGGATGTTGGTACAAGCCAAACTAAAAGAAAAAAACACGTTGGTCGAGTTGAGCATTTTAGATAAATTGTCCTCATGTGGTGTGGACATCAGGACGCATGAAGTAATGAATGACGAAATGATTACCAATTCAGCATTTCTATTAAAAAGATCAAAACTGGATACTTTTAACGATTTGATTGATCAAATGGACGAAGAATTCGAGGGTAAATTAAACTTTAAAATTGTTGGGCCACTTCCATGTTATAGCTTTTACACCCTTGAAATAAGTGAGTTAAACCAGGAAAATGTGCTAAATGCAAAAAAGGATCTCGGGCTAACCGATAATTCATCTGTATCGGAAATTAAAAAAGCTTACCTGGAAAAGGCAAAATTGTTTCACCCTGACACTCAACTTGAAAATGGGGATAAAGAAAGTTTTGACAAAATAAATAAGGCCTATCGTACTTTATTGAATTATTCTGCGGCAGTGAGGCAAACTTCAAAAGAAGATAGTATCGGCATCACCCATGATAAAGTAAAAGAAAACTTAATTTTAGTAAAAATAAAAGATTAATATGCAAAGAGACGGCAAATATATATACTGCATAATCGCAACAAAGTACGATGCAAATTTTGGAACAATTGGTGTGGGGGAGCGTGGCGACCTGGTTTCGACCATTGGTATTGATGGATTATGTATGGTGGTAAGCGATCACCCGCTTAGCAAATTCGTAGTTAATCCTGAGAATATCTTAGCGCACCAAAAAGTGATAGAAGCAGTGATGAAAGAGTTTGATAGCGTTCTTCCAATCAGATTTGGGACTATCGCGGCCACCCCGGATGAAATAAGAGACCTGCTTAACAGACGCTACGGTGAATTTATGGAATTACTCAACCAGTTTGAAAATAAGGTGGAACTCAATGTAAGAGGGACATGGAAAAACATGGGAACTATTTATCAGGAAATCGACAAAGAACACTCCGAGCTGCAAAAAATCAGAAAAGAAATCGAGTTGTTAGCTGATCAGGAACAACGAAGTCATAAAATTAAAGAGGCTGGTGAGATTGTGGAACTTGCCCTTGCTGAAAAAAAAGAGTACGAATCTGAACGAATTATAGGTGCTCTTAAGCGATCGGTTTTCGAATATAAACATAATAAACTAAGCAAAGATTCGATGTTTATGAATACTGCCTTTTTGATAAATGGAGGCAGAGAAACGGAATTCGACAATATCATGACCGATCTGGGTAACGAATATCAGGATCGATGCGACTTTGTTTACACGGCGCCACTACCAATTTTTAATTTTATCGATCTAAAAATATTTCCTGAAAAATGGGAAATTTAAACCTTATTAAAATATAACCATGAGTATCGATCAGGAAACACCGAAAGAAGGAAAGTACATATATGGCATTATTATGCATCAGGGATCTATTAACTTTGGCCATATAGGCATCGGAAAACGATTTGATGAGGTGTATGGCATTAATTACAAAGACATTACCGCTGTTGTAAGTAATTCTCCCATAATTCAATATGAGGCCCGGAGGGTTAATATGATTGCCCATCAAAAAGTACTCGAAGAAGTGATGAAACAATTCAGCGTACTGCCTGTTCGTTTCTCTACCATCTCCGAACACAACGATGATAACGGCATATTGAGAATTTTGGAAAAAGACTTTGACAAATTCTACAATCTTTTAATTAAGATGGAGGGGAAAAAGGAGCTGGGGCTGAAAATTATGGCACATGAATCTGTAATTTATGAAAGCATCCTGGAAAAATACGACGAAATCAGGACGCTCAGAGATAAATTGATTCATCTGCCTGTCGACAAAACCCATTATCAGCGAATGAAAATTGGCGAAATGGTAGCCGAAACTCTTAAAATTGAAATATCGGGCTATAAAGAACAAGTATTGAATGTGCTGCGTCCGATAGCCGAGGAGGTGAAGTTGAATGACAACTATGGAGAAATGATGATATTAAATGCAGCTTTTCTGATAAAAAACACGTCAGAACCTGTGTTTGACAAAGCTGTAGATGATTTGGATAAGAAATATGGTGACCTGATGACCTTTAAATATGTAGGCACTTTGCCGCCCTATAATTTTGTGAACCTAACCATTAATACGAAAGGGATATAGTATGTTTTTAATTGACGACTTATTGTTAGCTCCTTTAAAAGGGGTGATATTTATTGGTGAAAAAATAAATGAGGTAATCGAAAAGGAAATGTCGGATGAAGGTGCCATTAAAGAGCAATTAATGGCCTTACAACTGAAATTTGAAATGGATGAGATTAACGAAGAAGAATACGACAAAAGGGAGGATGAATTACTGCAAATTCTGGAAACTATACGTTTGGAGAAGCAAGGTAAATAGTTTTAACTAAAAAGGAGGAAAGATGAATGCTTTTAATTGTCCACAATGTGGAAAAGTAACTGGAGGAAATGAAAATTTTTGCATCGAATGTGGTTACTCACTTAATATTACCTGTCCAGAGTGTGGCGAAAGCTGGCGGTTTATGTTTAATTATAACTTTTGTCCGGGTTGTGGTCATAATATGAAACCACCGGTAGTAAAAAAAACAGATTAACCTGTTCGCAGGGTAAAAAAATCATAAAGAAACAGACTTAATTAAATAGAAGGGGAAGAAAATAATGAGCAATATTATTGATGTAAAAAAAGAAGTAGTTAAGTTCCTAAAAGAGAACATTAACTGTTACGATGTAACCGTTATAAAGATAGAAAAAGGAAAAGAAAACTGGAAATCCATAGCTGAAGTTTATGAGGATGATTCATTTCTGAAATCGATGAACCTGCCTCCCAAAAAAATACGATTATTCTATCTGGTAAAAATGGACGAGAACCTCGAAATTACTTCCTTCGAACGACTTAACTCATTTGAAGGCCTGGACTTGTCGGATTAAATAACAATTAAAATACGCATGATGAAAAACAACCTGATTTACGTTTATTGCATATCAGACAGACCTTTTGAATTCGAAGTAGCTGAAGACGTGTCAGGTATAAGAACTATTGTATTCAATAATTTTTACCTGATCGTTAAAGACGTCTCAGACAATGAATACTCAGAAGAAAATTTTAAAAGAAATTTATCAAACATTAAGTGGGTGGAAGCCAATGCCCGTGACCATATGGAGGTCATTACCAGAAATATGGAAAATAACACTGTTATTCCATTCAAATTTGGCACCATTTACCATTCAGAGGAAAGCTTGAAAAAATTCATCACTGATTATTCCGAATCTTTCGCTGAAAACTTCCAAAACATTAAAGACAAGCAAGAATGGTCGGTTAAAATATACTGCAATCTTGAAATCCTTAGTGAACAAATCGACGAATTGAGTGAAGTTACCGCTGCGCTCGAAAAACAAATCAGGGTCAGCTCCCCGGGGAAAGCCTATCTGTTGGAACGAAAGAAAAAACAACTCATTGAAGAGGAAACTGATCGGTTATGCAAACATTTTGGACAAATTTATTTTGATGAATTCAAAATGATAAGTGACTCATCGTTTCTCAACAATTTACTCCCTAAAGAATATACCGGCAGAACTGACACCATGATTCTGAATGCCTCGTTCCTGGTGGGTAAAAACAGCGTGCCCGAATTTAAAAATATTTCTAGTCACCAAACAGAAAAGGGCAAACCGTTGGGTTTTATTATTGAAACATTGGGTCCCTGGCCATTATTTAGTTTTGTATCGATAAACGAAAAAATATGATAAACGATAGTGTAATAGACCGATCGAAGGATATTACCATCCTCGAATTACTCGACAGGGTGTTAAATAAAGGGGTTATTTTAACCGGGGACATTGTCATTTCTGTCGCCGATATCGACCTGATTTATCTGGGAGTAAAACTTATGTTAAGTTCAGTGGAAACGATGGAACAACTCAAATCGAGAAGACAGCGTATTGAAAAATAAATTCCTTTCAATGAGAATAAAAGAAAATGTTAAATAATTAATTGAAATAAATACCGGAAATGTTGAACAAAAATTTATAGTGGAACGAAGATGGATAAATTGATTTACTGCTTGTTACTCGCTAAAAGCAACCATGCAAAGCCCGAAACCACTTTGAACTCGTTGAAAGGTGTAAAGGAAGCTGGCCTGGTTGCTGTTGAATACCACAATATTTCAGCGATAATAAGCGATGTAACAGAAAAGCAGTTTATCGCCAATAAACAACACGCGGTGGAATTTGCTTTGGTGATTGATCAACTGGCTCAAAATTACACACTGCTGCCCATGAGGTTTGGTTCTATGATGGACTCAGCCGATTCCGTTATGGAAATGTTAGAAAGAAATGAGGTTGAAATTGAAGATAGCCTGAAAAAAGTAAAAAACAAATGGGAGTATGGATTAAAAGTGCTTTGCGATCGCGAAAAGCTGAAAGAAGAACTCACTGCAAAAAAAGATAACGACACGCTAAATTTTGTAAAACCTGAAATCGGTTCAAATAATTCAGTTTATAAGGCCTATGTCCTAAAAAAATTAAACGAACACAGGGCTGAAGAACAAATTTTATCCTTCGTGGATTCGATTCTTGTCGAAATTAAAATCTATCTTCAAGAGTTAAAAGCAGTGGATAAATATAAAAAAATGACCAACGAAACCACCATTATCGATGCTGTTTTTTTACTTGATAAGAAGAAGAAAAAGGAAGTAATTAACATGGTTAAAGATTTGCAACAGAAACACCTTCAACTCAATTTCCTGTTGACAGGCCCTTGGCCCCCCTATAATTTTGTTGAACTAAACTTAAAATAAACCGTCTTATGAGCAATAATAAAATACTTTGTAATACAGGAACTGTGGATCTGTCCATCCAGGACATTTCGAAAGAAGTGGACAAATTGATTAACAGTGAAGAATCCAAGCTAAAGCTCACCCCGGAAAATGCCGATTCCGGCCTGGCCAAATTGGTATTAACACTGGTTGAACTCATCAGGAAGCTGGTAGAAAAACAAGCTATGCGACGAGTTGATGGGGGATCATTGTCGGATGATGAGATTGAACGACTGGGAGAAACTTTAATGAAACTGGAGATGAAAATGGAAGAGTTAAAGAAATATTTTAACCTCACGGATCGGGATTTGAATATTAACCTGGGCCCTTTGGGTGATTTAATGTAATCAACAATAAAAAAATTGAGGTGTCCAATGAAATAATATAATCTCGAATGGTATTAAACAATTCTATTAGATAATCAGCGAGATTTTCAAAGTGCTCTTCGAGGGTGTAAATAGCAGTTTTTCTGGTGATTGCAGCTTTTCTCCCAGCTTCGACCATTACAGGGTTTTTTTCACTATCTACATGTACAGACTGATTGGAATAAGAATTAGCATTTGTACGCTTATACACTTCATCTATATTTAATATTCCATTTTCATAAATTTTATATTGCCATAATTCAATATTTGCTCCCATTACTTGAACGGCGTGTAGGTCATATTTTTTGTATTCAGGAGCAAGACAGATAACCCGAATATCTGACCAGTCCACCTCAATATCTTTGCCAAATTTTTTATTAGCGGCAACTTGAAAATCTCCTTTATGGTCACGAATCCAATGTAAATAATAAAGACTTTGATTTATCAAATCAGACGAGGCAATCTTTTTGTATTCAATGATTACAGGATTATTGTCTTCTGATATGGCTAATGAGTCAATTCTTCCTGAATGAATATTTCCCGTCGAAAATTCAGTGGCGATGAATCTGCAATTAAAGATTGTTTCAATATTTTCTTCGATAAGCTTTTGAAGGTCTTTTTCAAGTTTAAATTCACTTAACCGTATGCGCTTAGCTTTGCCCTTGTCTATTTCAAATATGGCCATTTCAATTTATTTTATCAGTTAATGTTTGCATTAATCACTCAAAGTTGCTTTTTTTTGATATTGTTGACTCTTTGAGAAAGTCTGGTAACATTCAGTGCTATTGTATAATAGACTTTTAGTACAGAGAAAAAAAACTTTCCCAAATTTATTGTCTAAATCCGGCAGCGTGTTTAGGTCGTTTTAATAGGCTATAAAAATAGAAATATTTCTTTATAAATCCAACTGATCTGTTGAGATTTAGTCTAAAGAACAGCATTTGGAATGCTGTCTGAGCGAAAAAATTGAGGAAATCGCATCATTATATTTCTAGCTATTCAGAATAATCAATGAGACTTCACAGCCCAGTCAGGGTGCGACTAACTAGCGACGCCTCAGAGTCGCGCCCTGACCCTCCAGCGCCAAAAACCCCAAAGTTTATCAAAAAACTTTGGGGTTTGGGTCGTAACATGCCCTTATGCATCAGACGAAAAGCTTTACATATCGGCATCTACTATGCTTTGCGATTGAATCTTTGAACCTGCCTTCCTGCGGTCAGCAGGCAGGTCCTTGAATCATTAAATCTTTGAATTTTTACTCGGCCAAAACTTTATCTTTCCTAAATACAACACATGATACATGGCCGGCACAATCACCAACGTAAGGAAGGTGGCGAAGCTAAGACCGAAGATAATTGTCCATGAAATTGGCCCCCAGAACATGGCGTTATCGCCTCCGAAATAAATATCTGGTTCAAAGTTCTGAAACAGTCCAATAAAGTCAATATTAAAGCCTGCTGCTAGCGGAATAAGTCCGAGAACCGTTGTAATAGCCGTTAGCAAAACAGGACGCAGCCTGGTTTTGCCCGCTTCAACAAGGCTTTCTACCGATTCCTTATAAGGCAGGTCGCCATCGGGATCCAATCCCATATCCAGTTTGCGTTGGCGTTTTAGTATGGTGATATAATCTAGCAAAACTATGGCATTATTCACCACAACACCAGCTAGCGACACAATACCCACGCCCGTCATAATCACTACAAAATCCATCTGGAAAGTGCCCAGGCCACCAAACACGCCAATAGTACTAAACAACACACTCACCAGAATAATAATAGGTTTTACCACCGAGTTAAACTGGCTTACCAATATTAATAGGATAATAGATACAGCAATTAGCATGGCACTGATGAGGAAAGCCATACTTTCGGCTTGCTCTTCTTGTTCGCCCGTAAACTCATAGCGGTAGCCTTCGGGAAAGTTGAAGTTAGCCACAAGAGGTTTAATTTGATCATTGATTTCCGTAGCATTATAACCCGTTATTACGTTGGAACTGATTGTAATCATTCGGTTGCGATCTTTGCGGGTTACAGCGCCATAAGTTGAGCTCAACGACACATCAGCTACGGCAGAAATAGGCACCTGCACAATTTTGCCGCTGGCCTGATCGCGAAAAGTAACGCGCTGGTTGAGCAGTGACGACAAATTATAACGGTATTCATCCTGCATCCGCAGTTGTATCGGATATTCGTCTTCGCCTACTTTAAAGTTAGATATTTCTGAGCCAAAGAGTGCTGTGCGTATAGTGTTCGCAATCTGTCCGGTAGAAAGCCCGAAGCGCCTTGCTTTATCGCGGTCGATGTTAACGTTTAGCTCGGGTTTGCCCACATCAAGGTCTATCTGCAAGCCTTCAATACCCGCAATGCGTGCATTATTGATATGGCCAATAATGCTATCGCTTAGCGACAACAGTTTGTCAAAGTCCTTTCCGCTAATCTCCAAGTTAATAGGTTTACCTACTGGCGGACCTTCATTTTGTTTTTCTATGGTAAGCAATACGCCCGGATACATGCCCAGCAATTCATCAGAGAGCTGCTTCATGATTTGCTTACTACTTATGCCGCCACGATCTTGGTAATCAATAAAGTTAACAGTGATTAGTCCTTTGTTTGGTCCGCCTCCGCGACCTGAGAAACCACTGTTTTCGCTTACGGCGCCGCTACCAATATTTGTTAGCACCGATTTAACTATATGTTTATTAGGCTCAAGTAATTCATACACCCGATCTTCAATAATACTCACCACAGAATCGGTGGCGTCGATCTCGGTTCCTAAAGGCAGCTCAGCCAGAATATTAACATATTTTGGGTCACCCGAAGGGAAAAACTCAACCTTTGGCTCACTTTTAAAATAAAGCGTTAGCGTAACCACCATCAGCACAATAGTACCAATAACGGCCAATAGGGAATTACTTTTGCGTAGGGTAAAAGTGAGGGTTTTTAGATACATGTTTTCAATCCAAACCAACAAAGTGTTTTGAAACCAGCGTGCAAAACGGTCCAGAAAAGCCAGATGCGCCAAGCCGATAATGGCAAAAAGCACCAGAATATTGGCCAGTGCTGTGTATTCAATTAGATAAAAAATTACAGCTACGCCAATCATTGAACCGGAAATAATAAGCTCACGCCTGATATTGGGTTTTCTGTTAGGATCGTCTTTTTTGAAAAACTTAGCCGACACCACAGGAATAATTACCAAAGCTGTAAACAGCGAACTGATAAGTACGATAATCAGCGTCATAGGCAAGTATTTCATAAATTCGCCAATCATGCTATCCCAGAATAATAAAGGGAAAAACGCCGCCAGCGTAGTAGCTGTTGAGGAGATAATCGGCATAGCAATTTCTCCTACACCTTGCCGCGCTGCTTCAGCTAGCGAATAGCCTTTGTCCACATAGCGATAAATATTTTCGACCACCACAATGGCATTGTCCACCAACATCCCTAGGGCCAGAATAAGCGAGAAAAGCACAATCATATTCAGCTTGAAGCCCATAAAACCCATCACCATAAATGAGATAAACATTGAAAGCGGGATGGCGAGGCCAACAAACAGGGCGTTGCGCGTGCCCAAGAAAAAATAAAGTACCAGTACCACAAAGATAATCCCCATAATCATACTGTTCTCTAAATTGCTCAATTGCAGCTTGATCTGTTCCGACTGATCATTGGTAAGTGTGATGGATAGGTCTTGGGGCAAGGCTTTGTTGCGCTGAGATTCCTCTATAAGCCGAAAAATTTTATCAGTAGCTTCAAGTAGGTTTTCGCCGCCTTTTTTTATCACCTGAACTGAAACCACCGGCTTGTGATTGAGGCGCGCATAGCTGGTAGGGTCTTCAAAACTATAAACTACCGTAGCAACATCACGCAGATAGACAATATTATTGTCTTCGTGCTTTACGATAATGTTTTCAATTTCTTTGGTATCGGTAAATTCACCTGCAATGCGCACTGAGCGTGTGGTTTGGCCCGTCTTTATCTCGCCGCCCGACATAGAAACGTTTTCATTTTTGATGGCCGATTCAATATCACCAAAACCCAGTTTAAAGGCGTCGAGTTTGTGCTGATTCACTTGAATTTTTATCTCTCGCTCGGTAATTCCAGTGAGTTCTACCTTAGATATTTCCGTAAAGGCTTCTATCTCATCTTCCAGATATTCTGCATAATTTTTAAGCTCATTAATGCTGTAATCACCTGAAAGGTTGATGTTTAAAATAGGAAATTCCGAGAAGTCGATATCCGTCACCATAGGATCTTCCAGCAAGTTATCTGGCAGTTCTTTTTTGGCTTTATCCACCGCATCTTTCACTTCCTGCAAGGCGTCTTTAATGTCAACATTGGTGTTGAATTCCACAAAAACATTGGAAACATCTTGGCTCGAAAGCGAAGTCATTTTCTTGATTCCGTCCACCGATTCAATTTCTTTTTCGAGTTCGCGGGTGATCAAATTTTCAATATCTAATGGCGAGTTTCCGGGATAAATCGTTTGCACCATCACTGTCGGAATCACGATATCGGGGAAGAGCTCTTTGGGCAGCGATTGGTACGAATAAAAACCAAAACCTATCAGGATAAAGGTGAGCAAAAAGATGGTATTGCGGTTTTTAAGCGCCCAGGTTGTTGGTGCAAAGTCCCTTTCTTTGGGGGAATTATTAGGATTGTCTGTCATAATAGTAGGTGCTAAGATGTTTTAAGTAAACTACCGTCAGTAACGCGGCTAAAGCCTTCGGTAATTATTTGGTCTCCGGCCTCTAGGCCTTTGGTAACGCGGGTTTCGCTGCCAAAAGTGCGACCGACTTCTATATAACGTTTGCGGGCAACCAATTCGTTTTCTTCCTTGGCAGCTACATAAATATAGCGGCCATTGAGGTCTTCTTTAATCACTTTTGAAGGGACTACCAAGCTGTTGTTCGCCGTAAAATCATTGACACGGATTATAGCGATCATATTGGGTTTTAGCATCTCATCTGTATTCTCAAACCGAAGCTCTACCTCAAATGTGCGGTTGTTTTTGTTGATAACATTGCCCACCCGGTTGATCTTCATGGTTTTTTCGTAATCGGGATAGCTCGGAATTCTCAAATTCACTTCATCACCGCTTTTGATTGAAGGCAAGAAGGACTCAGAGATATCTGCCCGCACATACAACTCGCTTAGGTCAACCAGCTGAATCAGTTGCATGCCAGGGCCAGAAAGCTCACCCTTTTTTTGATTTACTTTTTCCACTATGCCATCGATTGGTGCATTTATTACAGACATATCCAGTTGTGCCTGAATAGTTTCCAGACGATTTTCTAGGTTTTGTTTGCTGTTGCGTGCTTCCAAGTATTGCAGCTCCGAACCTATCTGCTGATTCCACAGCCTTTCCT
>Ga0222672_1000350_pt1 | contig 19746 bp, 13 predicted proteins | sample AntAcemetagen799_FD_179810 | JGI IMG/M metagenome (GOLD analysis project Ga0222672, IMG submission 179810) | Saline water microbial communities from Ace Lake, Antarctica - #799 | ecosystem: Environmental > Aquatic > Non-marine Saline and Alkaline > Saline | place: Antarctica: Ace Lake...
ACTGTTAGAGCTGGTGCCGTAAAGCGATCCGCCCTGCGAAGAGGTTTTTAGCTCAATATCAAGTGGTGTAAGTGTGTTTTCCGTCTCGATTAAGGCACTGATATCCGTTTTTAAAATATTATTCACCTTATTGATAATATGTTTTTTATATTGTGGAATTAGTTGCTCCCAATCCTGATTTTTGTGCGTGGGAACATTCACCATCACAAACCAGTTTTCGCAGCCTTTTGGTGCATCCGTGGGAATATCTTTAGAGGTAATATTGATATAAACGGTTGGATCTTCAGCCGGAACGATGCCCTGAAAAATAGCTTCAAATTCCTTACGGTAATCTTTACTAAAAAAGATATTGTGCAGGCCAAGTTGTTCAAATTCCTTTTTAATTCCCCAATAAAAAATCAGCGCCGAGCTGCTTCTTTCCTGATCCAGTTTCTTTTCGGGCGCTTTACTATTTGGCAAGAGTTTGCGATAGGTAGGCGTTACGTCCATATTTGACAATACCAAATCTGCCTGATACACTTTTTTGCTGCTGCGAACGCCTGCTACTTTTTGATCTTGCAATAAAATCTCCTCTACCCTTTCGTTGAGGTGAAACTCTACGCCTAAATCTTCGGCAAGCTGCACCAAACTGCTGGTGATTTCATACATGCCTTTTTCAGGCAAATAAGTGCCAATGCCATGTTCCAGATGCGGAATGATATTTAAAATGCCGGGCGCACGATACGGATCGGAGCCGTTGTAGGTGGCATAGCGATCAAAAAGCTGCACCAACTTAGGATTTTTCAAATCAGCCTGATTGGCTTGGTGCATAGTTGTGAAAAGGTTTAGTTTATGCAGATTTAGCAGTGATTTCGCAACATCTTTTGAAAGCCAGGTTTTGGTGCGGTTGAGCGGTTTTTCCATAAAGATATGTCCGGCCAGCTCAAAAATATTACGGCTTTTTTGCAGTTTTTTCAATACTTTTTTAACTGGCACGCCCAATGTTTTCTCTACTTCTTCAGCAAATTCTTTTTGATCAGCCGAGGCAGTAAAGTGCACGCCATCATCCCAAAAATAACGACAACTTTCAGGTTTTTTTATGTAGTTAAAATAGATTCTCGGGTTTTTTCCCGCCAAGGCAAAAAGCTCATCCACATATTGTGGCATCGTAAACAACGACGGACCCGCGTCAAAACGGTAGCCATCTTGCTCAAAAACGGTGAGTTTGCCGCCAGGATAAGGATTTGCTTCTAAAACGCGTACTTTGTAACCTTTTAGCCGAAGGCGTATTGCACTGGCAATTCCGGCAATTCCGGCACCGATAATTAAAGCCCTGTCCGATTTTTCTTCAGTGGATTTGGTTTGTGTCATGGCATTAATGGTTTTTCCAAGCAAACTTCACGAGTTCTTCAAGCGGCACAAAATCTAAGGCTTTTTCGTGGGTAGCTTCCAGCACAACTTTTGGCGCTTTCCCAGCGATATAAGCTTCTAACCAACGCTTTACGCATAAACACCAGCGGTCGCCAGCTTTCAATCCCGGGAAGTTGTAGGCTGGCATAGGCGTGGTTAAATCATTACCTTCGGCCTTCGAAAAAGCCAGAAATTCATCTGTTACCACGGCACAAACAGTATGCAAGCCCCGGTCTTCTGGGCCGGAAATACAATTGCCATCGCGGTAAAAACCCGTTACAGGACTATTGCCACAGGCTATCAACTTTTCGCCGAAAACATTTCTCTGCATGAAATTCGTTTTTGTTTTAATGGTTTATAAATCAATAAACAAACTTACGGTCATTTGGTTTTGTTAGTATGCATTTTTCCATCAAATTTAAGGCTTGCACGCGCAAATGAAGCCCCAATAAGGATGATGGATTTTTCATAACTTTGCCGCCTGAAAATAAAGCCATTAAAATGAGAAGCTTAATTCTGATTCTTCTATTTTTCAACCTTTCGGCCACGGCCCAACAGCCCACCAAAGAAAATCCGTATCAGCTTGATCTGATAGAAAATGTGGCGGAATACAAGCAGATGATAGCGCAAAATGAAGCAATGCAAGTAGTTGATTTAAAGTCTTTCATTCCTTCTCTTGTTCTCGATATTCGCTATGCGACTACCAATAATTTCACCAACGAAGTCGTTTATCCTGAAGCAGAAGCTTTTACCCGCTTTCCCGTGGCTGTTGCTCTCAAAAACATTCAACAGGAATTAGAAAAATCAAACTTAGGCCTTAAAATATTTGATGCTTACCGCCCTTATGCTGCCACGCTTCGCTTTTATGAACTGTATCCTGACACCACTTTTGTGGCAGCACCATGGCATGGCTCACGACATAATCGCGGTGCAGCTATCGACCTCACATTAATTGACTTAAGCACAGGGAAAGCACTCGAAATGCCTACTCCGTTTGATGATTTTACTAAAAAAGCCGCTCCCGATTATACAGAATTACCCGACAATGTCAAAAGAAATCGCAACCTATTGATAAGTATTATGGAAAAACACGGTTTCAAGGTTTATTATGCTGAGTGGTGGCATTTCGACTTTCAAGGCTGGGAGCAGTTTCCCCTAATGAATCTTTCTTTTGACGAATTACGGTCTCAACAATAATATTTCACGCAAATTCTTTAAGTTTTATGGATTACAATTTCGCAGCAGTTGAAAAAAAATGGCAGGATTACTGGCGCAGCAACAACATATATAAAGTAGCTATCGACCAAAACAAGCCTAAATTTTATGTGCTTGACATGTTTCCCTATCCTTCGGGCGCCGGACTTCATGTGGGCCATCCGCTGGGCTATATTGCCTCCGATATTTTTGCCCGCTTCAAAAGACTTAAAGGTTTCAATGTTTTGCATCCAATGGGTTACGACGCTTATGGACTTCCTGCCGAGCAGTACGCTATCCAGACTGGAACACATCCGGCTATAACAACAGAAAAAAATATTGCCCGCTACCGGGAACAGCTGGATAAAATTGGGTTTTCTTACGACTGGGACCGCGAAGTGCGCACCAGCGATCCAGCATATTACAAATGGACACAATGGACTTTTATTCAGCTTTTTAACAGTTGGTACAATAAAAAAACCAATTGTGCAGAATCCATTTCCAATCTTATTTTGGCCTTTGAAAAAGGCGGCAGCGATTCTGTTAATGCGGCTTACAGTGATCACGAAGGATTTACTGGCGCTGAATGGCAGCAAATGGACGAAACCGCGCAGCAGCAAACCCTGATGCACTATCGGTTGGCCTATTTGGCCGATACCATGGTGAATTGGTGTCCGGCACTGGGTACGGTGCTTGCAAATGATGAAGTAAACGAAGGCCTTTCGGTAAGAGGCGCCCATCCCGTGGAACGGAAATCTATGAAACAGTGGCTGTTGCGCATTACCGCCTATTCCGAACGCTTGCTCAAAGGATTGGAAGAGCTCGACTGGAGCGATTCTATAAAAGATATTCAGCGCAACTGGATTGGAAAATCAGTAGGTGGATCGCTCCATTTTGAAATTGAAGGACAAAAGGAACAAATTGAAGTTTTCACCACCCGTCCCGATACAATTTTCGGTGCTACATTTATGGTGCTTGCGCCTGAGCACGAGCTGATTGAGAAAATTACCAAAGATGCGCAAAAACCTGCCATTGATGAGTATAGACAGCGCACCAAAAACCGCTCGGAGCGCGAACGTATGACCGAAGTAAAAAGAATTAGCGGAGAGTTTACGGGAGCCTACGCAATAAATCCGCTTAACAACAAACCTATTCCTATTTGGATTGCCGATTATGTGCTGATGGGTTATGGCACCGGCGCAATTATGGCTGTTCCGGCGCATGACAGCCGCGATTTTGCCTTCGCCAGACATTTTAATTTAACTATCATTCAGGTTGTTTCGCAACCCGGCGAAGTGCTTACTGATGTAAAAGATTGGGAAGAATCTTATGACGGCAAAGAAGGCATTTTAATCAATTCTGATTTTATCAATGGCATGCACGTCAAAGAAGCAATTGCCAGCATTCTTGAGGTATCCGCACAACGCAAAATTGGTCGCAGCCGCATAAATTACCGCCTGCGCGATGCCATTTTCAGTCGCCAGCGTTACTGGGGCGAGCCATTCCCTGTGTATTACAAAAACGGCATGCCTTATATGCTCAACGAAGATGAACTTCCACTTGCGCTGCCTGCCGTGGATGCATACTTGCCCACAGAAAGTGGCGAACCACCCTTAGCCAGGGCCAAAGACTGGAAAACAAAGGAAGGCTATCCGCTGGAAACCAATACTATGCCTGGTTTTGCCGGTTCAAGCGGCTACTACCTGCGCTATATGGATCCCAACAATAAATTTGAATATTTTAGCAAGGAAGCCAATGGCTACTGGCAGGAAGTTGACCTGTATATGGGCGGCGCCGAACATGCCACCGGGCATTTGATTTATGCGCGCTTCTGGAATATGTTTTTGTATGATATCGGCCTGACAGTGAAGCCCGAACCTTTCAAAAAAATGATCAATCAGGGCATGATACAAGGTCGCTCAAGCTTAGTTTACAGGGTAAACACCGAAAAGATGGCAGAGTATTACCTTTGGGAAAAGCTGCGCGACAAAGGCATGGGATATGAGTTTATCCGCGATTTCAGGGATGGACGGCGAAAATTTGACTTTTTCTGTCCCGAAGCAAAACTTATTATTGAAGTGAGAAAAGTAAAATCACTTGAAAAACTTGCCCATCCTTATGCAGAATATGCACACGAAAAAGGCTATCGCATGTTGTTGGTGCCGGTACGCGATATGTTGCTCGAAAGAGACCTTGTTTTCAATAATATAGCCAAACTGCTTGCCAACCCAAGCACGCCTGTTTTTGAAGAAAAGCCAATGTTGAAAACCATTCCGGTATTTGCTTCAAAAAACATCCAGGGCCGCGAACTGTTTTCTGATCCTATTCATGTTGACATCAGCCTGGTAAATAATGATATTCTTGATATTGAAGCCTTTAAGAAATGGCAGCCGCACCTAGCCGAATCCGTATTTATGCTTGAAGATGGCAAATACGTCTGTGGCTCGGAAGTGGAAAAGATGTCAAAATCTAAATATAACGTTCAAAATCCTGATGAATTAATTGAACGCTACGGTGCCGATACTTTGCGTTTGTATGAAATGTTTTTGGGTCCTCTGGAGCAGTCAAAACCCTGGGATACTCAAGGTATTGAAGGAGTTTTCCGCTTTATTAGAAAGTTTTGGCGTCTGTTTTTCGACGACAACCAACAACTAAAAGTGTCTGAAGATGAACCAACAAAAGCTGAGTTAAAAGTGCTTCATAAAACGATCCGTAAAATAGAAGAAGATATCGAGCGTTTCTCCTTCAATACGGCGGTATCAGCTTTTATGATTTGCGCAAATGAACTGGCTGATTTAAAGTGTAATAAGCGTAGTATTCTAGAGCCACTTGTTATTCTTATTTCACCTTATGCGCCACACCTAGCCGAGGAATTGTGGGAACAACTGGGGCATGATGTGAGCGTTGTGAAGCAAGAATTTCCTAATTGGGACGAAACATTTTTAATTGAAAACACGTTTAATTATCCGGTTTCTTTTAATGGCAAAAAACGTTTTGAACTGGAACTTCCTGTTACCATGAATGTGAAAGAGATTGAAAAACACGTGCTTGAGCTCGAAGAAACCGCTAAGTGGATGAATGATAAACCTGCAAAAAAGATCATTGTTGTACCCAAACGTATTATTAATATTGTAGTTTAGGCACGAAGATTGCTGTCACCCTATTTATTGTAATAAATACCATCGCCCTAAATGTGGAAAAAGCTGCTTATACTTATACCTGTTCTCTTTGCACTAAGTGCACAGGGGCAGCTACGCGAACATGCTAACGAGGCTTTTGGCGATAAAGAATTTACACGTTATAGCGTGTATTACAGCTCTTTACTTACCGGAAATGTAGTAGCAGGTGAGGCCACCATCGAAGTAAAATCGCATAAAAAGCAATTTTTTGATAGGCCTGTTTGGCATATTGTTGGCGAAGGTAAAAGCAAGGGTGCCTTTAACTGGTTTTATAAAGTGCGCGACCGTTTTGAAAGTTATGTGGACAAAGAAGCGCTGGTTCCTTATCTTTTTGTTAGGCGTACCCGCGAAGGCGATTTTGTGCAGGATGATGATGTTTATTTTTATCACAACGAAAAAAAGGCGATCAGCAGAACCGGCACCACCGCCATTCCTGATAATGTGCAGGATTTTGTGTCTGCCTTATTTTTTATGCGCACCCTGAGTTTGGACGATTTTGATGCCGACAGCGCCTACTATCTCGATTTTTTATTGGATGATTCGGTTTATGTCAGTAAGATAAAGTACCAAGGTACCGAGCATATCAAAACAAGTATAGGCACTTTTCGCTGCCTGAAAATTGCCCCAATGATGGCAACCGGCGAAGTGTTTGCCGATGCTTATCCGGTGAGTGTTTGGGTTACTGATGATAAAAATCACCTACCCATTCTGGCCGAGGCCAAAATTATCGTTGGAAGCATAAAAATGGAACTTATCGACTACAAAAACTTGCTCAATCCTATAGAAGCGCTGGTGAAAAAGAGGCAGTGAGAAAGCTTTGTCGCCCTTTTTGCAAAGTATAAACTGCATTATGCAATTAACCTTCCTTGCAATAGAAAACACCAGCAACATTTTATTATCAAATAAGTCAATACTTTAGGCAAACAGTAGCACTTTTTTCCAAAAATGCTCCAATTGAATTAAGTAACTTTGTAACTTATTTTAATTGCGAAAAATGTTTGAACAAACTTTTAAAAACATAGACGACATACTTCATAAAGATGCTGGCTGTGGCAGCGAATTGGATTATGTAGAGCAAACATCCTGGATATTATTTCTCAAATATTTGGACGACCTAGAAAAAGATCGTGCTACTTCTGCCGAACTTACAGGCAAGTTTTATAAGCCCGTCATCGACGCAGAATACCAATGGAATAGTTGGGCAGCTCCTAAGATTACAAATGGAAATGGCGTATTAAAAATTGACCATAACGCCTTGACGGGAGACGACCTTAGCGACTTCGTAAACAACAGCTTGTTTCCGTACCTCAAAAAGTTCAAACTTTCGGCCGAAAGCCCCGACACCATTGAATACAAGATTGGCGAGATTTTCAGCGAACTAAAAAACCGCATACAAAGTGGCTACAATTTGCGTGAAGTTATTAGCCGCATTGACGAGTTGCGTTTCCGTACCCATGCTGAAAAACATGAGATGAGTCATTTGTATGAAGACAAAATCAAAAATATGGGCAATGCTGGGCGAAACGGCGGCGAATATTACACACCCCGACCGCTCATTACCACCATTGTAAAAGTGGTTGCCCCGAAAATTGGAGATAAAATTTATGACGGAGCAGTAGGTTCGGCGGGTTTCCTGTGCGAAGCTTTTGATTACTTAAAATCAGGCAAAGACCTGAGCACCAAAGAGTGGGAAACCTTGCAAAAACATAGCTTCTACGGCAAAGAGAAAAAATCACTGGCCTATATTATCGGTATTATGAATATGATTTTGCATGGTGTAGAAGCTCCTAACATCATACACGCCAATACGCTAGCCGAAAACCTGGCCGACATACAAGAAAAAGACCGCTACGATGTGGTGCTTGCCAATCCGCCTTTTGGCGGAAAAGAACGCGCCGAAGTACAGCAAAACTTCCCGATTAAAACAGGCGAAACCGCATCACTCTTTTTACAGCATTTTATTAAAATACTCAAAGCAGGCGGCAAGGCTGGCGTGGTTATCAAAAATACCTTTTTGAGCAATACCGACAATGCCACCACTGCTATTCGTAAAACATTACTCGAAAGCTGCCACCTGCACACCGTGTTGGATTTGCCAGGCGGTACATTCACCGGCGCAGGCGTAAAAACCGTGGTGCTGTTTTTTGAAAAAGGTAAACCCACGCGCAATGTTTGGTATTATCACTTAAACCTCGACCGCAATTTGGGCAAGAACAACCCATTGAACGAAAACGACTTGGCAGAATTTGTAGAACTCCAAAAAACCTTTGCCGATAGCGAAAACTCTTGGACGGTAAGCATAAAGGATATCGACCAAAACACTTTTGACCTCAGCGTAAAGAACCCCAATAAAAAAGAAGAAGCAGCTTTACGTCCACCACAAGCCATTTTGGAAGAGATAAAAGCCTTGGATGAAGAGAGTGCTAAAATTTTAGATAAGATTAAAGTATTGCTATGAGTAAAGAACTAGTTTTATCACAAAAGCAGATTGAAAATCGAATTTTCAGTATTCGGGGCAATCAGGTGATGATCGATCGTGATTTGGCTGATATTTATCAGGTGGAAACCCGTGTACTCAATCAAGCAGTAAAAAGAAACATCGATCGTTTCCCTGAGAAGTTTAGGTTTCAATTAAGCCTTGATGAAGTAGAAGATTTGAAATCACAAATTATGACCTCAACTTCAAGATCACAAATTGTGACCTTGAACCCATCAGGCACCAAGCAAGGTAGCAACATCAAATACCTGCCCTATGCATTTACCGAGCAGGGTGTTGCAATGCTATCGGCTGTATTGCGCTCTGAAATTGCCGTGCAAGTAAGCATTCAAATTATGGAGGCCTTTGTAGAAATGCGAAAACTCATTGAAGGGCACAGTGGACTCCTCCAAAGAATGGAAAGCATAGAACACCGACAGATAGAAACCGACCATAAGTTTGAGCAAGTATTCAAAGCTTTGGAAAGCAAAGATGTGATTCCAAGTCAAGGCGTATTTTTTGACGGACAAGTATTTGACGCCTACAAACTCGCTTCTAAAATTATCCGTTCGGCTAAGCACAGTATCGTGTTGATTGATAATTATTTAGATGAAAACACCCTCACTCACTTATCTAAAAAGAGTGCAGACGTAAAGGTGCTTTTACTTACCAAAAATAGTAGCAAACAACTGACTTTAGATGTGCAAAAAGCAAACGAACAATATGGTAATTTCCAAATAAAAGCCTTTAATAAGAGCCACGACCGTTTTTTGATTATTGACAACACCGAAGTATATCATCTTGGCGCTTCACTCAAAGATTTAGGCAAAAAATGGTTTGCCTTTTCTAAAATGGAGAAAGGCTCGGTGGAGAGTGTTATTAATTCAATTGGAGAGATGATATGAAAAATCAACAAGCTCATTTACTTATGGGTTGGGAAAAGAAAACTTTGGGAGATGTTTTAGATATTTTGCGAAATGGTATCAACTGTAAGCAAGACAAGAAAGGTATTGGAAATAAAATTTCACGAATTGAAAGTATTTCTAAAGCTTATTTTGATGTGGAAAAGGTTGGGTATGCTACATTATCTAAATCCGATAAAGAAAAATACCGGCTAACAAAAGGGGATATTCTTTTTAGCCATATCAATAGCCCAATACACGTAGGTAAAACTGCATTATTTAACTCTGATGAAGAAGTTTATCACGGAGTTAATCTTTTGCTGATGAGCCCAAAATCCATTTTAACTAGTAGGTATCTTGAACATTATTTAAAGTTTCTTTTTCAAAATGGCTATTGGAAAGGAATATGCAAACAGTCAGTAAATCAAGCAAGTGTTAATCAACAAGATATTAATAAGGCTAAAATAACTTACCCCAAATCCCTCCCCGAACAACAACGCATCGTTGCCATTTTAGACGAGAGCTTTGCCGCCATAAACAAGGCAAAAGCCAATGCCGAACAAAACCTCAAAAATGCGAAGGAGCTTTTTGAAAGTTACTTGCAGGGGGTGTTTGAGAAAAAGGGTGAGGGTTGGGAGGAATGCAATCTTGAAGATAATATTAAGCTCATTGATTATCGAGGCAGAACACCACAAAAAACTGAAAATGGAGTAAGGTTGATAACCGCTAAAAATGTAAAACTTGGATACTTGCAATTAGAGCCGCAAGAATTTATAGATGATGATAACTACGAAAGTTGGATGACAAGAGGTATCCCCAATGTTGGTGACGTGATTTTTACCACGGAAGCTCCATTAGCAAATGTGGCGCAAATCGAAAATGATGAAAAATTAGCATTCGCACAAAGAATTATTGTGATGCAGCCAAATAGGCAGAAATTAAACCCAACTTTTCTGAAGTATATGCTTCTTTCAGGACCAATAAGAAAAAGAATCTTAGAAAAAGGTACAGGTGCCACAGTAGTTGGAATTAAATCAAGCCTCTTAAAGAAGATTACAATTGATTTTCCTAAATCAGTAATAGAACAACAAACCATCGTCCGCCAATTAGATGTCCTTCGCGCCGAAACGCAAAAGTTGGAAACGGTGTATCAACAAAAAATCAATAACTTAGATGCCTTAAAAAAAAGCCTTTTGCAAAAAGCTTTTGCAGGAGAATTGACAACCAAAAAGTGATAAACCATGAAAGTGAAACTAAGTCAAGCAGTAAAAATGTTTTTTGGTAATTCATCACTTGAGATGGTTTACTTTGAAGCAATTGCAAATGCTTTGGATGCAAATGCTACTGAAATTTACATAAAAATAACAATCAAAGCATTAAGTATACCTGGAACCCTCAAATTTGAGATTTCAGATAATGGAGAAGGTTTTACTGATGAACGATATAAGAAATTTTCTAATTTATTTGATGTTGATGAAAGTTCTCATAAAGGGTAACTAATCAGTCTGGGGTTCAAGTTTAGCAATAGTAGCAAAAGCGTTCAATATGTTTTGACCGTTTTTAATAACCGTATCTGCAATGGAGCGTAGGATTGCAAATCTTTCTGCACCTTCATAGGACTTAAATTGCCCTGATATCTTTTGTTTTACTTTCACATTTCGTATTGCCCGTTCCGAGGCATTATTGTCTGGCGGAACTTCCGGATAATAAAGAAAAGTAAAAATAGATGATCTGTATTTTATTAGTCGTTTTTGAAAGGTGATTGATTCTTTATATTTTTTACCAATCTGTTTGTCAAGAAGTTCATCGAGGTCATTTTCTAGTTTTGTTCTTTCTTGGTTAGGATTGTCATAGTCTGATGAGCAATCAAGTGATTTTTTCAAAGTAATGGCTCTTAGAAAAACATCTTTGACTTGTTTTGGCCAATCAATTTCATCTTTTTCGTGCAAATAGTTTAGCTCACGCAGCATGTGTGCTACGCATAGCTGATGACCCTCTACAGCTGTTTTAAAATGTGGTTTCCAGCAGTCATGCACTAATATAGCTTGTCTTAGCTGATTTCCAAAGTTGTCGATAATTGTTTGAAAACCACGATTTTTCGAGACGCAAATTAGCGTATGATATTTATTCTGCCATGTCCAAAACCAGTTCAATTTGCCATTTATTTTTATACCTGTTTCATCAGAGCCTATTACCTCACTATTCAATACACGTTGCCGAATCGTTTCGTATACCGGAATAGCTTTTAGGGTAATCCTATCGAGCAAATAATGTAGACCTCCTTCACTTATGGGCAAGCAAAATAGGTCATTAAACAATTCTTTTAGCCGTTCAAATGGGATGTATTGCCTAGTGTGAAAATAGGCAACTAGACTTTCGATATTGCTACCATAACTTACCGGAGAATTTACATTGGCTGGAAAATCTGAAGTATTCTGGCATCCACATTTACACGTTCTTTTATAAAGCCGGTGTTCTGTGATTATGGGCTGTATGGGAGGAATATCTATGACCTGACGTCTTGCTATGAATTCAGGTTTCATCTCGCGCAGATCATAACCACATTGTTTACAATAAGATGGAATGTGGTCTATCAACTTATCCGGCGAATCTGTCATTCTTAATGTTTTGCCTTCATGCCCTGTTTGACCGCCTACGGGCTTATCTGATTTTTCGCGTAAACTCTGATTTTTTCTTGGCCTGTTCTCATCCTTTGATGGAGGAATCGAACTGTTTTGGCTTGTCTTTTTAGTTTTATGCTTTGATAATGCTGAATTTAACTGGTCAATTTCAGATCTCAATTGCCTATTATCTTTTCTTAAATGCTCATTCTCTAATTTCAATTGTTTATGGTCAAACCTAAGTTGGTTGACTTGTTCCTGGAGATTAATAACCAAGTCGTGTAAAGCTTCTATGTGTGTTTTTTCTACCATTATTGAATTTGGCAAAAGTCGCCCACAATTATAGAAACACCAAATTTTACCAACAATACATATCAACAACCGACACCTGAAATTGTTGATAACAGCCTAATTATCAAAACTTCCCCTCAGAGAATTGAGTATTCATGCTCGGAAATCATATCTCTACTTTTACGCAAGTATACAAGGGGAATAAGCACCCGAAAAATAAAACTTTTCAACAACGCTAAGCTATATTTGTTGATAACCACCTAATCCTAGAATTTTTAGCTGATTTTGGGACTGATTAGTTACCATAAAGGCTTGGGCCGATTAGTTTATTTATGCTACTTTGAGAATGTTAAAGTCACGAGTTTTTATAATAAAAACAAAAAAAGAACATTTGATTTTTCAGAAGATTTTGAAGAAGAAAAAAATGTAGTAGAAGAGCTTGAAGAAAACTCATCAGGCACAAACTTCCAAATGAAAAATTATGCACTTCAAAAAATTGCAAAAGGCGATTATATACAGCCAAAAAAAATTAAACATAGGATTTTAGAAGAGTTTTACGCTAGACTGTTTCAATTAAAGAATCAAGGTAATTCTATTAGAATAAAAATTGAATCAATTATAGAAGGTAAAAAACATGAAGCTCAAATTCAAAATACTGATATACCGGAGTTTACACCTATTGAAGTAAAAAGTTCTATAAATCTTATCGATAAGTTTTACCTCTATTATTCAATTAAAAAGGTTAATCCTCTTGATTCTTCTCTGATAGCAGCTATTTCTGTTGATAATAGGACTGTAAAAGTAGATTTAATCTCTAATGAATATTTACCTTCTGGCTATGAAATGGTGTTTTTGCTTTATTCAGATTTTTTTACTGGTAAAATTGATTTAGCAAGACAAAGCTTAACAATTTCTGCGCAAGAATTCAAAGATGTTCAAGGTCTTTTTAGAAAAGAAGTTGTTTCTTTAATTGAAAGTAAAATCCCAAAAATTAAACAAAGAAATAAGGAAGTTCAAAAGAACTTAGTAAATCGATTTCCGCACTTAGGCGGCTATTTTGACTCTCAAAATATTGGATATGTTTCTAGAAATGAAATTCTTAAAAAAGCACAGGATGAATTTTTCAAAGAACAAAAAGAAATATTGGATGCCTCCTCGCTTACTGACGAACAATTTGAGAAATCGTTGGAATTATCATCAAGAGCTCTCACAGAATACATTTTATTCAGACAATTGACCATTGAAAAGCTAAAAAAATCTACTAATTCCAATAGTGAAGCTGAACTGCACAAATTATTTGCTTCTATGCGTAAAGAAGGAAAGTTTCAAAAGCAGGATGCTGTTAATGATTTATACAGAAACAATGCTTGGCTACTTGATGATAAATATATGACTTACGAAACTATCCTCAGTGATAGAGAAATGGGTGAACTAGTCCAAATAATTACAGATGAACAAGAAATTTCAGATGAGAATCGACCTGATATAGCCTTAATATTCTCAAACAATCCAGAAAATAAAAAACCTTTTGATATAGTAATTGTCGAACTCAAAAAGAGAGGGATTACTCTTGAGGAAAATATGAAAGTAGTAACTCAATTAGAGAAACGAGCTAGGAGGTTAATGAAACACTACAAAAATCAAATTCAGAGAATTTGGTTTTATGGTATAATCGAATTTAGTGAAGAAATTGAAATGCAATTAGCGGGAGAGTATACTGAATTATACTCTTCTGGTAAAATGTACTACAGAGAAACCAATGTTGCTATCTCACTAAATCCAAAAATAACCTTACCTATTGGTGTTTTTATATGGGACTTAGATGCTGTAATTGATGATGCTAACTCTCGTAATTCTGCATTTTTGAATTTAATAAAAAATAAATTCAGTAAATAATGAACGAGGCAGAAACACGAGCAGAACTTATCGACCCCAAGCTAAAGGCTAGCGGCTGGGGTGTTTTTGAAGGTTCAAAAGTCTTGCGTGAATACAGCATTACTGTTGGCAGAATACAAACAGGCGGTGGCAGAGGCAAACGTGAAATTGCCGATTATGTATTGGTGCATAAAGGCATCAAACTTGCTGTGATCGAAGCCAAAAGCGATGAACTGCCTGTGGGCGAAGGCGTGATGCAAGCCAAAAAGTATGCCCAAAAGCTTCAATTAGATACCACCTACAGCACCAATGGCAAAGCCATTTACCAAATCTGCATGAAAACCGGCGAAGAAAGTTTGGTAAGCGATTATTTAAGTCCAGAACAATTGTGGAATAAAACCTTTCCTTCAACAGGCTCCGAAAAGGATCCCACAATGGAATGGCGGGAAAAATTTGCCCACATCCCCTTTGATGATAAAAGCGGAAGCTGGCAGCTGCGCTATTATCAGGAAATTGCGGTTAAAAATGCCTTAGAAGCATTGGCAAAAGACGAAAAACGCATTTTGCTTACCCTCGCAACAGGAACTGGTAAAACAGCAATTGCTTTTCAAATCACATGGAAACTATTCCATAGCCGTTGGACGGTTCGACAGGCTCACCGCCCCAACGAACCCGCAAGACGTCCACGTATTTTATTTTTAGCAGACCGCAATATTTTGGCCGACCAGGCCTTTAATGCATTCTCCTCTTTTCCGGAAGATGCTTTGGTGAGGATTAAGCCAAAAGAGGTGAATAAAAATGGTCGAGTCCCGACAAATGGAAGTGTCTTTTTTACCATTTTTCAATCCTTTATGTCAGGTATGGATGAAGAAGGAAATTCTGTCCCAAACTTTGGACAATATCCACCTGATTATTTTGATTTCATAATTATTGACGAGTGTCATCGCGGCGGAGCTAATGACGAAAGCAATTGGCGTGACATTCTGGAATATTTCAGTCCGGCCGTGCAATTGGGGTTAACCGCCACACCAAAACGAGATATCAATGTGGACACTTACCGCTATTTTGGCGATCCTGTTTTTATTTATTCGCTCAAAGAAGGTATCAATGATGGTTACCTCACACCTTTCAAAGTTAAACGCATCAAAACCACTTTAGACGATTACCGCTATACTTCGGACGACACCATTATAGAAGGCAAAATTGATGAAGGTAAATTGTATGAAGAAAAAGACTTTAACCGCAGCATTGAAATTGTTGAACGTGAGGCCAAACGGATAAACATCTTGTTAGATGATGTTAACCAGAAAGAAAAGGCAATTATCTTCTGCGCCAATCAGGCGCACGCAGCATTAATCAGGGATTTAGTTAATCAATACGCAAAAAGTAAAGACCCGTTTTATTGTGTTCGAGTAACCGCCAATGACGGAGAAGAAGGCGAAAGGCTATTGCGTGAATTTCAAGACAACGAAAAAACCCTTCCAACCATACTGACCACATCGCAGAAGCTTTCAACAGGTGTAGATGCACGAAACATTCGCAATATCGTTTTGCTTCGCCCTGTTAATTCCATGATTGAGTTTAAACAGATTGTCGGTCGCGGAACACGCTTGTTCGACGGCAAAGAGTTTTTTACCATTTACGATTTTGTAGATGCCTACCAACATTTTAGCGACCCTGAATGGGATGGCGAACCGATTGAAGAAGTTTGTAAAGTATGCGGTAAAAATCCTTGTGCTTGTGAAAAAGTTCCGCCAATACCTTGTCCGTTTTGCAGACAAAGCCCATGTAGATGTATAAAAGACCCACTACCACCATGTTATGTGTGTCGCCAAAGTCCATGTGTTTGCGTGAAAAAAGTGAAAGTTAAACTGAAAGACGGCAAGGAGAGAGCAATAAACTATATGGTTTCTACCTCCTTTTGGAGTGCTGACGGCAGGCCCATTTCGTCAGAAGAATTTTTAAATAGCCTTTTCGGTGAACTTCCAAAATTATTTAAAGACGAAAAAGAGTTGCGGGAACTTTGGAGCAAGCCGTCCACCCGTAAAACCTTGTTAAAGAAATTGGATGAAGCAGGCTTTCCAAAAGCCGATTTGCTTACTTTACAAAAGTTGGTGGATATGGAAAAAAGCGATCTATACGATGTGTTGGAATATGTTTTCGATGGCAACTACATCGCAATAACGAGAGAAGCCAGAGCCAAAGCAGCCGAAGCAACAATTTATGCTTTGCTCAACGATAGTCAGAAAGAATTTATCTCATTCGTTTTGAGCAAATATATTGAAACTGGCGTTGATGAACTCGACCAGGAGAAACTTCCAATCTTGTTGACAAACAAATATCAATCCTTAGAAGATGCTAAAGAAATATTGGGCGATGTTGCAAACATTAGCAGACTGTTTATAGAATTTCAGGAACATCTTTACAAACAGGATGTTGCATAATTATTTCACTCAAATTTGCATATTCTGTGATTTTGCAGGAAGTGGGCGCGATCTATTATACCCTTCAGAATCCAACTAAAAAATTGTGATTAGACAATCCTGAATCACCAATTTATCTCAATAATCTCAAATTTCTTTGCCTTATAGGCCTCAATTACTGTGGCACGCGATTGTTCGGCTAGTGCTTTGGTGGCAAAGCCGTTGGTGATGATATTTCCCTGATCAATGGCTGGCCAGTTGGGATAGGTTTGGCGGAACAATAAATTGTAGGTTTCTTCCATTTCGTAGGGTCTTTTCGGGCGTTTCACCGGGCTTACGAAGGCATAATAGCCCTTTTTGCCGGTTTGTTTCAAGTCGCTGTATGACGAAGAATACACGAAATAATAGATCGGTTCGGCGCGCTCCGGCACTACAGTTTGGTTGTTCCAGATATTATCAGAAACTTCCTCGGCAGCGGCTGTGGCTGGCAGCCAGCCATCGTTACGATAAATGCGGGTGTGAACACTATAGTCGTGAGTCATACCAGAAATAATAATATCCAAATCACCATCCAGATCATAATCGCCCCACTCTCCATCGCTCATATACAAAGGTATAAGTCCGGCGTCAATATCTGTAAAACCATTTTGCCTGTCGTTGCGGTAAACTATAGACACCGCTCCTTTGCTGCTTTCTCCGCTGATAAGCAAATCCATATCGCCATCAGCATCCATATCGCCCCAGTCGGCAAAGCCTGAACGCACTGCAGCAAAAGAGGTAAAAACTTCTGCAAAGCCCATGGCGCGGTCGTTACGATAAAGTCGTGTAGTCAGTCGCCCGTTAGCCATTTCACCTAACAACAACACATCTTTATCGCCATCATTGTCCACATCGGCAACGCTTACAAAGCTATTTTTTAGTGGCACGAAACCCATTTCAAGACGTTTAAAACCATCATTTGTGTTCTCAAAAAGCACACTAATTGGCTGGCCGTTTTCCGAAATTCCGGTAAGGATAATATCGGCACGCCCATCCAGGTTGTAGTCGATCCATTCGCCTACGCCCCTGCGAATGCCTGGGAAAACATCAGCTGTAAGTTTGAAGCCCGCTGTTCTGTCGTTACGATACAGTAAGGTTTTAGGACCATTCGCGCTTTCGCCAACCATCAAAAGGTCAGGATCGCCATCATCGTCAAAATCACAAAAACGGACACTACCATCGCGCAATGGCTCAAAATTGCTACTCATCGCAATAAATCTTTCCTGAAGTGTTGCCTTAAAAAGTCGGCTCATGCGCACACTAGTGCTAAGTTCTCCCATCACCACCATATCATCAATACCATCAAGATCAACATCCGCCAAATCAAAATCGCCTCTATAAAAATCAGGAATGAGGTGCTGAATAGCGGTGAAACGGTCGTTCCGGATATTGCTATAAATTTTTGTGCTGAGCTTTATATTTTGCTGCTGAAAAAACTCTCCGGCAGCCAACACATCTGGATCGCCATCGCGGTCGGGATTAATCCAGCCACTGCTGCTTTCGGCAACACCGGTAAGGCCGGCCTTAATATCTGTAAAGGTTTGGGCAGTAAGCTCAAAACTGGATGCAACTAGTAAAATTATTAGCAGAATTAATTGTTTATCGCTACGCATACAAAGGGTTTAAATACTGATTCGTTGGTTGTTAGGCTACAAAAATAACAGAATCTTTGCCATCAAGTGCAAATATAGAACTAAATCTATGTAAAAACACACATAAGTAGTAAAAACCGTTTAGATTGTAAGTAGCTGACTAGTTGCTATTCGTCGTTTTGGTTTCCTGTCAACAGACCTTCCCATATTGAGATTTCAATACTGTAGCTTGTCAAGATTTTGGTAAAATCATGGTTGAAATTCTGCTGACTTTTTATCGCATGTAGATGTTGTTCTGTTTCTATTTTGAAGCTTCAAAACAAATAAAGCACTCATTTTAAGTGCTTTATATAATTAAAAGTAGCCTCACCAGGACTCGAACCTGGATCTAAAGTTTAGGAAACTTCTATTCTATCCCTTGAACTATGAGGCCATTTTACAATAAAATTTTCAAGCTGCAAAAATAAGTGAATTTTCGGCGCGGCGCAACAGGGCTTTGTGGGCGATAAGCTCAGAATTCCCTCATAAAAACAGTATTCTGACTAAAATTCCTTCATTATTCACTCTCCGTTTTGCGGTTGAGGTAAGTTGAATAATCCTTAATTTCAGGTTTATAGGTGCTGTCAGCAAAAAGCACCGAAGTGATTAAAAAATCGGCGGTGGAGCGGTTACTGGCGGTAGGCACATTGTATAAAACGCTGAGCCTGAGCAAGGCTTTAACATCCACATCGTGTGGTTGACTTGTCATAGGATCCCAGAAAAATATTAGGTAGTCAATTTTTCCATCAGCAATGAGTGCTCCCATTTGCTGATCGCCACCCAAAGGGCCGCTTTTTAGGCGCGTAACATCATCAAGCACGGTGGAAATAAGCTTTCCGGTGGTGCCGGTGGCAAAAAACTGATGCGGACGAAGCGATTTTTTATTGTGTTCAACCCAATCAAGCAAATCTTGTTTGCGGTTGTCGTGTGCCACAAGGGCAATGGTTTTTTTCATGATTCTAACTATTTCACCGACAAAGGTCAAAAAAAAGACGTTACCGAATAAAGCAACGTCTTTTTTCCTCTAGATTTTCTATTTTTAGTGACCTTCGGGGCCTTGCATTTTTAGTTTGTCGCCATGGTCTTCCACCACCTTGCGCAGGAACTGCTCGCTATAGCCGGGTTGTTCCATATTTGGGTTCTGGAATCCGGGGTTACGGGTTTTTATGTTACCATCCATAAATTTCATAAACAGCTCACGGTAAAGGTGTTGGTAATCGTTGAAAGTACGTGCCACCTGATCGCTGCTGTAATCGGTGAGATAAGCTACTGCTTTTGAAGGATCTTCTTTATGCATTTTTAAAGCTGCTTCATCAGTAGCTGCTACGCGATCAATAAATAGTTTTTCCAAGCCATCGCGCACTTTATTCACGTCAGGTTGAATAACATTGTACCGAGTATAAGCGAAGTTTGAAATCATATTGGTGACCCAGAACAGCGAAGTTTCCGACCATTCCATCATCTTACCATTACCTCTTTCAATATTTTTAGGGCTAGTTGTCATGCTGCTGTATAGTGGCATATATACACTGGCATTAGCATCGTCAACACCCCACCAGATGATTCCACCAATTTCGTCGGGCAACCAATTACGCGACTGTGTTACAAATGAAAAACCAGTTTGTTGTGTGGCAGTAGCACGCTCATTCACGTAGGTGATGCCATCAACTTTCCAGGTTAGTGGTCTCCAGCGGTAAGGAACGCCATGTGGGCCAGCACCAAAATC
>Ga0222672_1000351_pt1 | contig 19732 bp, 24 predicted proteins | sample AntAcemetagen799_FD_179810 | JGI IMG/M metagenome (GOLD analysis project Ga0222672, IMG submission 179810) | Saline water microbial communities from Ace Lake, Antarctica - #799 | ecosystem: Environmental > Aquatic > Non-marine Saline and Alkaline > Saline | place: Antarctica: Ace Lake...
CACAGGCTTTCTTGACAACCGTTCGTCCCTATCGCAAAGTGCTTACCGCGCAGGGAATCTATCGGCGGGAGGTTTTCGAGTGAAGTCCCGTTACCGAACTGCTCGCGGCAATTTCGCATTGACACCCCGGCGTCGCGGAACGGTTCTGACGTGGTTTGCGATCTTTCTGTTTGTTTTGATGCCACTCATGACGCTTATTGTCCATCTGGGCATGGTGACCCTCACGCGGCGGCAAATGCAGACTGCTGTCAACAGTGCAGCGATGGAAGGCCTGCGATTGCGTGATGATGATAGCCTGTCAGAAACACAACGCCGTGAGCGGGTTCGTGATCTGGTTTCTTCGGTATTTGACGACAACCTGAATCCCAGTGGAACTGTAGATGCTCTGAACTTAGGAGCCGGGCCGATTATAGGATTTGATGATGAATCCAGTGATATCTCATTACCAGGAACGGACTTCAAAGCTTCTCGCACAATCAAGTCAGAGAATATCAGTGTTTATGATCCGGCTTTGCAGCTCAACACGGCTGATGGTCGGCACGGTGATATGCTGAGTGGTCAGTATGTTCGAAATGGCCGCCATCAGGAGAATGACGATTATTACCGAGGAGATTTTCTTCAGTCAGACGATGATTCATCGCATCCCTATGCCTTAGATTTTCCTCTCGATCACGATGAATATGATATGGAGATTGGCGATGATGCCTTTCTGGTGCGTCTCAGACGAACCGACGAAGATCAAGAACCAAATGTCAGCTCCAGCGGTCCCACGATCCCTTTCCTGTTCGGCAGGAGTGCGAATACGCGAGCCGAATATGTGAGAGGTGAAGCAGATCCTGATCCAGCGGCACTATGGAATCAACGCGAACGTGGCACGATTGTCCGCGCCACGGCGATTGCGCATGCACGACCAGCTTATCGTGTTGGTGTCGCTAATGGAGCATTAGGTTTAATAGGTCTACTCAACGTTCAGATGGATATCAACTTGTGGTTGGGAGAAGAGGACGATGGAGAGACAATCACGTTAATTGTCGGTAATGATCTACCAAGCCAGGTTCAATTGATAAGCGCGACGGAGCCTAGACTACCCCATGTTATTACCGTTGGCGAGGATCCCTTTGACCATACCGGGGGCACTTCGTTACTTGATTCTACAGGGTATGTTGTTCTTACAGATGGGACGATTGAAGATACGGATGGCGTTCCTGATCGTCGGATCGTTGGTTTTGGCCTCGTCACTGGTGCGGCTTTAATGAACAGCGGCTCACAGATTTCGATTACCCGAAAGTTATCACAGCCAGTCGGATGGCAAAATGTGAGTGCATCGGTGCGTCCACCAGAAAGTGGGGATTGGGACAATCTCGATTTGTCTTCCTTGTTCTCGAAAATTCAGGCACACTCTACTGAAGGTAGTCTCGTCCTCGCGCCAGCATTGGTGCGGACGATGGAATAAGCGTTGATCTTACTTTGCTCATTCAGGTTCGGTATTAGTCTGCAACGCTACGAAGGTGATTTCGCAGGCAGGCGAGTCCATTCCAGGTGATCAACGGCAGGATACTCAGAATCGGGATCCCCAGTAACAGGCAGAGAGAGACAGGAGGAACGAGCCACTGTGACGGTATGGTCTGAATTGGCTGTGCCATTTCGTTTTCCCCATTTTGAAATATGGATCTGGAACTGTTCAAATATAAAAAGCCATTCAAGTATAGCTTGCGATTTCGGCTCGTGCGGAATCGATTTCTAAATTTGCAGTCAGAACGCAGATCGCGTGGGGGCAATGTTTCTCGGGATTTGTGGGGGCAGTTGCGGTCTGTTCGGATTCAGGCGAGTCCGGCAGCGTCGCAATCAAGGCAGTGGCCTTTGAGTAATATTTCAGTGATGCGGCCGATGGCTCGCGCACGCCTTTTGGAAACAGGCGTAAACTCCATGCTATCCAGGCAGGTAATACTGCCGCATCCTTCACATACAAAATGGGGATGCTTCTCACCGGCAGGACGGTTTGGATCATAGGTTTCAAACCGCCAGACATGATCTCCCAGTTCGGCACGCAAAATAAGCTCTGCATCTGCCAGATCGTTTAAATTGCGGAAGACAGTGGCTCTATCGAATCCCAATGGGACGAGTTTATCTGCGAGATCAGCATGGCTCAATGGCGAAGTCGCCGCGCGCAATTCCTGCATCACCGTAATCCGTGCAGGCGTCGCACGGACACCATACTCCCGCAACAACTCACGTATGTCAGATATTTCGTTTGGATTGACTTTGCGTTTCTTCTTATTCATTGAAGGTTTCCGAGAGGGCTTAGAGTTTCGCATCAGAAGAGTTTCATCATAACTTAATGATACTGATTCGTCCACTTCTGAAAAATTAGATCCTTCCTGGGCTTATTTCATCACTTTTTTCCTGACGAAAATGGGGCCGAGCGAATTGACTTGTCAGTAGCTCTTGTGGATAAATGTATACAGTGATGGGTCGCCATTCGCAGCATAGCATGCTGAGACGGTCTCGCTATTGGTTCTCTATTTGGATAAGCATTGAAGCAACTCATTCTCGAACTCGTTCCAGCCCGAGCTTTTGGTATCGAGGATCATTTCGAGTCGACTATCACGCCGATAAGCCGAAGTAGCATAGCTAGTTCCATCCTTGGCTCGATTGATGATCCACCAGTCGTCCTGGCATCGAAAGACCCCTTTCAATCGAACAATAGGCTGGACATAACCCAGCAGGTCAAGCAGTCTGTCCCGGTCAAAGATATCATCCACGTGGAAAATCCAGCCACAGGCATCATATCCGGGCGCGTCGTTTTGAAATAGGAGAGGGTGGCGCGGTGCAGGGCTGGTCTCTGCCTGTGTATCAGAATCAGAGTGCTCTAGGTGGTGGTGATGGCTTTCTGAGGCTAGATCAAGCACCGGTAAATCAGCGTGGTTTTCTTCCGGTAAGGGGTGTGCATCGGCAAACAAGGGGAAACGGGCCATATCAAATTTCATATCCAGTAATTCGGAATCGATTTCGCCGAAGCTGGTTTCTAGAATCAACTGTTTCGGTGGTCTGAAACGCTCGACCCAGTCGCGACAGCGATCGACCAACTCGCGATCCCGTTTGTCCGTCCAGTTCAAAATCACGATATCAGCTAAGTGTATTTGATCTTGAAAGACTTCCGATTCACGCTTTCGATCGTCTTCAAAATCCTGGGGATCGATCAGACAAATGATATTGCGCAGGTCGATGGCAGCGGCAAAATTCGGGCTACGGAGAATGTCGATCACTTTCGCCGGATGGCTGATTCCTGAAGGCTCCAGAATCAAGCGGTCCGGTTTCGTTTGACGAATGAACTGAGCCAGCATAGGGCGGAAGACAAACGCGACCGTGCAACAGGCACAGCCGCCCCCCAGTTCTCCCACAGCAATCTCCTCCTGATTCGATTCCACCATGGCATGGTCGATGGAGACCTCGCCGAATTCATTGATCAGTATGGACCATTTTTCACCCGCGGGGCGTTGGTTGATCAGCTTGGCGATAGCCGATGTTTTTCCTGAACCAAAAAAACCGATGATCAAATTTGTTGGAATCCGTTTTCCTTTGCTCCAGGCCATCTTGTCCTCACAACTGGTTACAAGTTTTCTGCATATACATTTTTTGCAATCGTGCATTCTGATTGCAATATGAAATTAATGATTTCACTGAGGAGTTTCTCTTTTTAAAAAAAACTCTCAATGTTAAGTCATTTGCAGATTCTCTATCTCACTGCCTGTTAACGAGCAATAATCAAAAAAGTACTATATGAAAATATAAAAAATTAGGACGCGTATGGCACAAAAAACGAGCAGAAACATCAATGTTCTGCTCGTTTTTCTTTACCAGAAGTCAACATCCTTAACGCCTTGCGACTTATAACCGATCATGAAATCAAGGCTAACTCCCGGGCTCAACAACCAGTGAACTGGCATCGAACCCCAGGTTGCCACTCATGGAGCCTGGGCTGGAAACATCCAAAACGAGACCAGTTCCACCGCCTTCGGCCGCCCCGCTGGTCGTCGCCACAAGCTTGCCACTGAAGTTCCCCAGAAATAGTGGGCGCTCAAAAAAGAGTGTAAACTATTCTGAGGAGAAACAACATGAGCAAAAAGCAATCGAATTCGAAACCCAAACGTACCCGGCGGTCATTTACCAATGAGTTCAAGTTCGAAGCCGTCAAAATGGTCACCGAGCAAGGCTTCAAAGCTGCTGAAGTGGCACGCAGCCTGGATATTAACGAGAACCTGATTCATCGCTGGAAGGCAAAGTTCTCTCAATCGGAAAGTGATACTGAGAATGATGAACTCAAGCTTCTGCGTGAAGAAGTGAAGCGTCTGCGTATGGAACGAGATATCTTAAAAAAAGCGACGGCCTTCTTTGCCAGAGAAAATCAATGAGATTCCGCTTCATCGAAGAACATAAATCGGTCTGGAAGATATTCCTGATGTGTCAGGTTCTTCAAGTTTCACGTAGCGGCTATCATCGTTGGCAACGAAGGCCTCTCAGCTGTCGTTCACAAAACCGGAAGTCTCTCCAGGAGCAAATCAAAGTCATTCACAATACGAAGCACAAAGACAATTATGGCTCGCCTCGTGTTCACAGGGAACTCCTTTCTCAAGGCATCCCCTGTAGTGAGAACACCGTTGCCAAAGTGATGCAGGCAGCTGGTATACAGGCCAAATTCAAGAAAAAGTTTCAAGTCACTACCGACTCCAACCATGCTCATCCTGTGGCAGCGAATGTGCTGGATCGCCAGTTCGACAAGTCCACGGAGCCGAACCAGACCTGGGTCTCAGACATTACCTACATCTGGACAAATCAGGGCTGGTTATATCTGGCCTGTGTTGTTGATTTGTATTCACGCAAAGTGGTCGGCTGGAGCATGTCTTCACAGATGACGAAGGAACTGGTTCTGGATGCCCTGCAGATGGCGATCATACGACGCTGTCCAAAAGGAAGTCTGTTACATCACTCGGATCGTGGAAGTCAGTATTGCAGCGAAGCGTATCAGCGAGCCCTTAAGGTCAACGGGATTCAATGCAGTATGAGTCGCAAGGGAGACTGTTGGGACAATGCGGTGATGGAGAGCTTCTTTGCGACGCTCAAGAAAGAGCTGGTTCATCGCCAAAAATACGAAACACGGGCATTAGCCCGGCACAGCATCTTCGAGTACATCGAAGTGTTCTACAATCGTGAGAGGCTTCATTCGTCTCTGGGATACCAAAGCCCCGAAATGTTTGAACAAGCAGTATAACCTAAACCCAGCGCCCACTATTTCTGGGGAACTTCACACTGATGATGGGACCAGTATCGTCTTCGTGGGCACAGGGTATTACTGCAGCGACAGTTGCCACCAGGTCGTTTGTTTTGTGTCCCAGTATTGCGACTGCGGCCAGGGTGACCAATGCAACCCCACCTACAAGGATACCGTATTCTACTAAACCCTGACCAGACTTACTTCTGAGTGTTTTTCGAAAGTGCTTCAACATAATTCATACCAGTTCTATTCTTCAAAAGGAAATACAATTGTAATTGCACGTGTAATTAGGTTGCAAGTAGTCTAGTGTTTGATGAAACTGGATGTCAAGACGTTGGTACGAATTTTATTTAAAAGCGGACTCTATCCCCGGAAAATGCTAAATGCAGTCAAGCCGTAGTCTGTTTAGCACTCAGGTCAGAGGACCATTTTGTTAATGAAATATGCTGAAAACCATTACCAGTAGTCTGCGGAAAACTCTCAAATGGTTTGTGAATCAAAGCAAGTCAAAATATGCGTATATTATTTCAGACTGTTTGCTGATACAAAAATTAGCAATGACATGGCACGTCATCTATATGCATAACTATTGCAAGTGGATGTGGGTTGTGATATATTCCTGTCTGATTACTAATTAATTTCGCCAGGGAGTTTTAAGTGACCATGGATACTCGTTCTTTCTCGAATCTGTACGGACTTGTTCTCTCGATGGCATGTGTGGTGCATTGCATTCTGATGCCAGTCTGCTTAGCCAGTTTACCGAGTTGGGGACTTTCCTGGATGGCGAGCCCTTACTTCCATCAGGTACTGGCAGTGCTAGGCGTGGCAATCGGGATCTGGGCTCTCATTCCTGGATGGAGACGTCATCGGCGACACATCGTGCTACTCTGGGCAGCTGGTGGTTTGCTGGTCATGAATTATGCGGCCTTTGCCGGAGACGACTGCTGCGCTGCGACGACTTCAGGTCCAAGCACTGAACCTGAGAGCTGCTGTCAGGATTCCTGCTGTGCTGTCTCAGCGAGTGAGAATAGTATGGATCAAATTGACACGGCGTCATTGGCAACTGTGTGGAGCTGGCTGTGGCAGCATCCAACTGCCTTTGGAGCCTTATGTCTTGCCTGGGCTCATTGCCTGAATGGCAGTTGTTCCCGCAAGTGTTGCCAACAAGTAACCACCCCATCGCCTGTTTGCGAAATGGAAGCTTGAAATAAAGAACGACGCGCTGTATCGAGCTATTCCTGAGCACTTTATTAAGCGATATTTCACTTTTGAATTCATTTGTTCATTTGCCCCTGCAAGAGGGTTGTTGCAAGCCTGATCTTGTGCATTCAGATATTCGGCGTTAGCTGACTGACCTCGTCTCTTATCCAGGTCCCGAACTGGACATCTCATGCTCAATGCCGCTGAACGTGATTTTAAATTGATTAAAGAAAACGGTGAAGCAGGTAAGGCGCGAGCGCTTCTGAGTTGCGCATGTTGCAGTACTAAGTGCAACTTTCAGACATTCAATGCTGCTGCAGTTTTCACATCCAAGTGATGAACGAGTCAGAAGGATGTGGAGTCTTCTATTGATTGAGGTTCCGACTGAGTGTCAGAATAACTGGTTAGCTGTTGTAATACTTTGTTGTTGAGTAATCCCCCCGAAGACGGGTAATTCTGAACCCAAAGCGGTTTACCGTTGGAAAAGAAGACATAGCTTGGACAAACAGTTGCGCCGAGCGAAGCAGCAAGAGTCTGGTTGGAATGGAAATCCATGCGGACAACTTCCGCGCGTCCCTGGAGATTTGTCTTTAATTGCTGCACCTGTGGTCGCATCTTATTACAACGGAAACAGCCGGTCATCACGCTGAATTCCACAAGAATTGGTTCTTTGGAACTCTGCACAAGCTCTTGGAGCTCATTTGCATTCACTACTTGTATTGGTGCTGGGTTTCTTGTAGAAATTTTTTTAGTCGACTTCACTTCGCTACAGCTTGATAACAACGTTAATCCGTAAAGAACCGACATAAGAATTTTTACATTAGTACTCATGGAAAAAGTTCTCTACTCTAGGCGAAAAATGGAAAAGTATGTTCAACTTCATGCATGGGTTCAGCCTGCTGTGTCTTGTCACACCCATTCACGAACACGGCACGTCCAAAACCAGCTCAGTAGAGTGAACGTCACCCTCAAAACAATATTCACACGAACGAAAGTAGAAGCTCACCTATGGCGTGCAATTTGTATCAGACCATAGTCAATCAATAATATTGCATCAGAATATTGTTTGCAAGTAGAATAGGAATGCAGAGAACGGCTTCATCCATCAGTGGGGGCGCGAGAGAAACAGCGACTATTGAGGCCTGGAACCGTTTCAGGCCCAGTTCGGTACAACCCAGAAGTGAAATCCCAGTTAAATAAAACCATCCCTGTATTTATCGAATCGACGCCCCTATGTTAACCGTAATCCAATGGATTCATCTTTTCATAATCTTGTTCATCGCTTTAGCCGGAGGGTATTTTCCATTTGTCAAAACAGGGCATGTCCACACGAATAGGGGATTTCCGCGAGGAGAAGCATTTTCTTCAGGTGTGTTTCTTGCTCTGTCATTGACAATGTTGCTCCCTGCCTCATTTCACATCTTTCACCGGGAGCTACCGGAACTCAACTACCCGATTGGGTCTGTCATTGCCATTCTTGCGTTTTTAGGGCTGCTTGCGATGGAACATATGACGATGCACTCAATAGCGAGAGAACGAATTAAGATCAAAAATGGTCGGCTGCCTGCACGTACCCCACTGGTTATGACAACAATGATTGCACTTCCCTCATTCTTTTTGGGTGCATCCTTAGGAATGAGTGATAATACCCAGGCGACTTTAATTTTCATCGCGATCATACTCCACAAGGGAACGGCAGGCTTTGCTTTAATGCTCACCATGGTTCGAAGCACGCTCTCTCGATGGCAAATCATAACCCTCTTTTCTTCTTTTGCACTGAGCACTCCGCTGGGAATCATATTTGGGGGATTCGTTCACAATGATCTTCCCCCCTCTGCCGCAATCGTCAAAGCCGTTGTTCTTTCGCTGGGGGCCGGCACGTTCCTCTATATGGGTACGTTGTACGAAATGAAACATGCCTCGCTAATCGAGCACTGTGGTAAGAGAAGTTGCTTTCTGGCGATGGTGGCTGGCCTGTTTATCACTGCATTAGTTCGCTTCGTGGTGGGCGACGCACATCATTTTTAAACGTTTGTTCAAACAGCATTAGCAGTTTTGTAAGTCACGAAAAACCTGTTCACTGAATACTTTGAATATTTTTGAAACTGCTTTCACCCTCTCACCTTGCCCCAACCTTGTACCAGTTAGAATATGAGTAAACAATGGTATTCAGCACGAGAAGATCATTACATCTTTCTGATAGATAAAAAAAAGCAGGTAGGCCACCATTACTGGTGACCCACCTGCTTTTCCTTATAGGTCCAGTTGATGCAAATGATTGGATAATTGAGATGTTAGTTGACTGCAGTCTCACCTGCTAACAGGTTCAGAGTCATATCGAAGTCGATAGAAATATCACGCAACCAACGAGCAAACTGATGGGCCATTAGCCCCGCTGCGATACTGGCAGCATAAATGGTGCTTCGTGAAGTACAGCTACCCGTTTGTGCCTGGGATTGAGGAAAGAGTGTTTCCGCATACTGTTTCATTCCATAATGCTGAGTTGCTGTCAGTATCCGGATTGTTTCTCCCAGCATTCTTCCATCTGTCCAGAACTCACTTTGTTTTCCAGAAGACCGCCAGATTGCGGCCCGTGCGGAAATGGAATCGACGCAGCAGAACACCGCCTGACCAATGGGCACAGATGTACGAAACCGATCCGTAATCGGTGTTACCTGAATTGATTCATCAAGCTCCTCGATCGATTGGGCTGTTGCCTCAACTTTAGACTGCCCCAAATCCTGGCACCGATATCCCTGAGTGGTGATATTGGTTGATTCCACAGTGTCAAAATCAATCAACTGAATCCGCGGCGTCCCAATGGCCGCCAGTTGCAGAGCGACCTGACGACCAATGGCTCCCACGCCGATAACAGTTGCAGAAACCTGAGAAAGCCGTCCCGCCGGTATCAGATCACTCTGTCTCTGGAAACGATCCATAGTCACATTTATTGTATTCAAGACTGTTCTCCTTTCAATTCGTAGTCAGCAAAGAGCCAGTCTTCTTCCCAGTCCAAATCTGAGGTCTGCTCAAAAGCAGACGGGAACAGACGATTATTCTGTTGCGGATGTACGTGGCCTAAATATTCATCTTCCCAACGTTCTGGATCACAACCGGCAAATGTTTGAGAGTAATCCCATTTCACCGAGAGCTCGAATTCAGCCTTAGGTCCCACGTTAAATTTCAAGCGGGCATATGTTTGCCCAGTCCGCGCCAGAATGAACATCACGGCCCAGTTGGATCGACCAAAAACACAGTCAAAGGTGGATTCATCAGTCTGGCTGGGTAATGGACAGTCGCCGGGATGCGTATGAATCCAGATTCGCCCAAACTGTTCGGGTCGCAGACCCGCATCCACCTGGTCATCAAAGAAATTCGCCACCGCCTCATCGTCGAAGGCTACATGAGCCAACGAGCAGTTCTGTTCCACCAGTTGCAGGTCCTGCACCAGCAATAGATCATTCTCTGGAGTAATCCCGAAGCCACCGACTTCGGTGTTTCCATAATCACGCAGGTACAACAGTTTCGCCCAGGCAGTCGGACTGAACCGCAGTTGTGGTAACCGGGTTTGCTGTTGTGTCAGGGGTTTCCGGTAATTCTTCCTCTGTTTCTTCGAGTTCTTCTTCCGCATCACAATCAGAGCACCTTTCATTTTCAAGTAAACAATGTTGACAGCAGTCGGCATGACACTGAATGCACTGTCGTAGACAGGACGAACAGCAGTTGCTGTGACAGCTGTCACAGTACGACAAACACTCATGGCAAAACGGACAATCGCAGTCCGAACAGTCTTTAGCACATCCCGTGCAAAGTGTGATTTCACAGTTGTCACAGCGTGTCTGTGCATTGGCTGAGATCACATCTGCGCACTCGGTACATTCAACACTGTCCCAGTCATCGAGTGCCACATAGGGACTGTCGGGGTTATAAGTTCGCAACAGACTGGCCACCATCGTGAAAAAATCGAACAGCCGCCCCTGTTCCAGCGACCGACGTATTGCCAATCGTCCATCCCCTTCACAGACGACATCCGATTGAACGTGGGGATGTGTTACACAGTCATTGGTATATGCCGGATGCGGGTCCCTGGCGAACACGCAATAAGGAGAGCCATCTTCCATCTTCAGATTTGCATATTTGAGACGAATCTCAAATGGTCCCAGGTAGACTCCTTCCAGTTCAATCGGTTCAGTGCTGACGGAAATGCTATGCTCACGGAGATCCAGGTTTACCTCTCCGTATTCTTCCTCCAAAGCCAGTAGTTCCGCATAGAGTTCTTTGACTGAAGAAATCTGGTGTTGCGATGCATCAGACGACAATTCACTATGTAAAGTCGTCAGTTGCTGGATCAACTGGACAACACCTGTTTTCAGGTCGCGTTCCAGCTTTGATGCAGCTGAATCCCAGCCTCTGTGTTGTGCCAGCTGACGTTTCCGTAGCAACCGGTCACAGTACCACCATGCCTGGAATGGCATTTCATATAGTGACGGGGTTTCTTCAGATACCAGGCACTGATGAATTCGACTGGCAGCTCGCCAGAGTCGTTTTCGTGGATGTTTCATGATTCATGTTCTTCCATAAAATAAAAACAGGCTGCCGGAACCGTGATTCCGACAACCTGCCAAAGACGAAACACTTAACTTCTGGGACAACTACCTTTTCGCCCCCTCAATCTTCGTCGGCGTTATGGAAATCCGATCGCCGTCCTGTAACTGCTGGTCCGGGGGACAAGGCTGGCGATTCACGCGGATCAGGTAATCGCGGGCTTGCGCATCCCCCATCTTCTGTTCAAAGAGTTGTGCGACCGTGGTTCCTGCGGGGACATCGATATAATCAGCGAAACCACCACCATCGTTGTTGATCAATAAAAGTTTCATAAAAGGCTTTCTGTTTTTGTTTCAAATTGGTTAATAACACACAATGTTTGTTTATCTGAGCGGCCGTCGTTTGCGACGTCGTTTCCTGCGGCGGGTATTCCCTTTCACACCGCGTCGTCCCTTGATGCGACTGGCGTGCAGAGTTTGCCGCAGGACTGACTGCGAATTCGATCGTGCACTGAGGATCTTTGGGACTGTTCGACAGCCTTCGCTCCTTTTAAGATCAGGCCACCACTGGTTCATGGTGCGCCCCTTGTCGTTCAGAATTCAGTCGATTGGTTTCCAGTTCATCCCAGTCAATGACATAGGGCCCTGATTCCTCTGCTGCGGGATCAATGAATTCATCGGGCTCTGCTAATAAAAAGCCCAGACGTTTCACCGTCGACATGCTTTCGCCGGTTGCCAGGGCAACGGCCCGATTTAAGTCTGCCTGTTTCATCAGTTGTCTCCTTCAAAACGAAAATGTTCAAACAAAAAAAGCCCCGGTCCTGCGGGTAACAAACCTGCAAGACCGGGGCAAACCAGTGATAGAATTAAGTTGTCAGTTCTCAGGAACTGGTATCTGGTGGCAACCAATGCTGCTCCAGCCAGTCCATTTCAGATTCCAACGCAGCACTCCGCTGCACGAATGGTCCCAGCTGTGGTCCTTGGACCGGGGACAGATCCACCAGCCACTGACCGGCAGCATTCGGTTCGACATAAGAGCCACGTGAAATGGTCAGTCGACCGAGGGTTGCCAGATCAATGGCTTCTGAGTAAACGCAGTGCACCGCCCCCTGTGGTGAGATCAAAAGTTTCATTTTCATCTCCTCATTACTTGGGAGTTCGAATAATCTGTCGCCGTGGACGGTCGACTAAGAGCCCATCAAGGGTGGCCTGAACTCCCGACAGTTCGGAAGCGACCTGCTGACGGAGTTCACCGCGTTTTCGTAATTCCTGGGGCTGGATGCCCTGTACGATTCCCTGACACTGGGCTACCAGCACATCCAGCTGCTCGTTGGAACGGACATTCAGCGAACGAAAACGTTCAAAGAACTCGTGCAGGTTCCCGATGGCAGAATCACGGAAGACTTTGGGACGCCCGTCGGCCTGTCCGCTCAAACGGTCTGTCAGATGCGACACCAGTTGTGACAATTCTCCCAGAAAGGCGTCTTCCGCCAGCCTGACTGCTTCTTCAAACCGTGACTGCACGCGCTGGCATTCCTGCTCATACAATTCCGGATTGAGTTGCCTTAAATAATCGGGCGGTTCGACACTGGGAAAGTCCCAGGAAACCTCGAACAGACCGATTATGCTCACGGGATAATCATCATCATTGAAAAGACTGCCCAGGCGCTCCTGGGCTGCTGACTTCAGGGACAGGTATTGTTCATCCAGGTTTGAGACAGCCTCAATGAGCTCGACCGTAAACTGATGCATCTGCTCCTGGAAAGCGGTCAGGGTATCCTGCCGCAATAATCGTATCCCGGATTCTGGAAAAGGTAGACTGATGGAAGTCCAGTACGATCGCACCCGCTGACGGACCGCGTTCACGGCCCGGAAACGGGGGTGTCCGGTATCCAGCAGTTTCTTGCCGGCACTCAGGAATGTGCCTTCCGCACCAAATGATTCGGCGGCCTGAGTCTTCTGGTCACGTGTCAGGGATTTGCGCGTGCCAAACCACTCAAAACTGATACGCGTGGCACACATCGTTGATCGCAGCCGCTCGATGGGATCGGTGCGGGTATTTACTTCATCAATAGCAGTCATGGACATATTGTTTCCTTAAATAGACTGTGGTTTAGTTTCTGTGGGGATCGCGGGAGAGATTCCGGCGTGAACGGGAACCGGAGCGTTCATCGTTGCTAAAAACGCCCGGCAGTTCTGCGGACAGACAGCGTTTGCTGGCCCAACGACGTAAGTGGGCCACCGATTCGGCGGCCGTGACGGCCACGGGCACCACATTTTCGGCGGCCTTGATCAAAGGGACTTCGAGCAGCGCCGCCAGACGACAGCAGGCCCGGATTTCCGAACCGGTCCAGTGCCGATCGTCCGGCAAACGTTGATCGGACGTAAGACCAAACAGTTCACGGTACAGACGCCAGATGGTCTGCTTCTGGTCATCCCCTGGTAAATCCAGAAAGAACAGTGCATCAAAGCGTTCGGCCCGCACAAACTCTGGTGGCAGTTTTGAAATGTCATTCGCAGTACAGACCACGAAGACGTCTGATGTGTGGTCGTTGAGCCAGCTGAGCAGTGTTCCCAGCATGCGGGTCGACACGCCACTGTCAGACTGTCCGGAAGAGGCAGAGCCACTCAGCCCTTTTTCGACTTCGTCAATAAACAGGATGGCCGGTTGCATCGCATCGACGATCTGGAGTGCCCTTCGAGTTCGCTCTGTAGGATAGACTGCCAGCGAGTTGCCGACTGAATGAGTCGGTACTTTTCCAACAGTCCTCCCCCGAACCGTGCGTGCGACTTTCATCGCACACGGCTCTCTAGTGTTAGATAGCTTTACCATCGTATCTCCCGTTATGAATATCTTGATGACAGGAGAGACAGACGACTAAAGTTTTACGACGCCGCGCTATCATACGTTTAACCCAATCAGGCTTCACTCGACGACCGGGTTGGTCGATATCTGCCAGCTTGCGGATATGATGAACCTCACAGGCTCCTTTTCTTCCACATAGCTCACATTCATCGGCCAACAATCGTTCGACCAGTTCGCACTTTGGATTAAACGGTACTCGTAGCGGGGGATCGCAATTCCGTATTATCTTCGTTCTTGCGAGATTGATGCCGCCAAAGTACGCAACGAGATCCGGTTTATCCGGTCGTTCCTTACGTATCAGCAACACTTTTCGCATACCAAGCGGTGTTTCTACTTCACTTTTGAACCTGTCAAAGACAGCCTTGCGCGAAATCTGATATTTGCACGCTAAGGTTTTGGCAAGTGAAACATTCATGAAGTAAAACAACCTTCCCAGTCGGGCATTCATATTCCAGGCAAGCTGGTAATATTCAACCAGACCACGCCATTCCGCCTGATATCTTGCCACGATGCTCAATGGTTGATCGGGTAAAAGTTCAGGACGGTGACTGATTTTGCCGTGTTTGAGATAACAGCTAATCTTGTCATTAATGACATCGGAAGGAATGAGCAGACAGACCTTTCCATTGCTCCTTCGCACTCCATTTGCTCGATGCAAATTGTTATGCGAAACGCAGATTTCGTAACCCAGAAAGCGAGCCTTCTGAGTTCGAGCATGGGTAATGAGTGTCTTTTCTGGAGATAAGTTCAATTTCAGCGATTCTTGTAAGAAGTCGCGCAGTCGATCCTTGATCTCCTCTGCTTCCTGCTTGGGACCGCAGAAGCCCAAAAGAAAATCATCGGCGTATCGAACATATCGAAGACGGCGGTAATTTGGATCATTGAAGTCTTTCGACGGCAATAGGCCCTTTTTCCGCATACATTCTCGATAGCCTTCAACGTCTCCGGCTTTCTTCCGGCGAGCGGCCATTTTCTGAAGATTGTGGTAAGCTTGATTGGTCCTTCTCACCTTACCTCGATTGAAGTCAGGAAGAAGTACCTGTTCGACAAACTTATCAAGGCGATCAAGGTAGATGTTAGCGAGGATCGGACTGACAATGCCTCCTTGCGGAGAACCACTCAGTGTGGCATTGTATTTCCAATCTTCCAAATACCCAGATTTAAGTAACCCTGAAATCAGGTCAATGAATCGGCCATCATGGATCTTTTCCCGGAGGATGTTGAGCAATATCTCATGATTGATATTGTCAAAGCAACCGGAAATATCTCCTTCGATGAACCAACTCGCCCCAGTCCATGTTTTGGCGATTCGATTTAACGCGGTGTGACAACCGCGTCTGGGCCGAAACCCACAGGATGAATCGCTGAACTGAGGCTCGTAATACCATTCGAGAATGGTACGTATCGATTCCTGAACCAGTTTGTCTGACCAGGTTGGCAGTCCAAGCGGTCTTTGTTTTCCATTCTTCTTGAGAATGTAAATTCGTCTGACCGGAGTCCAGCGATAACGACCGTCACGCAGACAATCGATGATTCTCTGGATTTTCTGGAAGGACATGCCATCTACCGTTTCCTGGGTTGTCCCTTTGGTCATCGCACCATTGTTACGGTATATTTTTCCGTAGCTGGCAAGATGAAGTTCAGGGTTATACAGGTAACGGTAGACCCGTTCCAAGCAAAGACCACGACGGCCTCTATCCTGTAGAATCCATTGCATTTTAGGAACTGTGTGCATCTCGCACTCCCTCAATGTTGAATTCCACTAACACCTGCCCCCCTTCGCCATGTAGTCGGCTTTCCCGACCGCGGACTACTATGGGGGCTCCGTCACCATAGGGCTCGCGCCCCTTAGGCGATCCCGTATTCCGTGCAAGTTGAACGTAATAGGTCGGGTTAGGTTCTCCTTTCGCTCCCTTAAAATGCCTCGTTGGCATTCGGTGTCGTGCTGGAATGTTCCCTGAACAACCGAAGAATTCAGGTATGCAGCGACAAGAGGATTTCAATCGTTGTATCCTCTGCGGGGCCATTACGCCCTGGAAGCTAGAGTTCAGGCAATCAAGCTTTAACCGTACCGACCGGGTCTTGCGGAGCATGGGGTAAACGATTTCACCCATCAGCCGCTTTCCGGAAGTGCTATATTTCCCCTTGGTCTTTCGACTCATTTCAGGTAATCCCGGTGACCCACAAGGTCATAAATTCCAAAACCTGTCCACGCTGAGCGTGGGATTCAACTTGCCGTTAAACGGCGCACTCTGTTTGGCCTAAAAGCGAACCCATCAGAGCCCCGACGTCGAGGGTCAGTGTGGGACGCCCGGTCTCTTTTCCCAGTGCTTTGGCAAATGCACTTTTACCGGTTCCAGGCACTCCCAGTAACAACACGCCTCTGGGACGAACAGCTGTAACAGCCTGTTCCCGAGGTCGGAGTGCCCGCACACAAAAGGCTTTGAGGGCTTCTAGGCCACCCAGTTCAGCAAACGATTCCGATCCCTGGTACAGTGATAATAGGCCGCTTTTCAGCAGCGTCTGGGATTTCAGCTCCAGTACGACCGAGGATTCGATACGCTCATGTCGTACCAGGGAAAGACTGAAGGCGCCTTCTGCTTCATAACGGGTTAACCCCGAAGCAGCGTCCAGGACACGCTCCAGTTCTGGTCCCTCCGGTAATTCTCCCGTTTCCGTAGCAATACTGCGGGCGATTTCTAGCAGCTGATCGCGGTCGGGAAGATCATGCTCCAGGCAGACAAACAGTTTTTCCAGTTCCGTGGGAATCTGGACCAGGCTGGAAAGCACGACAATAAATGTTCGTGCCTGCTTTCCCAGATTGATCTGTTGTGTCAAAGCCTGAATGATCTCCGGAGAATTAATGAAGCGATGGAAATTCTTGAGGACCAGCAGCGTGGGCCGACCCGGATCGGCCTGACTATTTAAACTGTGAATGGCCGCAAGCGGATCGGAGAGCGGTGTGTTGCCGTCATTGACAAGTTCCGTTCCCTGTAGGCCCCGGTCAATATCCCATGATAGCAACCGCCAGTCTTCACTGTGGCAGAGTCGAGCCATCTCCAGCAAAGCTTCATCGTGTTCATGGCTCTGAATCCAGATGCCGGTGAAGCAGGCGCGTACGTTCTCCGCCAGACGTTCTGATAGTAACATAGAATTTTCCTTGATGGTTTGAAGAAAAAGAAGGTGTAAAATGTTCTTAAGTGGTTTCCGCCAGTTGGCCGATTGTCTTCAGCCAGGAAATGATTTCCCCGTCAGGATCAACTTCCTGCAGTAGAGATACCGTCATCTGTTCGACGGCACTGGTATTCAGCCAGTGCTTGACTCGATTGGTGAGTCGTACCCGGGCACGTCGGGTGAGCTGTTTCCAGGAGTAATCGTGGTGAGCACTGTCGAATACCTGTTGTGCTGCGACAGTTGCCACACACTCATAATCTCCATATTCCAATGCGACACCGGCAACGGCTTGAATGGCATGGGGGTGCAGATAATTCTCCAGACTCCGTTTCTGCGTCAGCACGGCACGGCAACGAGGGCGTTGATTGATTGTAGCGACTGTTTGCTGGCGTTGTTCCGTGACCGGTGACTCTTCGCGATCGTACAAATGAAATTCTGGGATTCCCAGAGGCGCCAGTCGCCTGATCCAGGCCTGCGGATGACCGCTGATGGGCAGAAAAATGAGTTCCCGGTCGCGTTCCATACTGGCCAGATCAGGCAGTGTAGGATCATCGGTGTGCAGAAGAGTGGAGATCCGTCGCAGGAACTTGATGTCGTGCGTTCCTTCAACGACTACAACAATTCGTACTGGTTGTGGCTCTTCGGGAATCGGGTCCGGTAAGACCTGAACCTGTTGATTTGCGAAAACTACTTCTCCTGTGTTAAATGGTTGGGTTGATGTTGGACGCTCTGGTGGTATTCGGCGGTCAGCTGCTCCGAGGAGACTTTCCCCAGCGCCGTTTCCAGAAACCGACTGGCGTCTTTGCACCGGGAGCCGGTAAAGCCTCGGGTTTCGATACGCGACTGACCTTCGGTATAAATGATGATTTCAATTATTTGCATGACCCTCTCCGATTTGAATGGTGAGTTTGATGGAACCGTCGCTGAGTTGGTTTTCGAGGACAGAATGTCCCTTGCTGCGTGCCTCTAAACGGCATTTTTCCACGCCGTAATATTGCAGCAGTCTGTTGAGGTGAGCGGGTTCGCCCCAGCGACCTTCAAAGTTGTCAAATCGAACCTGGCCTTGGTCCACGTCGAAAACGACGGGATACCGCCAGTCGGGGAGACGAACCGCGTAGCCGGTGGCTTCCCCGCTGAACAACGGAACGGTTTCGTGAACGGGCTCTACTAGTTCGAGTCGGCGACAGGCCAGGCCCAGTGCCTCGGCGTCGCGGACCTCTGTTTGAATGGTGACAATATGTGACATGTTAGGTTTCCCTTTCTGTTGATGGGGTATCAGGTGGTTGGGGTAAATCCGTTAATCGGAGTTTGTCTGGCTTCGATGCGGCAGGTGGCATCAGACGTGATTCCGCTGAGACCAGATCGTCCAGCAGTAATTCTGTGATCTCATTCTTGTCCGCCGGTTCAACCTTCTGCTGCAGTAACAACCAGCAAACCAACAGGGGCAGCAGACTGACCACGACAAACGCCACCCTGGTGATCGCAGCCGCAATGATCGGATCTCGGTGTCGGCTGTCGGCGATGTCGCGTCGTTCTGCCTCCAGTTGGTCCCGTTGGTGTCCGATTTCATTTCGCTCGGTTTGCATCTCACGCTGCAGCGTGATCATCTCCTGTCGGGCATTGGCGTCTGCTTCCACCAGTTTGCGTGAACCCGATGCGACTTCCTGCTGCAGTTCCGACATCCGGCGGTTTTGATCCGCCTGTCGTTCCAGTTGCTGGGTGGCGAGTTCTGCCACGCGGCTGTTTTCGTCGGAACTACAGCCGGCCCCGGTCAGCAGGATCAGCGTCAGTGTCATTCGAAGTGTCTGTTTTTCCATGTGCTCTCCAGCGATGAATCAAATGTCTGAGAATACCCTGTAGCGCCAGACGCAGTCGTCGCTCCTTGAGAAAAGCGATGATTGCCAGCAACAGGGCGACAGAGACGAACGTTAAAACAATAATTTCCAAGTAATGCTCCTTTCCGATAAGAGATGTGTAAAATGCAAAACGCCCCGCATTTCTGTGCCATGCGGGGCGTTTTTACTGATGACGAGTTTGAATTGGAGATCGGTTTCAATCAACGATAGCTAATCCATCCCCTATCTATTATGACACGATTTGGGCCAAAATTTAGGTTTTGGGACTCGTCCGATAGTGTGACAAGAATCACTGTGAGTACCTGAGAGCTAATTTTTCCAGCTTGTCAAAAATTCTGGTTTCTTGTCTGATATTTTTATTTATTATGACGCGTTTTACGCCAGAATTTAGGTCGATAGTGGTCTCACCTTATATGAAATGATTTCTCAAAACATTTGGGGCCTTTGCGATTTCATTCTCCTCATGCATCTGGACTGTATGTAGTTTATCCTTTACTTAGTTGACCTGAAGTTACCGGCATTTGGCACGGCGACAGAGACGAAATTTAAAATCATCTATGACGCGTTTTTCGACAAAATTTAGGTGGCCGGTGATTCCACTGGTTTAAAATGACAATCTGAAAAGTGTTCTTGGTAATCAGTCTGAAACTAAAGGCTCTGAAACGTGGAGCCCACTTATCCATTCTCAGACCACCGTATTAACAAAACCATTTGTACTACGTCTGCTGGTGGATTCCAGACTTCTTACAAAATCGCTTAAATGTTTTTTTTGGAGTTCAATTCATTTCCCAGATTCAACGTCGACAGTGAGAGTCGTTTT
>Ga0222672_1000365_pt1 | contig 19100 bp, 39 predicted proteins | sample AntAcemetagen799_FD_179810 | JGI IMG/M metagenome (GOLD analysis project Ga0222672, IMG submission 179810) | Saline water microbial communities from Ace Lake, Antarctica - #799 | ecosystem: Environmental > Aquatic > Non-marine Saline and Alkaline > Saline | place: Antarctica: Ace Lake...
CGCTTCTGACCAGTCAGCAGTATCGTCGTTTGCAACCTTTCCGACTGCCCTGTGTTCGCCAGTGCTTAGTCTAGTGCCGTCAGCGTTCTTTGCCTTTCCCCGCCACGATGCGTCATATTCCACCCCGTAGGGCGGGTCCGTCACCATCAGGTGCGGCTTCGCACCCGCCAGCAGAAGGGCCACTGTCTCCGCGTCAGTCGAGCTGCCACACACGATCCGATGATCGCCGAGCACCCAAACATCACCCGGCTGGCTGATCGGATGGTCCTCGTCGACCTCGGGCACGTCGTCCGGGTCCGTCAGGCCACCCGTGACATCTAGCAGAGCACCGGGCAGCAGGTCGTTCAGGTCGTCCTCAGAGAACCCGATCATCGAAAGATCATCACCAAGACCAAGCTCGCGCAGCTCGGCCCACTCGACCTGCAGCATCTCCGGGTCCCACTCCGACGTCTCGGCAAGCCGGTTGTCGGCCAGCGTGTAAAGCCGGCGGTCCTCGTCAGACCAACCCCGGGCGATCATCACCGGCACCTCAGCCATGCCAAGCTGCATTGCCGCCATCAGCCGGCCATGACCAGCGATGATCGTACCGCTCTCTGACACCAGCATCGGGATCGTAAACCCGAAACGCTCCATCGATGCAGCGATCTGATCAACCTGCTCCTGCGGGTGCGTGCGGGCATTCTTTACGTAAGGCGACAGGTCCGCCACCGGCCACATCTCGATCTTCGAGGCAGGCCACCGGCTGGCGTCAAGGCGGCTCGTGGCTGGGGCTGGGCTGGGGGTCAAAACAAACACCATCCGATTTTTGAATGAAAGAAAAACGCAAAACTATTGCGCCTAGGCGCGCCGCATACGTTTCGTGCCGTGAAGGGGACCCAAGGGGTGGGGGTCAGGGCGCAACGTGCTGCCCGCCAGTGGCTCGGGTTTGCATTTAGCGGTGTGTTGTCAGTGAACGGATCATGGGCTTGCTGTGTGCGGCTCTCAGAGCGTCAACCTGATCTGCGGACGCTATTAGTCGCCACACACGAGTGATGGGCCATTTTGGGGCATATCGTCAAAGGGTTTTTTCTCGCTCCTAACAATGGACTTCTGTGAAGAAGTTGCACATTGGCCCGCAAAACAAGAGGGATTGAGGGCTTCGCATGAAAGTGCTGGTTCCTAACAGTGCCGATGTCACAACGTCAGAGGTTGATGCGATGGAGATCTTGGTAAACGGTGTTGCACACTGTTGTGAGGTAAATCCACGGAGACGGGACGGATGGCGAAGAAAGAAGAAAAGCCGAAAAGTTTATTGAGAGAGCTGGTGGGGCTGGCGGGCAGACCCCGCCGAAGTCGGACGGCGATGCGCACATGGCGCGCTGGCCGCACATTCTGCAGTCCGTCAGCACAAGCTCCTCAGCCCGGGACGGGTGACGACCATGGTTTTCACCGCACCGCTCGCAAACCCACGCGATCATTTGACCCTCCCGAACTCACGCTCTGCCCTGCTCCGCCAGCCCATGTGGCCGTCCAGCGACCCGGCGATGATCTGGCGCAGACGGAAGATGTGGTCGCGCTTGGTGGCCTCGGTGTCCTCGACCAGTTTCGTGAGGCGGCCGATCTCGTTGCGCTGCTTGGCCAGCTTCGATTGCAGGCTGGCGATCTTCTGCGCGTCCGTCATGCCCCCGCCCCGTTCAAGGCAGTGCGAACGGCGATGTATTCGAACATACCGTCGATTGAGCGCCGCGTCGTCAGCAGGACGAGCCCCGCCTCGTAGGCGTTGCGCGCATCCTGCCGGTGGGCGCCGCCGCAATGCTGGCCGACGTGGTAGACGATGTGGTCGCCGGGTTGGGCCTCGATTAGCGCAGCTGGGAAGGCGCCTTTGGGCTTTTCCATCAGTAAGGCGGTGCTCATGAAGAACCCCCAGTCGCGATCTCGCCGCCGCAAGCGTAGTAGCCTGCCCCATCCACCCAGTTGTCGATGTGTTCCGGATTGTGCCACGCCCGGACCGATTTCAGGTCTGCAAGCATGATGGAGACCTGATGCGGGGCGATGCTCACGCCAAGGCGGGCTCCCCACACGCGGCCGAGCTCTGTGAAGCTGTCATCCGCGTCTCCATGGGTGGCGGCTCGATCGCGGGTGACGTATTCGGCGGCGGTTGCGAGAATGTCTGCACGCTGCATGATCAACTCCTGAAACCGTTAAGTGCCTCGGAAACGCGGCCTTGGTTGACTTTAAAAACACGGGCAACTTCCGCCTGCCGGCGATCGGGGTGGGCGCGGTGGTAGGCGCGGATCGCGTCGCGCATCTCCTCGGTCATCTGGGCGCTGGACTGCGCCGCGCGGCGGCGGATGGTGCGCCGCGAAAGCTCCGAGGCGAGCAAGTCAAGCTCGGGGCAGGAAAGGTCTCCTGCCAGCTCCCGAAGGCGGTCGCGGATTTCAGGGATGCGCATCACTTGCTCCTTTCGTTTTGGGTGTTCCATGTGAGGACGCGCTTGGCGCGCTTCCCTCGCTCGATCAGCTCGTAGGCAAAGTCTGGGTCGACCTTTCGGTCGGTCTCGATCATGTCGATCATCTCGTCGATGATGTGGCAGGCCCGGCGGAACGCCCAGCGCGCGTCCACATCATCCTCCGGATCGCCCAGCCACGGGATGTTAAGCGTCACCGCGGCCTCGCGGTTGGTGACCTTCATCTGCTTGAGGGCTTTCCACTCCGCCTCATGGCGGGCGGGCACGTCGCAGCCGCGCTTTGCGATGTTGGCCAGCCGCTGCAGTCGCTTGTTGTCGGCAGAGAACCGCTCGCGGACGCGCTCGTCCCGGGCAGCAGCGAATTGCGGGTCCTCATTGAGGCGGCGCATGTTCTCTCGGCGCTTGTTACTCATGGCTGGAAGCCCTCCCTGTCGAGGCGTTGCGAGATGTGCGAGAGAGCCCGGTCGCGCATCCGGTAGGCGTGCCTGCGGGATAGGGCAAAGCCACGGCGCTTTAGGGAAGCGTCGAAGTTGCCCCTGTAGACCCGGCACCGAAGCCAAAGGTTCAGCGTCACTGCGTCGCCAGGGCGCTCACTGGCGATGTAAAGGCGACACCAGTCGAGGACCCAAATCATCTGGTCGACGCGATCGGGCGGAAGCTGCACGCGAAGCACCTTCTCGGCATCCTCGACGCCATCAGCCTTCTCCGGGATGCCCCAGCCCTCAGCAAGGTGATCCTCAAGCGTCGGCTCGTAGGACGGCATGGTGGATCGGATCGATGCCGGGCCGGTCGGGCCCGCGTTGTAGCGCGCCCAGCGCACCGCCTCGATCATCCGGTCTCTGACCAGCTCCGGCGTCCATGTGCACGGAGCAGTCTCGATCGCGCGCAGGTCAATCTTTGGCATCAAGGCGCCTCCCATAAAGCCGGTTGGCGACGTTGGTGATGGCCTGCTGGTCCCAGTCGCTCACCAGCTCGTCAACCGGGATCACGGCGATGCCGCGCTCGCGCCATGCCTTTTCGCTCTGCTCGCGGATCAGCCGCTGCCTGCGCTCGGCCTCGTATTCGCTCGGGCCCTTGCTGTAGATGCTCGAAATCAGCCGCGTCACGTTGAGCCCTTTTTTACGCCGAGCGGCGCATCTGGCGCGACCGGTGGTCCATCGCAGCGCCCGCAGCATCAAGATCGGCTTGCAACCGGCGCTGGATTTCAGGGTCGAGCGGTCGGCCGTCGTCCTTGCGCTGGTGGTAGGTGTTTTTTGCAGAACGGTGCCGGAGCTTTGCCGCGTCCTCCCACTGGATGGCGGCCGGCTCGCCGTATTGGTCCTTGCAGGCCATAAACGCACCGGTCCGGTAGCTCTCCATCGTGGTCTGGTCGATCAGGCCGCCGGCGATAAGCTGGACCGCCTCGCGGCCCCAAAGATAGCCTTCAGACACCGGCTCCCCTGCCCGCATCTTCGCAGACGTGATCTCGTAGGGGTCGAGGCTGGACGAGCCCGCTGGCGCGCTGGCAGCCTTCTTCTTCGCAGCCTCGGCAACCGCGTCCTCGGTCGCGGCAATGAAGATCTTCGCCGGTGGCCAGCCCTGCGCGCCGTGGCGGCGGCGGATCGCGCTATTGATCTTCGGGAAAAGCAGGCGCAGGTCGCTTTCGGTCTGCTCGTTCGGGATCAGCCCGTTGATGTCCTCGACCAGCAGGTTGACCTCATCGCGCATCGCGTCGTCGGAAAGGTGCTCTGGGGCGCGGTATCGGCGCAGGAGCCCCCCGTCTTTGCTGTAGAGAAATTCAAATACAGCGCGCTTGCGTTGATCGTAGGTCAGTCCGTTCATCAGTCGATCCTCAGATCTATTTCAGGAAGTTTGCGTTGTGGACCGGCGATCTGATCGCACCCGGCCTCCGTGGAAATCTCGCCAAGCCGGTCAAGCCGGTCGGATGTCGTCTCGGCCCTGTTCCGGGCATGGGTCTGGTCGCCCTCCCATCGCTTTTTATTGAGCCAAGTCGTTAAATACGGGATCTTCGAAATGTCGCTGCTTTTCTGGACCCGAATAAAAACTCCAAGCGGTTTCGCGATCGTTTCGAAGGTGTTTGTCTTTCGAGCCTTGACCCAAGCCGTCCGAGCGTCCTGCTTGTCTACTTTTCGAGGGTAGTGCTTCCAGACTATTGCGAATTCATCGTCGATGGTTTCGCAGCCATCGTCCAATCCTCCGAGATAGGGCGATTTGCTCTGAACAAGCCCAATCTGATCGCTGAGAGCGGGAAGTAAGTCCTGCTGAGCGCACTCGCCCGCCGCATCGCGGTGGGCAAGAGATGGTTCATTTCCAAGGTTAGTATTTCCAAGGTTAGTATGCCTGTTGCGTTTTGCGACAGGGGCCTGTTGCGTTTTGCGACAGGGGTGGTTGCATTCTGCGACAGGGGTCAGCGTCAGCATGTAGGAGTTGCTGGCACACGATCCGTTTTCCCGATTGCGCTTGTCGCGCTCGATCAGGCCCGCCTCCTCAAGGGCGTCGAGGTGCCGAATGAGAGTTGACTTGTTCATCTCGCATTCATCGGCAAGCGTCTTGAGGCTGGGGAAGCAGAGGTCCGTTCCCTCGTTGTGGTGGTCGGCCAGCCAATAAAGGACGATTTTGGCCGCAGGTTTCAGGCCCTTCTGCTTCATTGCAAGTGCGGTCATGTAATGGCTCACTGGACCGTCTCCTCCGGCCCGGGGCGGCGCTGATATTCGCCATGGTATTGGGACGTTGTTCGGATGCGAAGGTACCGTTTAATGATCCATTCGCGAACGCCAGCATCTTCCCAAGGGAAGTACTCGAAAAAATGCCATACAAGCTTTTCGGGAACGCGCGCCTTTCGCGCCGCTCCTTGTCGCGGGCAGGTTTCTCTGCTCATTTTTGTGCTCCTCTAAAAAGCGGCCCGCTCGTTGCCGCGTGCTCCGTGGAAATCTTTGCGCACGCGAGGTCCCAAAGTGCCGCAGCATCTGCCTGATTGTCGTCGGTGGGTTCCCAGCCGCGTGCCCGGCACTCGGCGAGGATCGCAGCCTTCTTCTCATCGCGTTTCATCTTGCCGGAGCCGGTGAAGTGCTTGGCGACGGTCTGGGCCGGGATGATTTCAACCGGGATGCCCTTGCGCGCCGCCCAGCTGAGGACGTTGGCGGTCAGACCAATCGTCAGCAGGGTCGTTTCCCAATTGTTGTGGACGGCGACAAATGGCTTTTCGATCGCGATGAACCTGACCCCATGCTCTGCGATCAGCCGGTGGGCCAGGCCTTGGATTTGCATCAGGCGGGTGGCGTGGAACTTGGCCTCGCCCTTTGACTTGAGGTCGAGCGTCCACAGCTCTGGTCGGCCCCCGAGGGGGCCAACCGCGACGCCGGTCTTTGTGGCCAAATCCAGCGCCGCAATGATCATTATTCAGCCGCCATGTCGGCTTCCATGCCGCTGGTTTCCTCGCCCTTGCGATCGAGGAGGTCTTGGATGCGGCTTTCGGCCTCCGCCTCGTAGGCGTCGACGCAGGCTTTGAAGGTGCGCCAATAGTCGGCAAACTTCTCGTCCGACATCGCGTGCATGGCGCGGAAGTCTGCAAAGGCCTTCTTGTGGTAGCCCCTGTCGTCAAGGATGCCCTTGATGTTGGAGCGGTGTTCGCCGGTGGCTTCATGAATGCTTTGGGCGGTGTCTGCCGCAATGTTGATGTCGGAAAGCAGCTGATCAAGCGTGATGCTGAAGCTGTTATTGTTCGTGGGGTAGCTCATTCCTGTGGTCCTTTCTGTTTTTCGTTGGTGGTGAGGGTAATTTCGGTTTCGGGCTTGAGGCGCCCGTAATAGGCAGCGATCCCATCCTCGCGGCGGCGTTCGCCGTCGGGGCGGTGATCGGAGCATGTCCATAGGTAGCCACGCTTGCCCTTTGGCTTTTCACGCTCAAAGCCGGGCCAGCCGAAGCCAAACGGGGCGACGGGATCGCCGCAAACAAAGCATGGGCCTGCCATGGCGAGGATACCTCCCTGCGTTAGTGCAAAAGCAAAAAAGCGGACGGCAGCCGAAGCCACCGCCCGCAGGTCCAACAGGGAGGATGTTGCGCGCAGTCCCCGGCGCGCACGGGAGGTCAAGTTATTGATCTCAAACGATAAGGAGGCTCTGCGAAACGCACTGTTTCCAAATGAGACTTTCATTTCTGCGAAAGCGTGCGCATGTGTGAAGCGTGCCCGGGCTATCATTCTGAAGGCTCCCGGCAGTTTTTAGGCTCGCACAAGGGGGGGCCATCGGAATGTTCAGGCGAGGGAAACTTAAATCCGAACGCGCGCTCGGGGCAGGCGATGCCTTCTGCAGCGCACATTTGGCGCACGATAGGGAGCCATGCCGAAGGGAGCTTGCCTCGTGTCACGGCCACACTCACGGCCGCTGCGCCCACGCCCAGCGTATCTGCGATGCGCTTTTGTCCAAGCTTGGCAACGATGCAAGCGGCTGGGCTTTGCGAGTTATGCGATTTGTTGTGGAATGGCCGATCAGCAGTAATAGCGACAGCCTCAGCTTGCAGCGCGGCTTCTCGCGAATTGTGCCATTCCACATCAATTCGCGCGATTTCTTCAGCCCACGCGGCATTCTTTTCATGCTGGGCAGTGCGCTGCAAAATGCTGCGCGCAATTCCAATGTAAAGCAGGACGCCATTGGCATCATAATGCCGATAGAGAGCTGTTTTACTCATTCTGCGGCCCTCAAAGGCTGGTTCTTGGCGACCCACGCACGAATGCGGTCAACAGTAGCCAGCGTGGGCGTGGACTTGCCGTCCACCCAATCAGCCCAAGTCTTCCAGCTCGCACCGATTGCTTTTCTCAGGAGGTGCTGCGGGGACAAGCCCAGCGCGGCAGCATCTCGTTCGATTTCATTGATTAATTGTTCCATGCCCCTTTTATGGGGATGCTCCCCCACTTTGGCAAGGGGGAACTTCCCCATTTCGCTGCCTGATAAAATGGGGAAAAATAACCACATGAAAAACCAAGACTTGAACGAATTTGTGCGTGGCTTGAAGGTCCTGATGGATCGCGGCGACTGGAAAATGAAGCCTCTCTCGCTGGCTGCGGGCATGGGGGACACCGGCGTGCGCGATCTATTTCGCTACAATTCTTCACCCAAGGTGACGACGGCGCACTCGATCGCGCTGGCGATGGGAACCACCATAGATGAGATCATCCGGGCTGGTGGAGGGGCCGAACAGGAAGCCATTCAAACTGCACCGGCTCATGTTGCAAATGGCTCTCCCGCGCCGCCCGGATTTAAGTTGGTTTCAGTCTATGACGTAAGTGCATCAGCGGGAGACGGCCTAATCGTCGAGATGGAGAGGGTGGTCTACAGTCTTGCATTTCCACCCGATTACTTAAAGCGGATCACCGCAAGCGACCCGCGCAACCTGACGATCATATCTGTGAAGGGCGACAGCATGGAGCCCACCCTGTCGGACGACGACATTGTGATGCTGGATATGAGAAAAACCAACCTGAGCTACGAAGGTTTGTTTGTGATCAGAGTTTATGACGTGCTTCATGTGAAGCGCATAAGCCATTCGCGTCCGGGCTTCGTGATGGTGATATCTGACAACAGCACTCTTTACCCAGCCCGCGAGTATTCCGTTGAGGATGTGAGAGTTGTCGGTAAGGTGCTGTGGTCTGGCGGAAGGATATAAGCGATCCGCACTTTAATAAACAATACGCTACAAGCCCCGCTTTTGCGGGTTTTTTTATTTGCGATATCGGGATGATACGCAATTGATGGGGATAAAACCCTACTTTTAGCTTGCATGATGGGGATGCTTCCCCCTAAAGTCCTCCCAGAACAACGGAGGAACGCATGTTCACGAACATTTCCAAACCCACGACCCCGAGCGGCCACCGCACGCGCATCAAATGGCGCGCGGTGGGCGACCTTGTCGGCGACCTGATCGGTGTGATTTCGATCTTCGCGACCGGCTACATCCTACTCCTGATCGGCCATGGCCTCGGACTGAACTGATCGGGCCGCAGGGCCTATCGCCCACCCTCAACCTTTCCACGGAGACCAACATGACGACACTTACCCAAGCATCGCGCCAATGGGCCTCGCGCCCGGCGGACGAGCGCTTCCTGAGCCTCACAGATCTGCGCCAGAAGGTCGCCAGCGAGCGCGATCGGAGCATCTCGACCGTCGTTTCTTCCCGCCGCATTGAGGTCCAGCCGCACCCGGCAGACCCGATCAAGGGCATCACGATTGCGCAGGACGGCACTATGGTCGACCCCACGCATTGGGCATTCGGCCAGCTGGCCACCCTTGCAGGGGCTCCTGCCAGCTATCTGCGCAAGCTCCCCGCGCCGCTGGTGGCTGACGCGATGAACTATGGCCTGCGCTTTATGCGCGACGCCGAGGAGATTGGCATCCTGCGGACCGGGGCCCAATTCGTCACCGATCACGGCTCAATCATCGAGCACAACCACCTGCGGGCCGCGACCGGGCCGCGCTACGGCCGTGTGTGGAACGAGGAGATTGTCACCGCCCTTGAGCAGAAATTCGGTGACGGGCGGACCGGTAACTTCCGGGTGCCCGGCGAATTTGGACAGCAGGTCGAGATCACCCGGGCGAATACCACCATCTACGGCAGCGACCGCGACATCTTCGTTTTCCTCGCAGACGAGGAGAACCGGATCGAGGTCCAGAACCGGCGCCACGGCCAGCCGGGGTCGCTGGCGCGCGGGTTCTTCGTCTGGAACAGCGAGGTCGGCAGCCAGTCGATCGGGGCAGCATTTTTTCTCTTCGATTATGTCTGCATGAACCGGATCGTTTGGGGGGTGCAGGAATTCAAAGAGATCAGGCTGCGCCACAGCAAGAACGCGCCCGATCGGTGGCTGGAGGAGATCACCCCGGTCCTGATGGAATACTCGAACGCGAGCGCCCGGCCGATCGCCGAGACTATCCGCGAGGCGCAGCGCAAGCGCGTGGACGACGACCTCGAACGCTTCCTGCGCAACCGGTTCACGACGGCCGAAAGCAAGGCGATCCAAGCGGCCCACGAGCGCGAGGAAGGTCGCCCGATCGAGACCATCTGGGACGTCGTCACCGGCACGACTGCAGCCGCGAAAACAATCGAGCATCAGGACGCCCGGGTCGACCTTGAGCGGAAGGGCGGCAAGCTGCTTGATTTGGTGTCTTTATGATCCGCCGCCTGCTCAGATCAGGCCGCGTCGCCAAGCTGCGCGAGGACCGGCAGGCGGCGGAGCAGCGCCTGCGTGAGGCGAAGTCGCGCAGGGACACCCGGCAGGTCCACGAAGCTGCGGCCGCGCTCAGGCAGGCCACGCACGCCCTCCTGCGCGAGGAGCTGCGCCTGTGATCCGCCAGCCGACACCGATCTCGCGCCTGTATGCGTGGCACCGGGACGCCTTGGCCGGGAAGCCGGTCGCAGTCCACGAAGGTGAGCCGCAATGCGGATGGTTCAAAACTCGGCTGGTCAAGGGCGGACCATTCGTCCCGGCGTCGATCTCGATCCACCGCGACGTGGACGAGAACGGCGAGCTGGCCAGCGACGAGCGCCTCGTTTGCGAGGTGAACGGCGAGCGCCGCGATCCGGTCAAAGCGTGGCTCTGGGTCTGCAAGAACCCTATCAGCCGGACCGAATACCTCGACCTCCAAGCCTTACAGCGTCGCCATCCCGAGATGGCGGCGACCCGTGCCCCAATCCGGCTGCGCGCGGGTCAAATCAGACCATGAAAGGGAACTGAATGTTTGTATCTGTCAAATTCCAACCGCGGGACAGCCGCACCTACACATACACCTACGATGGCGCGCAACCGCTCCACCCTGGGGACATGGTGAAGGTCGACAGCAAGGACGGAACCAAAACCGTCAGCGTCGTAGCGGTCAATGTCCCGAAGCCGCCATTCGCCTGCAAGCCGATCGTTGCCGTTCTGGCCGAAGGGGGGCTGTGACTATGGACGATTTTATCCCTGCTGCAGTGGGCCACAACAAGGGGCCGATGTTCGACGCAGATGTGGTCGACGCCTTTGTCAAAGAGGCGACCGAGATCGCGGACGCGGCCAGCGAGTGGGCAGGCGTCGAGATCGCGAGTGACACCAAGGCGGGCGAACTGAAGGACTTCCTCGATACCGCACGGGCAAAGCTCAAGGAGATCGAGGATCGCCGCAAGGCAGAAAAGCAGCCGTTCCTTGATGCTGGGCGCGATGTAGACACGGCCTTCAACCGCGTGAAGGACATCATCGAAAAGGCTGGCAAGCTCGCGAAGGCCCCGCTGGAAACCTACCTTAAGGAACAGCAGCGGATCGCGGAAGAACGGCGCCGGACAGAGCAGGAAGCCGCGCGCAAGGCCGCCGAGGAGGCCGAGCGCGAGCGCCTGATCGCCGAGCGCAACCGCAATGCCGCAGCGATCATCGAGGCGGAGGAGAAGGCCAAGAAGGCTGCTGAGGCAGCCAAGGCGGCGGCGGCCCCAGCCCGTGCACAAGTCAGCTCCGCGACCGGTACCGGGTCGAACCGGACCGGCCTGCGCAACCACCGCTCCGCTCAGATCACCAACATCAATCAGGCGATGCTGCACTACCGCGGTCACGCCGATCTCGCCGAGTGCATCACGCGCCTCGCCAACGCCGACATTCGCGCGGCCAAGGGCGCGAAGATCACCATCCCCGGCATTGACATCATTGAGGAGCAGAAGCTGTGAGCACCGCCATCGAGAAGATCAAAACCAAGCCGCTGACGCAGGTCACCAACGTCAAGGAGCTGCTTTGGAACGACGCCGCCAAGACCCAGCTGCAGCAGGTCGCTGCCGCCCATATGAAGCCCGAGCGCATGATGCGTCTTATGGCAAACGCAATCCGGACCACCCCGAAACTGGGCGAGTGCGATCCCATGAGCCTGCTGGGTGGGCTGATGACCTGTGCGGGGCTGGGGCTGGAGCCGAACACGCTCATGGGCCACGCCTATCTGATCCCGTTCAAGAACAACCGGAAGAAGATCACCGAGGTCCAGTTGGTCGTGGGGTACAAGGGCCTGATCGACCTCGCACGCCGGTCGGGTCACATCACCTCAATCTCGGCCAACATCCACTATTCCGACGATGAGGTCTGGGAATACGAGGAAGGCACTGAAGCCCGGCTGCGCCATATCCCCGGAGCACAGGAGGGCGACAAGCGCCACGCCTACGCCATCGCGAAATTCCGCGACGGCGGGCACGCCTATGTGGTCCTGCCTTGGGCCAAGGTGATGAAAATCCGGGACGGCTCGCAGGGCTGGCAGACGGCCGTAAAGTTTGGCGCGACCGACCGCAATCCTTGGAAAAGCCATGAGGACGAGATGGCGAAAAAGACCGCCATCCGGGCCTTGGCGAAGTACCTGCCGCTGTCGGTGGAATTCCGCGATGCGCTCACGGTCGACGGGGGCAAGGCGGACTTCGCGGCCTTCGCCATGAACCCAGCGGATCAACTCGACGCGACCCCGGACGACGAGGACAACCGAACGATCGATGGTGAGGCCACGGACTTGGACGCGGATCAGGACGGGGATCAGGGCGCGGATCGAAAGGCGGACGATGCGAAGGGCGAGCAAGTGCCCACGCCAGTCCAAAAGCAAGCCAAGCCAGCGGCAGCTGAAAAGAAGCCGGACCCCGAGACGGCAGAGCGCGACATGGCCGAGGAAGCCTCTGCGGGCCTGATTGCGCGGATCATGTCCGATCTGACGGAAGCCGACAGCGCAGACGCCGCCGACGCCGTCATGTCGCTGTGGCAGGAACAGATCGCAACCCTCTCGGAGCAGGCACAGGCTGACATCAATACCGCTGCGGCCAATGTCGGGAGGGGTGGAGAATGACGGCACAGACACAAGAGATCGACCGCCACCAGATCGCCTTGGACATCGAGGCTGATCCAGCGGGCACCTATGACCGGATCGCCCGTTCGGAATGGGGCACAGGGCTGGACCGATGGCTCCCTCGCCACATGCACGCGGGGATGGTGCGGTATGTCCTTTTGGGCATACGACCCGGATCGTTCATGCAGGCGATCATTGTGGGCGACTATTTCGAGGCCTGCCGCCGGGCGGACGACCCAAACCGCGCTGGCCTGTTCGGATACGCGATGTTCCTGCACAACTATGCCCCCGGCGGATGCTTCGGCAGCCGGGAGCACCTGACCGGATGGATCAGGGACGGCGGGCTGCTGGGCCATCCGGACCGGGAGGCAGAGCGATGCTGACCCCGCGCCAGAACGACTGCTGGCAGTTTCTCGCCAAATACTCCAAAGAGCACGGATACGCCCCCTCGTTCGAGGAAATGGCCGACGCCCTCAATCTCGCCAGCAAGTCAAGCATCCATCGCCTGCTCGGTGCCCTTGAGGAGCGTGGCTTCATCCGCCGCCTCCGCCGCCGATCGCGGGCAATCGAAGTCCTCAAAATGCCCAAAACCCCGAAGGAGAAGAACTGATGGCAGGCAGCGTGAACAAGGTAATCCTCATCGGTAATTTGGGGCGCGACCCGGAGGTTCGGAGCTTCACGAACGGCGGCAAGGTCTGCAACCTGCGGATCGCGACCTCGGAAACGTGGAAGGACCGCAACACCGGCGAGCGCAAGGAGCGGACCGAGTGGCACTCGGTGGCGATCCACGCCGAGGGACTGGTCGGCATCGCGGAGAGATTTCTTCGCAAGGGGTCGAAGGTCTACATCGAGGGCCAGCTTGAGACCCGCAAATGGCAGGACCAGAGCGGTCAGGACCGCTACACGACCGAGGTCGTCCTGCGGCCCTACAACGGCACGCTGACGCTGCTGGACGGGCGCAGGGACGGTGACGGTGGCGGCTCGGGCGGCGACCATGGTGGGGATCAAGGCGGAGGCTCGGGCGGCAATGGTGGCGGTGGCTCCGGCTACGGCTCTGGCGGGCGCCCGGGCGGTGACATTGACGATGAAATTCCGTTCGCACCGGAGTGGCGCGCATGACGGAAGCTTTTGTCGAGATTGACGTTGAGATCGTCGCCCGCACCGAGCGCGCGGTGCTGGTCCATACCGGTAACAAGGAAGAGGCAGCTTGGCTGCACCTTGCGCAAATCGAGGTCAACGCCACCGGATTTGAAGGCATCCACAAGATAACCATGCCCGAATGGCTTGCGACCAAGGAGGGGCTGGTCTGATGGCATATCAGTTTTTTGTGCGCCGGATCGAGAATGTGCTGATCCCGACCTCGAAGGCGGGCCAGTTGGCGATCGAGAAGCTCAAGTTTGGCACCCTCTACAAGATCGAGCCGAAGCAGCCCCGCAACAGCAAGCAGCACCGCCTTTTCTGGGCCTTTCTGTCCTACGTCGCCGACGCACTTAACGACGGCCCCACAGGCGCGACGTGGACGGCTGAGAACGTCAAGGACGACCTTCTTGTGGCAACGGGCCGGACCCGCAACCGCCCCATGACGCGGTCGGAGCGAGCCCGGCACAACATTCCGGAGGGCGCGATCGCGATCGTCGCGCGCCCGGTGTCGATCAGCTTCGTCTCGATGGGCGGTGATGAATTCTCAGCCTTCATGGACGACGCGATGGCCTACGTCCGGGACCACCTCGTCCCATGGATCGAGGCAAGCGATCACTGGCCGGAAATCGAAAAAATACTGGTCGCCAGCTTCATGCTGCGTGGCGACGACAAAGGGGATGATGAATGAGCCTCGACAGGATCAGAAGCGCCGACGACCTGTTCATCGTGGACGCCTGCGACCGGTGCCACGACGCGTTGGACCGGCGCAGCAACGCCAGCCCGATCACCCCGGAGGACATCCTGATGGCCTTCATCTTCACCCTGCGCCGCCGCCGAGCGGCTGGCCTGATCACGCTCAAAGGAGAAACAGCATGAGCAAGAGCGCCTTCCTGAAATACGACCCCAGCAGTCACGCCGAGGAATACGGCTGGCTGTGGACCGAGTGGAATGACGGAGAAACCATCTGGCACCTGATCTCCACAATCGAGGACGAGGATGATCTGCGGGTTTACTTCGTCGCTGCCGACCAAACCGAAGATGCCGAGGCGTTTGCCGGGCAGCCGTTCATGCTGGTCAGCGAACCGCCTGCGAGTGGAGTTGACAAACCCGGCTTTATACTGACGCTGGACGACCATCGCGGCCTGCGCGTGTCGTTCTCTTGGGGGGCGCAGGGCTGCGAGAACAGCGAATTCGCCAAGACAATCCGCGCGGCGATCGACCACGCGATAAGCGGCGGACAGGCCCAATAACGGATCGAGGGGCCGCGCATCGCTGCGGCGGCCCCTCGGTGCAATGATAGACTTTCCACGGAGTATCGCTTGCAGGTCTCAAGGTAGCGCGCGCGATGCAACAGCACAACACAGAAGGAGAAAGAAAATGGACGTTTATTTCATGGCAAACATCTGCCGGAAGGCAGGTGACTGATGCCTCCGGCCTTGTTGACTTTTGAGGCGGCGGCAAGGGAACTGAATGTTCCCGTGGCGTCCCTGCGATCTGCAGCCGATGCGCATGGGCTGACGATCCGCATGGGGCGGGCCATCAGAATTGAACAAAACGACTTAGGGAGGTTGATCGATTTATGTCGAACAGAAGCAAAGGTGCCAGACTGTACTGGCGCGCAGACCGCGAGGTCTGGGAAATCAGAGACACGAAAAACGGAAAGCGGTTCAAATCTTCGACCGGCACAAGCTGCCGCGCAGAGGCTGAAGAAGCGCTTGCAGACTACATCGGCGTCAAGCACCGCCCCAGTGGTCCCGCTCAAGCCCACGAACTGAGCGTGTCACAGGCGCTGGCGTATTACCTCGACGAGCACGCGCCGACGACCGCCGCGCCGGAGCGGTTGATCGCTGCGGTGAGGCCGCTGGACGCCTTTTGGGGAGACCTGCCGGTCTCTGCGGTTCGGGGCGCCACCTGCAGGCGGTATGCCAAGGAGCGGGACCGGTCGCCCGGCACAATCCGTCGCGAGCTCAACGTCCTGCAGGCCGCACTGAACCACTGTCTCCGCGAGGGCTACCTGCTTTCGGCCCCGAAGGTCACGCGCCCGCCTCGCCCCCCGGCAAAAGAGCGGTGGCTGACCCGGCAGGAAGCGGCGTGGCTGCTTCGGGCCGCACGCAGCCTGAACCGAGACGGTCGCCATCTGGCCGACTTCATCTTGTGCGGGCTCTACACCGGCAGTCGCAAGCAGACGATCCTTGGGCTCCACATCGACATGCCAAGCATCACCGGCGGGCACGTCGATACCGTCAACGGGCTGATCTACCGGCGGCCGGGCGGCAAGAGCGAGACCAAGAAGCGCCAACCTCCTGCCCGGCTTCCGTCGAAATATCTCGCGCACCTCCGTCGGCAATCCGCGAACGGTCGGCATTACGTCGTGCAAGATTATGCAGGGCGCAGGATCGGAGACATCAAGACAGGGTGGGCCCGGGCAAAGGCGCTGGCATCCGAGCTGGCCGCAAAGCACGGCATCAAGATCGACCTCTCAGACGTAACGCCGCACACCCTGAAGCATACGGCGATCACGTGGGCCCTGCAGCGCGGGGCGACGATGTGGGACGTGGCGGGTTACTTCGGGACCTCGGCAGAGACCATTGAGCGGGTCTACGCGCACCACGCTCCGAGCCATATGAAGTCTGCTGTTGAGGCTATGAACCGGCGGAATTGACCGGCTTTGGTGTCTGGTGGTCCCGACAGGACTTGAACCTGTGACCTCTCGCTTCGGAGGCGAGCACTCTATCCAGCTGAGCTACGGGACCGCAATTTTAGGGCTTTTGGGGCCCAAATGGCACCAACTGGCCCCAAAGTCGTTTTTTCGTTTCCTTTTCTTCAAACAAACCAAAGCCTTGCTGGTTAAGCCCCTTTTCTTCGGAGGACAAACCTAAACCCTGTGTTCGCGCTATTTTCGCAGATTGTTCCCGTTTTCGTCCCGTTTCTGGGGCCTGAAAGTGCCCCAACTGGCGCCAACTGGCCCCAACTGACCCCAATATAAACCCAGCAGAATGGTGCTTATAGAGCTTCACTACGCACCGGGTATAAGCGAACGTGATTGCACCAGCGCGACGCACCCCGCGACGCGCGCATCCACGGAGACCCGACCATGACCATCGAATGCACCATCCGCTTCAAGCACGAGCCCCGCGCCGCCATCGAGCGCGCCCTCGGCTCGATCCTCCTGACCACCGAGGCCGACACCGCGCAGGGGCTGGTCGGCGGGTTTTTCTTCAAGACTGACCGCAGCCCGACGGCAATCCTCACCGTGTTCGAGGAGGATGGCTTCGAGATCACCGACTTCGACAACATCGATTTCCGCCCGCTCTAAACCCCTTTCCACGGAGGACGACCATGACCACCCCGCACCACACCGAGGTTTTCCACATCGACCGAGCCACCCGCGGGGCCTTCGCGGCCTACGACGCCGAGCGGAACCAGATCGGCGATGCCGGATACGAATACCGGCAGCGCGACGCCATCTCGATCGCCCGGCGCTACCACCCGGAGCTGCCGACCCACGTTTTCAATAGCGACGGCACGCTGCGGCGCATCCACCAGCCGCAGGAGACATTGGCATGAACCGGCACCGCTTTTCAGAAATCCGTGCCCTTGTGGCCCGGGATCGCGCCTTCGGGGACATCGAGTGGCAATTCTCCGACGGCCCTCCCGGCGAGCGCAGCAGCTCTGCCGACCACCTCAGCCTTGAGGATGGGATCAGAGCGCACGCCCCGGCCGTGTTCCATTTCATCGGAGACGAGGCGGAGGAGGCCCAAGGCCCCGAGGGGAACGGCCACGACCTGCCGACCTGCCGCGCCTGTGGCCACCCCGGCAGCGACGACCACGAGGACTGCCCAAACTGCGCGGATGTGCCAGCATGAGCCCGAAGCGCATCCAGATGACCCGCAGCAAGCCATGGAGACCAGAAAACCCAGAAGCGGTGATCGTTTCGCGGGGGTCAAAATGGGGCAATCCATTTCGTGTCGGTAAGCCGATCGACCAACCGTGCCACGCAGATGTCCTCCTGCGCCTCGCCAACGAGGCCATGTCATGATCACCGTGTCCGAGATCAACGCAAACCGCTGGTGGCCGATCACCCGCCGCCCGGCCGCCTTCCGCACGCTGGTCTGCCTGACGGAGCGCGAGGAGGAATTCTCCGGCCTCGCCTACGTCCCCACCCGGGGCGGGATCATCGAGCCCATCACCAACCGCCTCGCCGAGCCCGTGATCGGCCGGATCGTCGGCTGGCGGTATGAGCGCGAGGGGTGCTTTTGATTTTGTTAAGGCAAGCTTTGGGTGCGGGATTTCCGCAGTTTACGCTTCACTAGAGTGCGGATTTCCCGTATCATCGATCACATGGAAAACAGGTTCGACCCCGACAAAGACGCCGCAAACCAGCTGAAGCACAAGCTGTCACTGGCTTTTGGGTTTCAAATTTTCGAAGACGACGACCACCTCATCATCCCGTCAATTCGCCAAGCCGACGGTGAGGAGCGCTTTAAGATCGTCGGGATGGTTGGCGAGAAGCTGTTTACCGGCGTGTTTGTTTGGCGGAAAGATGAACCCCGCTTTATTTCTGTGAGAAGGAGCAACAATGGTGAAGAAAGAGCATATAATTCTTCCGGCTGATCCGACCGATCAGGAAGACTTTGACGTCACGCTGGAAGCGATGGATCGAGCGCAGCGCGCGCGCCTGATCCGCAAGACCCGGACGGGCCTTGGGTTGTCGCAGGCGGAGTTTGCGAGCAGGTTTTGCGTGCCCGTCGGGACGTTGCGCGACTGGGAGCAAGCGCGATCGTCTCCGCCTGACTTCGCAGTGGCATACGTCAAGGTCATCGGGCAACACCCCGACGTCGTGGCGAAGGCGGTAGGTTAGCCCGGATCCCAACAGGGCCCAGAAACGCAAAAAAGCCCCCCGCTCGGCACTAGGCCAAAGCGGGGGGCTTTTCACTGTCTCTCGTTTGTTTTTTGACTTTACGGCCGCCAACGGCAGAGCCGTTCACCAATCTCGTTATGGGCGATGATCTGCGCCAGCGTCCAGTCGGTCAGCACATCGTCTCTGGAAGGCCGAATTGGCTCCGCCCAGTCGCAGTCGTCGCGTGGAGGCCATACATTAGTCGCGCATCCAGCGGTCAGAGCGTTCGTCAAGATCAGCGCGATCAGCGTTTTGCACTTCATGGCGGGTCTCCTTGGACGTCTGCATGGCGCGGACCCGGGCGTCGGCCTGCCGGATGGCAAGATCGGCATTGGCCTGATGGCGCCCGTGGCGGATCAAGGACCAAGCCGCGACGACGATGGCAGCGATCAGCGCTAACCAGAGCGCAGCGCGCCGACCAAGCCCGGACAGGGCCGCGGTCACGAAGGCGGCGATCACAGGGTCTTGCCTTTGCGGTGGTCGTCTATCCGGGCGTTGCGGGCTTTGATCGCGTAAAAGATCACCCCGACGAACACGGCAGCGCCGACCCATGGTAGGGCGGCAGCCACCCAGCCGTCGAGGTCAAGGATGCCAAACACCCGCTCGGCCAATGCCCGGGCGTTTTCGGCCTCGGCGACAGCGGGCGCGATTTGCGAGCCGACAGTCCCGACAGCACCCACGACCCCGAGCCCGATCTGTGCATTGGCAGCGGTCACAATCCGGCTTTCGGTCGGGACACCGGCTGCGCGCTCCGGCGCAACGGCCCGGGGTTGGGCATTGGCCAGCGCCTCGG
>Ga0222672_1000371_pt1 | contig 18971 bp, 17 predicted proteins | sample AntAcemetagen799_FD_179810 | JGI IMG/M metagenome (GOLD analysis project Ga0222672, IMG submission 179810) | Saline water microbial communities from Ace Lake, Antarctica - #799 | ecosystem: Environmental > Aquatic > Non-marine Saline and Alkaline > Saline | place: Antarctica: Ace Lake...
AGAAATCACCGCATATTCCCTCGGAAGCCTCTTTTGCGATAAAAAATATTGAAAGTCCTGCTTTTCTGGTAAATTTTGTTTCGAGCAACCTCAATATCAAAATGATTGAGAAGCAAAAATTGCTCGAGATTTCAGATATGATCCAGCGTGCAAAAGCGGTTTTGAGCGCGCTTACCAAAGAACTGCAATTGCTTGATTTGAAGAACCAGATTCAAAGTAAGGTGAAAACTGATTTGGACAAGCAACAGCGTGATTATTTTTTGAATCAGCAGCTTAAAACTATTCAGGAAGAGCTAGGAGGAACACCTAATGATCTAGATATAAAAGGGTTAAAATCAAAGGCAGCTGATAAAAAGTGGTCTGATCAAGTAAAATCGGTTTTTGAACGTGAACTCACAAAGCTGCAACGCATGAATCCGCAGGCAGCAGAATATGGTATTCAGCACAATTACCTCGATTATTTGGTCGATTTGCCCTGGGAAGAGTTTACTACTGATAATCTCGACTTGAATCATGCACAAAAAGTGCTTGACAACGACCACTTTGGCCTTGATAAAGTGAAGGATAGAATTATTGAATACTTAGCAATCCTGAAGATAAAACAGGATATGAAGTCTCCAATTTTATGCCTCGTTGGCCCTCCCGGAGTTGGAAAAACCTCGTTGGGTAAATCTATCGCTTCGGCTCTTAATCGTAAGTATGTCAGAATGTCGCTGGGTGGTTTGCGCGATGAGGCAGAACTGCGCGGACACCGTAAAACTTACATTGGTGCTATGCCGGGGCGTATTATTCAGAATTTACGTAAAGTAAAGTCGAGTAATCCTGTTTTTGTGCTTGACGAAATTGATAAAGTGAGTGGTAACACCATTAGTGGCGATCCGCAGGCCGCATTGCTCGAGGTGCTTGACCCAGAGCAAAATGGTGCTTTTTATGATAATTTTCTCGAGATGGATTACGATTTGTCGCGGGTGATGTTTATTGCTACCGCGAATTCGATTAGCAGTATTCATCCGGCCTTGCGCGATCGTATGGAAATTATTAACCTGAATGGCTATTTGATTGAGGAAAAAATTGAGATTGCCAAAAGGCATTTGATTCCGAAGCAAATGACAGATCATGGCTTAAAATCAAAACAGGTTATTTTTCCTAAGAAAATCATTGAGCAAATCGTTGATCTTTATACCCGTGAAGCTGGTGTTCGCACGCTTGAACGACAGCTTGCCCGCCTAATCCGCAACAAAGCAAAAAGTATTGCGATGGAAGAGCCTTACGAAACGAAAGTAAGTCATGACGATTTGGAAAAAGTATTGGGCGTTGGTCGCTTTCAGCGCGAAAAAGTTATGCAGCACGATGTTCCTGGTGTAGCTACAGGTCTAGCTTGGACACCAGTTGGCGGTGAGATATTATTTATTGAAGTGAGCCTTAGTAAAGGAAAAGGATTGCTTAAACTTACTGGAAATCTGGGCGATGTGATGAAAGAATCTGCAACCATTGCGTATGAGTTTTTGAAATCACATGCCGCACAGTTTAATATCGATTCTAATGTGTTTGAACTGTGGAATGTGCATATCCATGTACCAGAAGGAGCTACACCAAAAGATGGCCCATCAGCTGGTATTACAATGCTTACAGCTTTAACTTCTGCTTTTACACAGCGCAAGCTGAAATCGAGATTGGCTATGACAGGTGAGATAACATTGCGTGGAAAATTATTGCCAGTAGGTGGAATCAAAGAAAAGATTTTGGCTGCTAAGCGCTCTAATGTCAATGAAATTATTCTCTCGGTAGAGAATAAAAAGGACTTTATTGATATCAAAGACGAGTATGTAAAAGGCCTTGAGTTTCATTTTTTGGAAAACATGACCGATGTGCTCGAACTGGCGCTGCTGAAAGAGAAAGTGAAAAATCCATTGAATTTTGAAATTAAAGCATGAACATTTTAACTGATTTATTGTCATTAAATTAATAAATACTGCCTATTCATAAGTGCTTTAAGCTGAAAATTTACAGCCTGTTATGTCAAAAAATATATTAATCATTCACGGACATCCAGTAAATGATACGTTTATAGATCAATTACACCGTGCCTATACCGACGCTGCCAAAAAGCAGTCTGCATCGGTGAGGCAACTGGTGCTTAGGGAAAAGAGCTTTAACATCAATTTCACGGAAGGATACCGCGGCAACCAGGCGCTGGAACAAGATTTACTTGATGCGCAGGAAGCTATAAGTTGGGCGGATCACCTGGTTTTCTTTTATCCCAATTGGTGGGGTACCTATCCTGCCCTCCTCAAAGGCTTTATCGACCGCACATTTTTGCCTGGTTTTGCGTTTAAATACAACAATGGAAGAACCGATCCTGACCGACTATTAAAAGGTAAAACCGCTCGCTTGGTGGTTACCATGGATTCTCCCAAATGGTATTATTACTTAGTGCAAAAAGCGCCCGGCCATAATGCAATGCGCCAAGGCTTACTTCATTTTTGCGGCATAAAACCTGTACGAATCACAACGCTAGGTTTAACGCGCAAAGCAGATGATCAAAGGCGGAAGAAGTGGATTCAGCTTATGGAAAAGTTGGGCACTAAGATGGTTTGATCTTCACAGATTTTCGCGGCTTAATTTAAGCGTTTATCTTTACCGGCAAATTGAAACCTATGAAGCAAGCTTTAAAAAATATTTTCCTCAAACTTGCTTGGCTATTTGCTTTAATATTGATGATTGTTTCCTGCGATTCATCAACTTCCGATGACGAAAAAAAATCTATTTTCAGATACAATGAAGCGGTTAGCCTAACGAGTCTCGATCCTGCTTATGCCAAGGATTTACCGCATATTTGGGTTTCTAATCAGCTTTTTAACGGCTTGGTCAGTCTTGATGATAAGCTTGATATAGTGCCCACTATTGCCAAATCCTGGGATATTTCAGCTAATGGTTTAGTCTATACTTTTCAGCTTAGAAAGGACGTATTTTTTCACGAATCACCTGCCTTTCCGCAAAAAACAAGAAAGGTGAATGCAGATGATGTGGTGTATAGTTTTAACCGAATTTTAAATCCAACAGTAGCTTCTCCTGGAGGATGGATTTTTAATTATGTTGAACAAACTGAGACTGGTTATGCTTTTAAGGCATTGAATGACAGCGTTTTTGAAGTTAGGCTTAAGCAGGTATTTCCTCCTTTTCTGGGTATGTTAAGTATGCCTTATGCAGCGATTGTTCCATACGAAGCTATTGAATTTTACGGAAAAGACTTTCGGAAAAATCCCGTAGGGACTGGGCCATTTTATTTTCAACTTTGGAAAGAACAAGTAAAACTGGTGATGCGCAAAAATGAAAACTATTTTGAGCAAATCGATGGAAAACGCTTGCCATTTATTGATGCTGTTTCAGTAAGCTTTTTGGCTGACAAACAAATTGCCTTTATGGAATTTGTGAAAGGAAATCTTGATTTTATGTCGGGAATTGATTCCAGGTATAAAGATGAATTACTGACCAGAAATGGCCGCCTGCGCGATAAATACAGTGACAAAATTTATTTATTACGTCAGCCTTTCTTAAATACAGAATATGCTGGTTTCTACATTGATAGTACTTTGAATAAGTTGGATGCGGAACAGCAAAGGGCCTTGCGACAGCTTATCAATTATAGCATAGATCGAGAAAAGATGCTGCGGTTTTTGCGCAATGGAATTGGAAGGCCTGCCCATTCTGGAATGATTCCTTACGGCTTGCCCGGATTTGATACGCTGGAGCAAATTGGCTATAAATACGACAAGCAAAAAGCGAATGATTTGTTGAGCGAATTTAATTTAGGTGGCACAAAAATTACCCTAAGCACTACAGCCGATTACACTGATTTAGGAAAGTATATTCAATCTGCTCTAACAGAGGTTGGGCTGGATGCCAGCATGGAAATATTACCGGCAGCGAGTATGCGTCAGTTCAGGGCTAATGGAAGTTTGCCGTTTTTCAGGGCTTCATGGGTAGCCGATTATCCAGATGCGGAAAACTACCTTTCGCTGTTTTATAGCAAGAATGCGGCTCCAAACGGGCCAAATTATACGCATTTCAATAATCCTGTTTTTGACCAGCTTTATGAGGAAGCTATGCAGGAAATAAATCTACATAAACGTCAAAATCTTTACCGTCAGTTGGATAGTTTGGTGATGGTTGATGCCCCAGTCATTGTTTTGTTTTATGATGAAGTGCTGCGTTTTGTGCAAAACAAGGTTAAAAACCTGGGTAGCAATCCAGTTAATATGCTGAACCTAAAGCAGGTAATAATCGAGAATGAAAATTAACAAGGGTTATTGCAGAAAATTTAATATGCTTCCAAGAATATTTTTAAATAAGTCTGTTAGCATAAGGCTTATACGCTACTTTTTTTGTAATTTTGCACCCAATTTTTGAACAGAATACTATGATCAATATAACTTTACCAGACAATACGGTTAAACAGCATGAAGCTGGTGTTACGGCAATGGAAATTGCCAAAAACATTAGTGAAGGGCTGGCACGTAATGTCATTTCTGCCGAAATAAATGGCGAAATTTGGGATGCCAATCGTCCGATTAACAAAGATGCTTCCATAAAATTACTTACATGGAATGACGAAGGTGGGAAGGCAACTGTCTGGCATTCATCAGCTCACCTAATGGCTGAGGCTATTGAACAGCTCTATCCGGGAGTGAAATTTGGTATTGGTCCTGACATCGAAAATGGTTTTTACTACGATATTGATACAGGCGATATCACCTTGACAGAAGCCGATCTGGTTGCGATTGAAAAGCGTATGATTGATTTGGCTCGTGAAAAACAGCAGTTTGAACGCGTTGATATTTCCAAGGCCGATGCCTTAAAGTATTTTTCTGACAAAGGAGACGAATACAAAATTGAGCTAATTACTGATCTCCCTGATGGTGAAATTACGCTCTATAAAAGTGGTACTTTCACAGATTTATGCAGGGGGCCGCATGTGCCTGATACAGGTATAATTAAGGCTGTTAAACTGCTTAGTCTTGCCGGTGCTTATTGGCGTGGCGACGAAAAACGCAAACAGCTTACGCGTATTTATGGAATCACTTTTCCGAAGAAAAAAGAACTTGATGAGTATCTATTGATGCTTGAGGAAGCCAAAAAGCGTGATCACCGTAAACTGGGAAAAGAACTTGAGTTATTTACTTTTTCACAAAAAGTAGGATCAGGTTTGCCTTTATGGCTTCCAAAAGGTGCTCAACTGCGCGAAAGATTGGAGCAATACCTGAAGCAAGTTCAAAAAGAAGCTGGTTATTTACCAGTTATTACGCCGCATATTGGAAATGTAAACCTTTATAAAACCTCAGGTCACTACGATAAGTATGGTCAAGATTCATTCCGTCCTATTACTACACCAGTAGAAGGGGAGGAGTTTTTTCTGAAACCAATGAACTGTCCGCATCACTGCGAGATTTACAATGCTAAACCACACTCTTATAAAGAATTACCTATTCGTTATGCAGAGTTTGGTACGGTATATCGTTATGAGCAAAGTGGTGAGTTGCATGGTTTAACAAGGGTTCGCGGTTTTACTCAGGATGATGCACATATTTTCTGCACGCCTGATCAGATAAAAGATGAATTTAAAGCGGTGATAAAAATTATCATGCGCATATTTAAAGCTTTAGATTTTAAAGAGTTTATTACGCAGATTTCTTTACGCGACCCAAATGATCCGCAAAAATATATTGGTTCAGACGAAAACTGGGAAAAATCTGAGCGCGCAATTATAGAAGTTGCTGAAGAAGAAGGTCTTGAAGCTGTTACTGTACTAGGCGAAGCAGCATTTTACGGTCCTAAAATGGACTTTATGGTGCGGGATGCGATTGGCAGAAAATGGCAATTAGGCACTATTCAGGTTGATTATAATTTGCCTGAACGTTTTGATTTAACGTATGTTGGATCAGACAACGAAAAACATCGTCCAGTAATGATTCATCGTGCGCCATTTGGTTCACTTGAACGTTTTGTAGCTGTTTTGGTAGAACATTGTGCTGGAAACTTCCCATTATGGCTCAGTCCGGAGCAAGCTATCATATTGCCTATCAGCGAAAAGTATCAAAAATATGCTGAAAAAGTTTTACAGTTGCTAAATAATTCCGATATTCGCGCCCTCATTGACGACAGAAGTGAGAAGATTAGCCGCAAAATACGTGATGCTGAAGTTACAAAGCTTCCGTATATGTTGATTGTAGGAGAGAAGGAAGAGGCTGAAAATCTGGTTTCTGTGCGCCAACATGGCGAAGGTGATATTGGATCATTTAGCATTGAAGAGTTTGTAGCATTGATTACCAAAGAAGTAACACGACTTCAAGGTTTTGAAGCATAGCAAGAATTAAAGGAATATTAATTAATATAGGAGATATACACTATAGCACAGTTTAGAGGAAGAAAACCACGTGTCTTTCAGAAAAAAGAAGATCCGCATCGGATCAATGATCGCATCAGCGCACCGATGGTTAGGGTGGTAGGCGAGAATGTTGAAAATGGAATTTTTCAGTTACGTGAAGCTTTAACAATGGCCCGCGATGAAGGATTGGATTTGGTGGAGATTTCACCAACAGCTAATCCGCCGGTTTGTAAAGTGATGGATTACAAGAAATTCCTTTTTGAGCAAAAGAAAAAACAGAAAGAAATCAAGGCGAAGTCAGCCAAGATAGTGGTAAAAGAAATCAGACTTGGCCCTAATACGGACGATCATGATTTCCAGTTTAAACTAAAACATGCTATCAAGTTTTTGGAAGACGGCGCTAAAGTAAAAGTTGACGTATTCTTCAGAGGGCGTTCAATTGTTTACAAAGACCAAGGTGAGCTTGTTTTATTGAAATTTGCTCAGGAACTTGAGGAGTACGGCAAAGTGGAACAGCTGCCAAAGCTTGAAGGTAAACGTATGATCATGATGGTCGCTCCGAAAAAATAAGGATTTAATTATCAACACAAATACAGTTCAAAGTAATGCCTAAGATGAAAACAAAATCCGGCGCAAAAAAACGGTTCAAGTTAACCGGCTCCGGTAAAATTAAAAGGAAGCATGCTTACAAAAGTCACATTCTTACAAAGAAATCGACTAAACGCAAGCGCAACCTGACTTATTCGGGTCTCGTTCACAAAGCTGACGAGAAGAATATCAGAGAAATGCTAAACTAATTAGTTCAAATTATTGTTAAACTTTGTCATAGCATCAAAGTTTCCTGATTAAAGGAGCGCTATGGTGAAAAATCATTTAAAATGCCAAGATCAGTAAATACGGTTGCTTCAAGAGCAAGACGTAAAAAAGTTCTCAAACAGACTAAAGGGCAGTTCGGACGGAGGAAAAACGTTTGGACCGTGGCCAAGAATTCCTATGAAAAAGGACAACAGTACGCCTACAGAGACAGGCGCAACAAAAAACGCACTTTCAGAGCACTCTGGATTCAGCGTATCAATGCTGCTGTGCGCGAGTATGGAATGTCATACAGCGTTTTCATGGGGAAATTACATGAAAATAATATAGAATTAAGCAGAAAAGTTCTAGCCGATCTGGCTCTGAACAACCCTGATGCATTCAAAGTTATTGTTGATAAAGTGAAGTAGAGACTTCAGCTTTTATTCAACAGCTAATTTAAAAGGCCGGAAATTTTTCCGGCCTTTTTATGTTTAATACAGATTTTTTAGCATGACAAAGCTAAAGCTTGTATTTCTCTATCTTTCGGTTTAAAGTCTGCCAGGTGATATTAAGCAGTTTGGCTGCCTGTGATTTATTGTTTTTGCTTTTTTTCATAGCTTTTATAACGGTTTCTTTTTCAATTTCTTCCAAATCGAAGGTGTCAAAGTTAGATTCATTAAAATTATTGATATGAGATTTTGAAAGTGGAATATCACTTGCTGAAATTAATCCTTGCTCGCTCAGAATAATTGCTCTTTCCAGAATATTTCGCAATTCACGAATATTTCCAGGAAAATCGTAGCTCATCAATTTTTGAAGGGCGTTTTCGCTTACCATTACCTTTTTCTTATTCATTTTTGCACTAAGACTAGTTAAAAAATGATCTGTCAGAAGTGGAATGTCTTCTTTGCGTTCCTTAAGCGGCGGCAGCTGTATAGTAAAAGTGCTTAGCCGATGAAATAAATCACTTCGGAATTTCTTTTCGGATGCCATTTTTTCAAGATCCTGATTGGAAGCCGCTATGATACGCACATCAAATGAGATTTTTTGATGTGAACCAACTCGGCTCACCTTTCGTTCCTCCAGCGCGCGTAACAATTTGGCCTGCTGACCGATGGGCATATCGCCAATTTCGTCCAAGAATAAAGTGCCACCATTAGCAATTTCAAACCAACCCGATCGATCGTCAACAGCACCTGTAAAGCTGCCCTTTTTATGACCAAAAAACTCACTCTCGAACAAAGAATCTGTAATGGCAGAACAGTTAACAGAGTAAAAAAAAGCATCTTTACGGCCTGACAACAGGTGAATACCATGAGCGACCAATTCTTTTCCGGTACCACTTTCGCCTAATACAAGTACTGAGGTGTTGTCGGCCTCGGCAACCTTTTCCATAAGCTTGATTGTAGCTTTTATTACCTCGCTTTTGCCAATCATAGGTGAACCTGCCGCCTCATACAAGCGTTTGGTTAACAGTGTAATACTTTTATTATAATTGACAAGCTGGCGCGATAAGCTGATAAAGCGTTCGGTCCTATGTATGGCATGTTCGATATCAGCTAGCCGAAAAGGTTTTTGAAAATAGTCACTAGCGCCCTGTCGCATAGCCTCAATCACACTATTCATATCGCCATGTCCCGAAATCATGATGACTTCGGTTTTTGGCCAGCTTTCTTTAATTTTTTGAAGCACTTCAAGGCCACTCATTTGTGGTAGCTTGATATCCACAATTGCGATATCAATTTTGTGTTTTTCAAACTGACTAAAGGCTTCTGAAGGTTCTGCAGCCTTAAAAACTAAAAAATCTTTTCGACTTAAAAATTCTTCTAGCTCATTGCGCAGCCTTTGTTCATCATCTAAAACGAGTATCGAAATTTGTTCCATTAGTTATCAGTTTTTATTGGCAATACTATTCGCATTTTAGTGTATTCATTTTCAATGCTCTCAGCCAAAATATTGCCTTTCATATCTTTGATAATACCATAAGAGATGGATAAGCCTAATCCAGTGCCTTCCTGAGCGCTTTTTGTGGTGAAAAATGGATCGAAAATTTGATTTAGAATCGCGCTTTTAATCCCCGTTCCATTATCAATAACATCAATAAAAATCATATTATCAGCGACACCTGAATGAACCTTGATTTGTTTTTTATAATGAGAATCAGCACTTATTGCTTTTTTCTCGACGGCGAACTTGGCGTTACTTAATAGGTTTAGAAGCACTTGTTCCAGTTGAAAAGCATCTGCATTAGCAAAGGTATAGTTGTTATTTATCGCAATTTCAAGGTCAATATTATGGTCAATATAAAGTCGATTTACAAATGCCAGGGTGTTGTTTATTACCAGATTGATATTTACTTGCTGATGTTGTTTAGGGATATCACGGGAAAACTCTTGCACATGTTGAATAATTTTCCTGATGCGCTGGATATCTTCAAAAATAAGTTCGATTTTTTGATTGAGGTAGGCTGGACTAAGTGACTTATTTTCCTGCTGATATAGGATATTGTCCATGCTAAACGAAATGCCTCCGAGCGGTTGATTTATTTCATGGGCAATTCCTGCAGCCAATTCGCCTAAAGACTCCAAACGAGATTTTTGCATTAAAAGATGCTGTTGTTTCTCTCGACTTTTAAGTTCCTTGTTTACTCTTTCTTCTAGGTTATGATTGAGTTGTTGCAGTTCTTCTTCAAATATTTTTCGCGTATCAATATCGGTCATAAAGTTTAAAACGGAGGGTTTGTCATCCCATTTTATAAGGTTTGTTTTAAGTTCGACCCATTTCGCTTTGCCACTTTTGTCAATAATCTGTATATCGTATGTTTCTGAATGGTCACTATCCTGAAGCCGCTCGAACTGATTCTTGTAAACCAACTCCTTAAAATCGGGATGAATAAAATCGGTCAACATTTTACCAGATACCTGTTTGGGGTAATATCCAGTAAGGTCGAAGGTTCTGGGGTTTATAAACTGCACTTTGCCTTGATAAGTAAGTAGGATAGCATCATTAGAATTTTCAAAGATAAGCCGATATTTTTCTTCGCTATCGCGCAACAAATCTTCGGCGTATCGTCGTTCAACTATTTCTTCTTCAAGATCTTTAGTGCGTTCAGTTACCCGTGTTTCAAGTTGGGAATTTAATTCTAATATTTGCTTTTCTGTGCGCGATCGCTGAATGGCAGAACCCAAAATATTGGCCGCTGCCAAAATGCTATTGCCTTCTGTGCTAGTCCAGTTGCGTTCATTTTGGCAATCGTCGAATCCCATAAAACCAAACCAGATGTTATCTACAAAAATTGGTACTACCATGATCGAGATAATATCTTGCATCTCAAGTTCAGGGCGTTCTTTCAATGGGAAATTTCTTATATGACCAAAAATCAAATTTCGTTTTGAAAGTGTGTCAACCCAGCGATTCAAGTTGGTGTTTGATAACTTAATATTTTGAAGATTAACATTTTCTATTTGCTTACTTATGCCGTCCTGAACCCATTCTTGCGTTTGAGTAGCATATAATTCGTCATTAATGGTTGAAGTTTCAAAAAGATACACCCTGCTTACTTGTGTGGCTATGCCCAGTTTATGTAGAACAAATTTCACTGTTTCGTCATTGTAGCCACCACGAAGCAATACTTCTGCGGCATCACTCACAGCTTGCAAAATGCCCTCGTTTCGTTTCAGAGACTCTTCGGCCTGCTTGCGCTTAATTTCTTCTTCAAGAATGCTACGTCTGAGCAATATTTCGTTTGCCTGTTCGTCAATTACGCTAAAAAGCTTCTCATTGTTGAAAGGTTTAAGTAAAAAACTCTTTACGCCATTTTCTATCGCACGGATAAAATAATGTGATTCGCCATACGCAGACATAATTACTATGCGTGCATCAGGATCGATTCGTTTGATTTTTTTAACCATATCAAGTCCATTCAATATGGGCATTTTGATATCGGTAATCACTAAATCGGGTTTCAGCTGTTGGTATTTCTCGAAGCCTTCCAATCCATTTTCAGCAAAATCAAGCGACCTGAAACGATTGGTTAACAGCTTATCGTAAATGGTTCTTAACACTTTCTCGTCTTCAACACAAAGCACTGAAATATCCCAAAATTGCTTCATTATCCGGGTTTGGTTTAGAGAACGAATTTAGTGATATTTTTTCTCTCCAGCACGAATAGAAATTGTCAAGTGATTTTCGTAAGGAGGAATTGGACATGACCACTTGCTACTGTATGCGCAATATGGATTGTAAGAAGTATTGAAATCTAAAATAAGTTGTTTATTATCAGGGATTTCAATATCCAGGTAACGCCCTCCACCATAGCTGATTTTTCCGTTTGTTTTGTCCTTAAAAGGCACAAAAAGACCTCTATATTTTGGGTTTTTCTCTAACATATCCAGGTTTTGATATGCTGTCAGCGTTACAAGGGTGTCTGCTTTTGAAAAACTTAAAATACCATATTTCCGATACATTGGTTTTCGCTCAGTTGTGGTAGCCATCTCAAAAGGAACTCCAGAAGTGTCAACAACAAACTGGGCTTCAAAGCGGTAAGTGTGGTTAGGTGGAAAATATTCCAGACTTCTAAAATCGTATAGCGCACTATCTGGCAGGGGAGTGGTTTCAGGATCTTTGAAATAGCGGTCTTTCTCAAAACGTTTTTCCTGAATATCATCAATATAATAGCCGTCAGTTATCAGCTGCTTTACCTCATCGGGATTGGCACTAAAAAATAATTTGGCATAAACCCAAGAAATTAGTTCACTCACTACAATCCGGAAGCCTCGACTACTTTTATACCATGTTTCAGCTTCAAAGGTAGGGTCTGTTGAGATAAGTACACCTTTCAATCGATTTCCAAAAACACTCTCAAACATCAAAGCCGAGCGGCGGGCATGCGCTCCCATTGTAAACAAATCGAAATTATCAGTTTCAATTCCAAACGAATGCCACTTCATTTCGAGTGCAATGGCGGTGGCATAGGTGCGGTCGCGCAAAATTGTTGAAGGAATATGAACCGTATAAACGGAATCGGCAAAATGCAGTTCTTTCATGCTTCGTGCAGAAGCATCAGCCATATTTGAAAAAGGGGAGGCGTAAGTCCATTGTGAAATGGGTACACCTGTGATAATCATATAGTTGTAATCATTTAAATTATAATGCGCTATCGCTTCTTGCAATCCGTTATCAGGAATCCATCCTTCAACAACAAGAACCCTTGTTTCGGCAGGTTGTTCATAAGCCAAAAACCCGTAAATATTTTTTAAAAATAAGAAGGAAAGTACTGCTAATAGTACCAATATCAATAGCCAGCCCCAAAGGCTTGGCACAAGGATATTTTTACGTTTGAAAAGAGTTAAGGCCATAAGAAGTAATTTGAAGCGGCAAGATAGTTATTTTTGCAGCAAAAACAGATGACATCTTATCAACATATTCGACAAGATTATGGCAAACATGCTTTAAATGAATCGGCTGTGCCAGAAAATCCTATAAAGCTTTTTAAAGCTTGGTTTGATAAAGCCTTGAATAGCTCCGTGTTAGATGCTAACGCAATGGTTTTGAGTACGGTGAAAGATCAGAAACCCTCATCACGCATTGTATTGCTAAAGGATATTGAAGAGCAAAAATTTGTGTTTTTCACAAATTATTTGAGCCGCAAAGGACAGGAGCTGGCAGCAAACCACTATGCTTCTTTGTTGTTTTTTTGGCCAGAGCTGGAGCAACAAATCAGGATAGAAGGTGCTGTGGAACGCGTTAGTGCTGCCTATTCAGATAATTATTTTTCGAGCAGGCCGCGTGGTAGTCAGGCCGGGGCTATCGCTTCACATCAAAGTGAAGTTTTAACAGATAAATCCAAATTAATTCAGGATATGGAATCGCTTATTCAATCTGACGAAACCTTGAAAAGACCTGAAAACTGGGGCGGATATCAGTTGACAGCCAATTACTTTGAGTTTTGGCAGGGCGGCGCAAACAGGATTCATGACCGAATAGCCTACACAAAAATTGAGCAGTCCTGGATAATTAAACGACTTTATCCCTGATTAATAGAATGAGCTATTAGTTTTCAAGCGGTTTTCTTGCAATTAAAGTGTCGTATTGAGTCTGAGCTTAGCCATTATTTTCATCGGCCATCTTGTTCAGCTCATCCACAAACTGTTGTATTTTAGTATCATCAAAGTTTTTCTCTTTGGCAGCTTCTTCCAATGTTCCCCAAATTGGCTCGCCGCACGCAATACAGCGGATACCTTGCTCCATCAGGTATTTTACGGAAAACGGGTAATTATTGACCAATTCTTCAATTTCAATTTGTTTTGTAATCATGTCAGTAATTTTTTAATCAACAAGAAGCGGTTTCATAGCATTGCGCAGCCCTCGATAGCTATCGGGGCACCGCGTTACACGGAGCGTTGTGATGGCTTTCTGTGTCAGCATATCAACAAAAATAATTCTAAAAAACTCCATTTAAGCCTGATGCTGAGGTCTTAGTAAATCATTAACGGTTTTCACCGGATTGAAGGTGATGATAGGCGTTTCAACAAAAACAGTGATCCAATCACTCATGGCGCCATTCCACAAACCAGGCAATTCAAGGGCTTTCAGCGCTCTTCCATCTTTTGACTTTGTAGAGATAAATCCGGTTTGCGGATCAACAAAATCTCGTAAATTGAACTTATTGCCTTTAAAATCATAAAGTCCGCAAACCAGATCAACCGGATTAAAATGGGTAGCTTTGGATTGAATTGCTACTTGTTTCTTATCGTTTTTATCAATTTGCGACGACTCAACAATTTGAAGTGAACGATTTCCGTTTTCGTCTTCCACCCAAAAAGGACCACCACCGGGTTCGCCTTCATTTTTCACCATGCCGCACACACGCATTGGGCGGTTTAGCACATTATATAAGAAGTCAATTTTTTCAATTATGCTGTATCCTTCAAAGGCATCAGGCAAGTCTATCATCAGCTTGTTTTTGGCAAAATCAGCAATTTCCTTAAGCTCATCTTCTTCCAGATCGCCCATATCTAACCATTCAAGATGCTGAAAACAAGTGTCTTGAAGCTCTATTAGCAAGCCTCCGATGGCTTTTTTGTAGCGATAGGTCTCTTCGCGCAAAGCATCAGGAACGATATTGTCAATGTTTTTCACAAAAACGATCTCTTCTTTGAGGTCGTTTAGATTTTCAATTAAAGCACCATGTCCGCCAGGCCTAAAAAGCAAGCTGTCATCAGCATTGCGAAAAGGAATGTTTTCCATGTCAACGGCAAGTGTATCCGTGGAAGACTTTTGCTCTGAATAGGTGATAATAAATTTTACGTTGAACTGCTGCTCATAAGCGGCTTTCACTTTATTTATGGCAGCTTTAAAGCTGCTTTTGTGTTCGGGCGAAATGGTAAAATGTACACGGGCGTTTCCATCATGGTCGCTACTATAAACGGCTGCTTCTACCAAATGCTCTTCTAATGCCAGCCTATTGCCCGCGTCATATCGATGAAATTTTAGTAAGGCTTTGGGCTTATCGCCATATCCCAGGCCGACATCTAGTAATAAATATTCTAAAATTGTAACGAAATCTCTGTCAGCAATTAGCTTATCTATGTCTAAATCAGCACTTTTTAAAACTTCTTTAAGGTCTTCATAAAAGGCGAATTGTTTTAGCTTATTAAAAAAGTAGGAGACACTATTGAAATCGCTGCTATCAGCCAGTGCAGCGGCTGGTATTTCTTTTCCTTTATAGGTTTCGATAAACTCAAAGAGGTGTTTAAACATGCGACTTGCTGCTCCTGAAGCGGGTACAAATTTCAGGATGGAATAAGCAGTACGGTTTTCGCTGTAATATTCGACTAATTCTTCTATGTCGCGCTCTGTCAGGTGCATAATGCCATCCTTTGCTGTGGCGGCTGCAACTAAATCAATATAAGGAAAGCCATTTTTGAATTGCTCAACTTGATTTAAAAGTTGTTCTTCCAAAATCCCTTTTACCGCGATGAATTTTTTATCGCTTTTGCTTAAATAATTGTTCATAATTATCGTATTGAACTTCAAAATTAGCAATTAATACGTGTCTTTCAATTTAAAAAGCGGGTTTTTTTGAAAGTATTTGGCCAAACCAGTCAATTGGAATAGCCTATCAGTGCGTTTTCAAGCACTTATTATTTCGTTAGGCAAACTAAAATACTGATTTGGTTAGGCTTAGTACAGTCAAATATTTTTTAGGTTTGAAGGCCATTTTTTATCAACAGAAGCTTGCAGCGCAAAGATTTTTTATTGTACTTTTGCCATTCTTTTAGCCCAGGTGGCGGAATTGGTAGACGCGCATGGTTGAGGGCCATGTACCGGTTACGGTGTGCAAGTTCGATTCTTGTTCTGGGCACGTTTTTTTTGAAAGGTGTTATCGCCCAAGTGGCGGAATTGGTAGACGCGCTACATTCAGGGTGTAGTGAGCGAACGCTCGTGAAGGTTCGAGTCCTTTCTTGGGCACTTTTCAATAGATTAAAGGGTTGGTAGACTAGTTTTATCAGCCCTTTTTTGGTGGGGTGAAAAGTGTGTTTTAGGCGTTCGGTTGCCCAAATACGAAACTTGTTGGCCATGCGCGATTTGATGCGGTCACCTACGGATATAATAGCGTCAATATTATAAAATTTTTGTTTTCGTTCCACCTCTCTGGAGCCTTCATTTTGAACTTGTAAGAAATCCTTACAAGTTGCATCTTCCTCTAATTCACCTTCTTCATATATATTTTTCAGGTGGATGGTAATATTTTGTGGCGTGGTTTGAAACAACTCAGCCATCATTTTTTGAGACAGCCAAACATTTTCATTTTACGTTCTACTAACCACTTCTTTTTGTTAATGAATACCAACGGCCTTAATAAATAAGAAAAAACCTCTTGGAAAGCCTGTAATAGCTATGTTTTATATACACAATTAGGCAAAATAATTTTTCAGTTCAGAATTCGAAATTGTTTCGGACTTACTCCTGCATTGCTTTTGAAAACCTTACTAAAATGTTGAGGATACTCAAACCCCAAACTAAACGCTATCTGACTGATAGGCTCTTCAGAATTCAATAGTCTATTTTTCGCGGTATCTACAATATGTAAATGAATGTGTTCTGTTATGCTTTTTCCAGTTTCTTTTTTTAGTAAATCACTAAGGTATTTTCCTGACATTTTTAAGTGTTCTCCGCAATCATCTACCGATGGTATTCCTTTTTCTAACGGTAAATCACTACCAAAATATGCGGTTAAATATTTTTCAAATAGTATAACATAATCCTTTTGGTGGGTTTTTCTTGTTATAAACTGACGGTCAAAATACCGTTGACTATATTTTAATAAGGATTCAATGTTATGGACGATTATTTCTTCCGTGTGTTGGTCAATATTTTGTTGCAATTCGTTTTCTATCTTTTCAATTATTTCGGCAAGTGCATCCTTTTCCTTGTCCGAAATATGCAAAGCCTCATTGATGTCATAATCAAAAAAAGTATATTGTTGAATAGTATCTGAAAGAGCATAAGGTCGAATTAAATCTGGATGAAAAAATATACTCCAACCACCTAAATCTGGTTCAATTTTGGTAGTTTTTGAGGTAATCTGTTTAGGACGCATAAAAACCAAACTACCTTCTTGATAATCGTATGATGCTCTGCCATATTTGAATGCCCCTTGAATATTTTCCTTTAAGGAAATGAAGTATAAGTGATTATTGAAGCGTATGTCATTCCCAAAATTTAGGTTCATATCCTTTGTATGTCTAACAACAGATATTAAGGGATGGGCAGGTTTTTTAATATCCAGTAAGCGGTGCATTTCACTAATGCTCTTTATGTCCAAAATATCGTTCATTATAAAAAATTCTGAATGTGTTCATAGTAAATTTGAGCTCTTTCTTTTGAGAAATAGTCTAAAATTATTAATGCTAGTCCAAAAACGGATAGCGCTACTCCAATAGCGTGAAAGGTAGGACTTTTAAAAAATGTAAATGCAAGAATGGTAAGCAGAAAACAAATAGCGCTAATTGCCAATGAAGTAGGGTACATAAACTGAAAATCTTCCACTCGTTTTTTTTCTTTTTCGATAAACGTTGAACTATCTGATTGATATTGATTTTGAAATTGGCTAATGCGCTGGTTGTTCGAATATATCATATAACTTCCTATTAAGCTAAAGAGTAGCCCGATAACCAATGAAGGTATTATTAATGCTTTAGCGTTTATAGTAGTTCCAAGTTTCCATAGCATTACAGTACAAAGCAAAATTAAAATCCCAAAAATAGTAACGAATACCCCTTCAAACATTTCTCCTTTTGCCCATTGCGTGCTGTATTCTATAAATTTTATTTGTTCTGTTTTCATAGTTAGGATTTTATAAATTTTAGCATCATATTATCTAAGGTTCTGTCAGATAACAATCTCCTAGACCATATCATTTGTTTAGCCGTTTTTCCAACCATATAAGCTGTTTTTGGTTTTTTACTTCGTACAATTTTAAGTACACAATCTGCAATTACAGATGGATGAGAAGAATATTTTGGATTACCATCTCTAGATTTTGACCAATCTGCAACTGATTTTGTCATTTTGCCATAAGCACCTTTACCAGAAGTTTCCATTAATTCATCTACATAACTGCCAATCAATCCTGTGCTTATTGCACCAGGACGAATGGCAACAACTTGTATTCCAAAAGGCTGTAATTCAACTCTTAGGCAACTGTTAAATCCTTCTACTGCATGTTTACTTGCAGCATACCAAGCGGTTATTGGGCCGTGCGTTTTGCCAGCAATAGAAGAATTATTTATTATTTTTCCTGCTCCTTTTTTACGCATATAAGGAATGACAAGTTGCGTTAATCGGACCAATCCAAAAACATTAACATCAAATGTTTTTCTCGCATCTTCGATAGTCATTTCTTCTACAGAGCCTAAAATCGCAATACCTGCGTTATTAAATAAAACATCAACTCCTCCGTGATTCGTTTCGATTATTTTTACAGCATTCACAATGCTTTCATCATTCGCAATGTCCAATTCTAATGGAATACAGCCATTTGATTCAAGCTCACTTAATTTATCTAGTCTTCTTGCGGCAGCATATACTACATAGCCTTCTTTTGCAAGTGTAATTGCGGTTTCTCGTCCCATTCCTGAGGAAGCTCCTGTTACTAAAATTATTTCTCCGTTTCGCATTTTTATGTTTATATTTTTGTTTTTGCAAAACTAAAGGCTCTTTCAATCCTCAATTGCAATATAAAGCGGAAAGACTAATACATTTGGCAGAAGTTGTTAAATGGGCACAAGCGTTTTTATTATACTGACTAACGGTTTGCAGCTATGGCACGTGGCCGTTTACTACTCAAATTTATGTTGATTTCCTTTAGGTTCAATTTACTAATCATTTGTCTTAATGACACTAATGCGGCCATGTGATATAGGTGCTGTGTGTGCCCTGCATGAGCATGCAGCGCACACTTGTTGTAAGCTGTTGAAAAAGTTCAAAAGTACAAATTTATTTCGATGGACTACAAAAGTGTGCAAATTCCAGAGGGTGCAAGTCCCTTATACGCGGGATTAAAGCCCGAAGTATTAGCAAGCGGCAAGCTGGTTGCTGGCGACGGCAGCAGTGAAGGAAGCCAGACTGCAAAATCCGGTACTGACGAACAGGAACGGCATATGAGGCATAGTTGTTTAGGGTAAGTAAGCACATCATTGCAAAGCCCTAAAGGAATTAGTGAACAACTATGTAGATGCCGCAGCGATCGGAGGAAGGAATATGCTCTTACCAGGGGAGGTCTCCC
>Ga0222672_1000375_pt1 | contig 18907 bp, 17 predicted proteins | sample AntAcemetagen799_FD_179810 | JGI IMG/M metagenome (GOLD analysis project Ga0222672, IMG submission 179810) | Saline water microbial communities from Ace Lake, Antarctica - #799 | ecosystem: Environmental > Aquatic > Non-marine Saline and Alkaline > Saline | place: Antarctica: Ace Lake...
TTTTTTGTCGTATGACTCTTGAATAAAGCGGCCATTAACCTGGCAGGTTCGGGCCTCTTTTTTGGCGTCGTTTTGATCTAGCAGAGTGATCACGCCACCATCGGATGCTGAGATTTGAAATTCTTCCGTAATCGTCTTGAACTTAGCCGAATCATAAAATGATAGTTCGTATGTCCCACTGATTCCTGGAACGTTTACATAATTGCTCCAGTCGCAAATAGGGGCTTCTGTGACTGAGTTGCAAGCTTGGCCTAAAAATGAAAATCCCACTAAAAAAACTGCCTTGTTTAACATTGTATTCTCCTTTGGATTAATTGAAATCTAACTCGTAACGGTCTAGCAATTCCTTTGCCAAAAAACAGTCGACTTTCTAGGGTGTAAAGCATAATTCGAAATCAGCACTAAATTATGCTTTTACCAATTTTAGAACATGATTGGGTGTGTCCTATTATTTGGCGGCTTAAATACAATTGTGTCTTTAAAGATGCATGAGCCAATTTTTCTGGGAGGAGAATTTTTATGGGGTTATCTGATAGAATATATCAATGGAGGTGATGATGAGATACTTGGCTATACTATTTGTTTTGATAAGTACGGGCTGTGCGACGGTCCGTGAACATCCGATTACTCCCTTCAGCTGTGACTACGAAGGCGGTATAAATTTGACCAACGCAAAGATGCTGCACATTGAAAATATTACAACGTCTTCAGATAGGCCAAATTGGTTTGATAACCGCGATACAGTTTTAGTGGGCGGAGCACATTACTCTTTGGTTTCAATGCAACCGATTCTTATGTGCATCGATCCGAAAATTTCTAGCGAGATCAGTTTCACAACTAAAAAAGCAGCGGCCGATATTTCTCGACGCCATTCTGTGATGGTAGGCGCTTTTGGCTCACTTCCACTGCTTCCACTTGCCGGTCTTTTTCCTCCAGTTGCGATTGTTATGGCGAGTGCCGCCGGAGTCATTAGCTATACCGCAGGATGGGTTCATGAAAAATTTTTCGAACCCAACGTCTCTGAATTAAACAATAAAATTGAAGCATACAATTTTAAGCTAGCTAATAGGCTTAGAAATGATGACAGAGTTAGGGCGTATACATCACGCAGGGAGCGTGGTGAAAAATTGGTGGCTGAAAAGAAATAGTTCCATTAGATGAGTTTTAAGAGATCGTCCCTTTGCCATAAGATTGCTATTCCCTGATCAGAAAGATCCTTGTTTTGCATTAAGTAGCTATAGAGAGTGCTATTCCCCCAAGCATCAGCTATCATTTCGGTGAAATGAGAATTTAATGTAGACTGTAGCAAGTCAGTGGGGCTTGTCTCATTGAGTCGTGTTGAAACGGGGTCAAGATAATTTGCGTAGTTTTTCAGCGCACATTCTCTAAAATTTTCTTAATTTAGCTTTTCGATCCAGCTTCGAAACACCTCATTGCTATCGTCATGAGGTATACTACTTCCGATAAAGGGCATGCGGTAAAATGGTTGCTTCGACTCCATCCGATTCAATACATCGCTATTGTCTGGGTCTCCCGGAACAATCACACCCGCTGCGACCAGCGAGTCTAGGCTAAACTCTGAGTAGCGAAAATCGAGGCCTGTAAAACTACAGCTCGCCTAACTATCAAATTTTTCCCTTCGCCCAGTATTTCCGTTTCCGCTAATTCAAGAACCTTGCACGCATCCAAAATGGCGCCACATTCCATAGCAGATCCTCGAGCAATTGAAAAAAATCTTGAATTTTCCTTCGGTGTTGGCTTTCCACATCCTTCAGCAATATTGAGAACTATCGAGAGTGAAGCTCTTTTAAGCTGATCCAAGATGGAAGAATTTCCTTTTGGAAGTTTGTCTGAAACTTGAGCAGTGACTGCCAAGAATCGAAGAGCGCATTGGTAGACATCTAGTTTTTCATAAGTAAGTTGAGAATTTGACACGTTGTCTCCCTAAAAATCGATTACGTCGATCACGATCACCGCCTTTGGCTGATCACGATGACGCCTACGATTACGAAAAGGAAGAAACAATGGAAGTGACATGATTAGACAGAAATCTTAAGCGATAATCACACTTTTACAGCGAGGTCGTTGCAGAGGATATTGGCCATTAAGAGAGGCAAAATTGGCCAGTTACATTTGCATTCTGTCCAGTTATTTTAGACAGGAACTTACCACCGCCGCCACTTGTCGCGATAGGAAGGCGGGTCATGGATGGGTTCGTTGGGCTCGCCGTCCCTTTCGGCTGTAAAACCGCTACTATCGCCGTTTTTGATCTTGATAGTCCCTTGTAGTCGACCATCTCTACACAATCGAACGCTTCCAGACCCGTTCATTTCGTCATATTCCCAAGCACCGCGCCAGAAGAAAGACACTCCAGTTTTAGTAGAATACGGGTCGACATGTGCGATGAGGCAATGCATTCGAAGTCTATCATCGTCGCCTGTCAGCGAAATGTACGCTGGGCCTAGTAGATCGAGGCCATCATTGACCCAGGTTTCCGTGTTCGTGATGCGCCACCACCCGTGGTACTCGTCGGGAATTACCTCTTCGCTCATGATCCCCTATCGATTTCTATTCTTTTTGTTTTTGGTTTTCTGCGGAGGCTGGTCCCGCATTACTTCCACGTCCGCAACCTCAACATCGCTATTGTCGACCAAAGCGCGGATTCTGTGAACTCCCATCATGCTACTAAGCAATCTGATCCCCATATATCCCAAAACCAACGTCACCACTGCCCCCGTTGGCAACTCAGAAATTGGTTTGGCCCAATACGAACCGTATATCACCCAAAAAATGATTCCCAGTCCGATCCAGCAAACGAATCCCAGCAAATGCCTTCCCCCTCGCGACATTATAGAAGACCACCTATATACCAATTCTGATCACTATTATTAATCCTTTATTTTACCCATGATTGTGATTGTGCCATGAAAATCTTTTTTTAAAGGTCAAATAACTTGTTCAGGACGAACTAAATCGATTCGCCACCCTCTTCCCCGCGATGCGGAGTTTTCTTAGCCGCTCATTGAACAATATTTAAATCAATAATTTATGGCTGACGCAGCATCACTAAGCTACTTTTTTGCAAGTCTCAAGGAGGTCCCATATAGTAATAAAGCCAGGTCCACCCTTACGCTTTTCCTTTTCGGGCGAATAGGCCAATAGCTTATAGATTGTTGACCGCTCATGTCGGGGTGCTAGCTTCTCTATGAACTTATCAACGCTACCAAACGCTGAAATAACGTCCCGCAAACAGCCTATAAGAGTTAGCAAGGTCTCTTCGGCGCCAGTTTCGTTTTCAGTGATATCTTGTAAAACATGAAGTACGTATGACCGACGACGTTTCGAATCCAATAAGCGCTTACGAAAACGTTCGTCGTAGCTTTTAGTTAGTTGGTTGTTTTTTCCTATTTTTGTAGTCATTCCAATACTCCTTTGCTCTTTCGATATCATGGGATTGATTACTCTTGTCCCCTCCCAAAAGAAGGATTATGAGTGCTGCTCCATCCCTTCCAAAATAAATCCGGTTGCTGGTAATCCTTTTGGCTTGAATTTAAGCTCTTGGACACCTTGACCTACTGAATTCAACTTTCCAGTATTACCAGCTCTCACCCTTTCGAGCCGAGCGCGGATCACATCTTTACCTTTCAGTTTGCTTTTCTTCCCAATCAAAAAAAGGGCAACTTCCGTCGGGTTTGCAATATTCTCTGATCTCAATTTCTTTTTCGTGTTCCACAAGCCTCCCGCACCAATATATCTCCTATTATCGACAAAAATAATTATAAAGTTTAGGTTAAATATATTAATAATTGATATTATTGATTAATTTTTGTCGATATAAATATACAACCGTACTGCGAAGGGGTGTTCATAAAACCCCAGGACGAATGTTTTGAGCGTTCAAAAAACAGTTGTTTAATGAACGTGAGGTTTTAAGAATCCGGAAGAAAAAATTTCTCTATAATTTTAGCTTGTTGTAAATTTGGTAGAGATTGGTCTCATTTCCTTAAAAACTTCATAGAAAAGGCCTTAGGAATTCATATGAGATATATAGTGAAACTAAGGGAAAACAGTTAGTTAAAATTTCTGCTAAAGTTATTGAAGAGTTAACCGATATATCCTATTATACGGATCTAGGATAATCCTAGAATCATACATTTTGGTCAGAGGAAGTTATTCTTATGAATCAAACCGAAGAAGACGAAACAAAAGTAATTAAGGTGCCTTCTAACGGGCAAATTACCCTGGGTAGGCGATTCGCCGGTCAAACGTTTCGAATGGAATTACTCTCAGAGTCGGAGATTCTTTTAACGCGTGGATCTTTCATTCCAGATCATCAGGCTACGTTTTGCTCAGCAGAGGCAAAGGAACAACTCGATAAATTCAACTTATACATCAAAGAAAATCCTGTTGGAAAAGACGACGCTGAAATGGCTATTAATGCGCTGATTGACGAGAAGAGTCCTGAGTAATCAAAAAAAAGACAATGCCAAAAAAACAGAGTCCACCCAACACAACTTCGTTCGGGTGGACGTTTCCTTTCCCGAGTTTATTAAACAAATGACCGGCCTGGATGTCGAAGAACTCACAGAAGTCTTAAAAACTGTAACCAAGGTTCAGAAAATGACCTGGACGGACGTATGGAATACCTCGTCTAAGGGAAAAGACAAGCGTGGTCTTAACTGGGAAAAACTTGATCAAACTACGGATGATGGGTACACCATTGCCTCAATCAGGGTCACAAAAAAACATCGCGCCCGAGTGTGTCGCGATAAGGACTGGATGAGGTTTATTTCTCTACACCCTGATCACGACAGCACGTACAAATAAAAATATGAAGTCGTCGCAAAAGGGTTTACTCATGAAGTTTAAGAGATTTGTCAATCCAGTTCATCCCTGGGAGTACCCCAGAATCCGAACAGCCTAGAGCAGCAAGGGGTCATTTTTATTTGATGTGACCGGTGGATAATTCGATCCAGCAGCGCATCAGCAATAGTTGGGTCTGAAATTAGTTCGTATCATTTGCTACTCTCGACCTGGCTAGTAAAGATTGAAGATTTAGTCGGGTGTCTTAGGCAAATGCCGCCGCGATCAGCGGCGTAATCTTGCAAAAACTCGATTGAGATTTTTCTTCTTACGAACCTTTTTGCAGCCATTAACCGAGATCCTTTGAGCCGTAAAACTAATAGAGATAGCTTACTTTATCTTAAAATCATATTTCATCATGTCAGTGAATCGCAAGGAAACCCCTGCAGCGCAAGGGTTTAAATAGCTCGGAAGTGGTTGCAGAAATGTAGTGTTGACCGTGTTTGTCTGCGTGCTATTATTATCGAATGCTTTATAAAATATTTTACATCATGCTTTCGGAGTCAGTTATGCCGCTAAGAGACGAATATAAGCTGCGCAGTTCAGATTTAAGAAAGATTCTCGGCGTAGCACCAGCGACGCTAAACGAGATATTTAGGAAGCAAGATGTAGACGATAAATTGGCGAAAAACGGCGCTACCAAGTCTATTTCGAACGCAGATGTCAGGAAGATTTTTGAATCCCGCGGCTTTTCTTTTCCTAAAAAAGCCGAGGTAATTAGCTTCATTTGCTGCAAAGGAGGCACAGCTAAAACAAGTAGTTGTTACCAAACCTCAGTGCGGTTGAGTCAGTGTGGCAGTCGCGTGCTAAGTTGGGACGGGGACTCTCAGGGCAATCTAAGTACTTGTTATCATAAGCCATTTCAAGATTTTGAGTTTGCGGAGAGCACCCCGGTTTTTCTTGATGTGATCACCGGAGAACAGGAGTTCGAAGATGTGCTAATTGAAGTAACAGAGAATCTAACGCTTCTGCCATCGACCCCAGCTAATTCTACGTTAGATAGCGCGATTGAGAGAAAATTTAAAAATCAGTCTATAGCTTTTGCAAAATATATTAACCGCGTGCGAGATCAGTTTGATTACATTTTAATTGATTGCGCACCCGTATTAAACACTACGAATCTAGGTATTATCGCGGCAAGTGATAAAATTGTTATTCCGCTTAATTCGGATGATTTTTCAGCGCTGGCACTTAGACAAACGCTGGAAGAGATTAAAAATATACGTGACGAATTTAAACTCGGTCCGGTGGATGTCAAAATTCTATTAACGCGCATCGATGGTCGTGAGCATGTCGCGAATGGGCGTTTTATAGCTGCAATCAGCGAAACGCTCGATAAAGAAGCTGAAGACAGATTGGGTAAGAAGTATCTTCGCTGTGAGATCGCAAACACTGTGATTGCATCATCGACAGATATCAAAAAAACGATTGCCAGCGGAGATGATTTATTCGCAACTCGCAGTCGAGCTAAAGATGATTACGATCAGTTTGCAAGAGATCTTGTTGGGCTTACTGATTTTGAAAAAGGCCGTCGTGGCCGAAAAGGCGCCGCAAAAAAGTAACCCACGATCGACCTAAATAATTTGGAGATAATTAGACAATGCCTTCGCTAACAGATGTTAAAAAAGCTGCTGATAAGAAGTCGAAAACTGCTAAGAAAGCGAGGCGCAGACCTCGGCCATGGGACGGTTCTTCGAAGGATAAAAGTGAGCTGTTAGATACTCGGGCCGGTGCTACAAAAATAGAACCAGAAGAATCTTCAAAGCTAAAGAGTAAGAAGGTCACTAAGACTTCGAACAAATTTATCAAGGTAGCTGATAATGACTCTGTTAGTGAAATTAATGAGAGTGTAGCACCCCCTACTCTCCCGAAGAATATTGATGAGTCTGTAATTAAAATAAGTATGGCAAATTCAAGTGGCCGATCATTAACGCCTGCTCATTGTCTCAAGGCCGTTCGTCGCTTTGGAGCTGAACGCGCAATGTATGCGATAGCTTTGATTGAACTGTGCGAGGAGAATGGGCACATCAGGCTCGGGCAAGCGGCTATTGCTGAACAGCTCGGTGTTAACATTCGCTCTGTAAAGCGCATTCTAGATGCGCTAGTTAACGACAGAGCTATCGAGCTTATTTCTGATTTTGATGCTCAGACAAAAGCGCCCAGGGTATATAAGCACCTAGAAATAAACACCTTTACTAATCCCTGACGTCTTGTCACCGACGTCTTGTCACCGACGTCTTGTCACCGACGTCTTGTCACCGACGTCTTGTCACCGACGTCTTGTCACCGACGTCTTGTCACCGACGTCTTGTCACCGACGTCTTGTCACCGACGTCTTGTCGGTGACAAGACGTCGGTGACAAGACGTCTAGTTTCATTCTTTTTTGATTCTCTCTATATTCTGTCTATAGGAGAGGTCATGTCACTAGCTCAAAACCAAAAAAAGTCTCGCCCGGCAGCCTTTCGCAGGCATCGCAAATACGTTATTTGTGCAGAAACGGGCAAGAAACAGCCGATCGAATTTTGCAGAAAAACAGAGGCCGATGTCACAACGACATGGATCGCTGACAAATACGGCAACGAAACTATTATGTGTCTCACGCAAGACCTCGATGCTGATCTCGCGTGGGACTGCGTAAAAGACGAAAAGGGCAGGGTGTGCCCCAAAAAAATCATCGAGATTTTGATGAAAAATGGTGATGCAGCTCTCGCTTCTCTAATCTCAGACATGCCGAGAAGCGCCGGCGGCAAAGGCTTGGCTATCGTGATTCCTATAACTCCGTTGCCAATTCTCGAAGCCACAAAGCGCAATCAAGATGCCGCCAAATTCATTCAGTCTGCTCTCTACAGAATCTTTGCGGCATACGGTTTTGGCGCCGACAAAGGCGCGCTCTCAGGCTTAAAACGCTTCTATACATCGCCTTACAACCCGAAAAAAAGACTCTACGAAAAAAGGGTTGTTGACCCAATCTCCGGCGATTCAATCAGGCTCGAAGAGCACTTGTGGCGCCAAAAAGGTCGCGGCGACTCTCGCTCAGTGCTTTCAGATCTTGCTGCAATCGTTAAAGGACACCCAAGCACAAAGATCGACGTCACTCGGATTTATAACGATGATCGTTGCGAGCGAAAAGTAGCAAAGTTGTTCGAAGCGTTGTTAGACATCGGTTACGACAATAATTATACTCTTCAACTCACTCGAAAAGAGTTCTTCGAACTCACCGATTGCAGCAAAAACACTTGGTATGCGCTGCTAACTGAGAAGAAGCCGCATTGGCTCTCCCTCGAGCTCATATCGCAAACTGAAGGCGTTCGTTTTTCACTGATACCCGAACACATAGCACATATGCAAAGGCGGCTGAGCACTCTAAAAACGGCTCCAAAAACGAAATTAAAGACGACTCGCAAGAGTTTGCTTTTGATCGAGCCCGAAGCTGTAAAAGATGGCGAGCACAACCATTGGACCTGGAGCCAGGCGGTAGTTCTAAAAGCGCATGGCACTCAAGAGTTTGAGGCTTTGGACGCTATTCGATCGGTCAGAAGAAGGGTAGGGCGGGGCCTACTCTCTCGCAACCTCAATACGAATCTCGCAGCAATCGTTCGCTGTATTTACTCGAAGCCGGCGACAAGACGAAGTCAGAGAGATCTACCTGCTTATTTTAAAAAATGCTGTCACTTAAATTTAAGAAGTGAAACGGGCGCCGACCGCTTGCGGGCGCTTGCCCCGCCTTCCTCCTCTGTTTCGAGCGGACAATCCTTCGGCGAACGAGATAAACAGGAAGGCTTAGCTGTAGCGCGATTACAAAGATCGTAAAAAGACCCGCTCTGAGGCCTCTTGCCTGTTGTTTTTCTTACTTGTTGTGTTATTAGTCCCTCGCCATCGGGATTTTGTAGAGTGCCACCGACCAAAAAAAGCAGGTCCATTATGACTAGAGCGATGGCTGCAAAAAGCACATGATACTAATATGTGTTGACGCCCACGAACGTGCTCTCTTTCACCCGTTTCAGGAATAACGCCTTTAAATACGTCTAATTTCAATTTTAAGACGCAGCGCTCTCAGTGTATTCCAGAAGGTGTCGATGCCAGATAAGATGCTCCACAACGCCAAAACAAAGCCCTGCCTTGATGATAACGGCCGGTTGATTGACATTTCAAAACTTCTACCGGCTCTTGGAAACTCAAAAATTCAAATCTGCTGATTTGAAAGATTAAGTATCGCCGTCTGTTATCATTCTAAGCCAAGCGACGTTAGAGATGAATTTCTTAGTACTCACCTTGATTGTCTGAGACAATCAGCTACAAATAATTAAGAATCGACTCCTCCTATTAAAGTAGCGACTTTTTCAACCTAGGCACAGCTTCGCTTTTGGATTGCACCTAGTTACTAGTATTACTAATCCAATCACTCACCTTGCCGGCTATAACGTCTAACTTGACTCTGCCAGAACAAATGAGGGAAGAAGGACTGATCACTCTTAGTCAAGAGCAGACGTCTCAAAGCCTTAGGTTTTATAGATTTGAGATCTAACTAAGCTTGACGTAGCTCTTTCTCTTCAAGTTTGATTGGGGCTACGATATGTGGAATTTTCCCGCGGCTTAGCAATAGATGATTTTTCACATTCAGTGTTTGAATTCCTTGAAAGTCCATCATTAGTAATTTCAGGTTTGCTTCGTGGATTGGTAATATATCGGCAGGATTTCTTCCTTTTTGCTCCCAAGTCCGAATTTGTTTAGGGGAGGTAAAGGAAAGATCTTTAGCAAATTCTTCCTGTGTTCGATTCATAAATTTTCGAATATATTTTATGTGTAGCCCCATTAAGCGTTGTGGCGTCTCCGCCAAAGCCTTAAAAATAAGATTTAGAAGTGCTTGCTGATTAATGGCTGGATACCAGTCGTCCGTTGTTCCCGGCACCTTCTTAAGTTGGACACTCGATATGATAATGTCTATGCCCGACTCAGTCATTTTATAATTGTTCTCGGTTTTTGTTTTCATCCACCCTACCCTTTCAGGTATCGATAACAGTAACGACAATAACGTCTTCGTCTATAATCACGGCTAAACTTATTTTGTCTCCGTCTACAGTTGTCCCGGCTATTCTATATCTCCATGTCCCGTTCTTATCTTCGTCTAGATTCGGAACATGCTTTCCTCCCAAAAGGCAGCGGCGCACATCAATACGGGAAAACCCTCGATCATTCATTTGCCGTTCTGCGTGCTCACTCAATTCCCAGCGACTGTCATTTACAGCTTTTCGCAGAGCTTTTCTAACATCCATGTTTGCTCCCCATGTATTATCCCACAGGTATAGCAAACTATACCTTAAGTATATCGGCAAAATCCTAGAAAATCTTTAGTGGTTTTGTATCCATTTGTTTATACAGGGAAAAATTTTCTTTGAAAAGCCATTAACTTAAATGTTCTTTGCGATCGAGGGGCATTAAAAATAGTGTCTAACACCAATTTTCTAGTCGTTATACGATGCGGTAAAGTGAACTTTTTGGATTGCCTATGTCGTTAGCTAAAAAATAATCTAAGCCGCACTTCTGCTCAGCTATCCGAAAGTTAAATATAGGGTCGGTTGGTATTATTACCGATGCGATCGATCAAAATGTCGTTGATTTTTATTCAAAGTACGATCATGAGGTTCTGCCCAGTCAAAACGATTTTCCCAAACGAAAAAATATTCAACGCAATCGACGGTTAAGCTAAACTATGAACCTAGGAAGTGCTTCAAAAAAGATCCTAAACAGCCCTATTCTTAAATCTAAAATGTTACACCGGACCAAGAAAAATAGTACATCTCGTCCTTGCCAACGCCACATCACAGTTCACAATACCTGTCGCGTAAATTGCCCAAAAAAACGGTCTTCACATTTCGATTCTGAGAACATTTGGAAGGTTAGGTAAGGGTAAACATCCTCCGATTGTGAGCGCATTTGACGATCCTATAGTTGTCTCGTTGCCGCCCCCTGAGAGGACAAAAACCGAAAGCCAAAGTGGATCATCTTGCTCGTCGGTAGCGGTACACTTTCAAGATTTTTTGTGGTCCATTTTCCGGCGTGAGAGACTCCCTCATCTTCGGCATTCTTTTGTCTCCCAGAGTCTCGCTATTCGCTACACTGGCTTTTTTGAGTAATGCTTTCGGCTGCTCCTGGGAATAGCGTCTAAACGAAGGCCATAGGCGATACCAAATCGGAATAAAGACAACACAAAAGGACTAAGAAAACGCATCCCAAAAAAACAATGACGACCCAGAACAAATAGAAAAAAATCCCAGAGAAAAACAAAAACCACAAAATAAGAAACGTACACACCCGACGCACCTGTTTGGGTGCAGGTGCCATAAGCCTGTAACTACAGATTTAATAAGGTATTGCGGCGCGGGCTCGTATGTAATATGGTAGGCTCTGTGTTTTCGGTCGAGTCACCACGTTGATATGTCTAAAGAATTCCTGCTGGCAAGTGCCAGCACCAGCTCCTCCCGCGTCCCCCCACAGCATTCGGTTCATTTCGCCGGAAACGTTAGCCCGAAACCCAGAACGAACAACCCAATAGTCAACCGCCAGGGAGCCGCCAACCATGAGTGATATGAAAAAAGTCACCATCCGTCTTAGCCCCGAGGAACACCAAAAATTGGGCGACCAGGGCACCCCCACACAAATCGTGACCGACTTGGTCAGGGGTCACCTCATCGAGGACTTGCGACCTGGAGCCACGGTAAATGGAGAAACGTCTCCAATCGATCAGGCTTTTTTCATCTCCTTCGAGAACCGAATAATCGAGGCACTAGCTCGAACCGAAAGGGCTACCAACCAGCTCGAATCAACTGCCAGCTTTCGCCAGCTGACCCGCGACGAAGTTTTTTCCCTGGCGAAGACGGCGGCCCAGTATGGTCCTGAAATCGAGGAGGCCAACCTCAAGATCAAAGAGCAGATGGAGGGGTTCGTGGGGGAGATGGGCAAGAGCCTGGAAGTCTTAGAGCGGGTGGAAAAATCCATTCACCGGATGGCTGCGGCCGGGGACCGGTATGAGAATATTCTGCAACAGATCGAGGGTATGAAAGACCGGACGGCGACCCAGATGCGGGGTCTCGACGATGGGCTATCGGCAATGCACCGTGACATAAAGGCGCAGTCGGTCCGAGTGATCAAAGAGCTGACCCAGGACGTCGAGGAGCAAGGGAGGAAGCTGTTTCTTTATGGCGGCGGCTTTGTTGCCTGCTGTCTTCTTGGACTATTTGTGCTGCACTATTTTGGCGTCTTCTATCCCGACGCCGATTGGCTACGGGAAGCTCTTTTGGGCAAGGGCCGCTAGGCCATGCTCTCGATTAAAACGTGGAAGAGTGGCGGTGATGCCGCCCAATACTACACAAAAGAGTCCGAGGTTGAATACTACGCCCAGGACGGGGAGCAATCTGGACGCTGGCGTGGGGCTGAGGCTCTCGACCTCGCCGAGAACAGTCCGGTAGGGGCTGAGCAGCTTGAGTCGGTTCTTCAAGGCTTTGCTCCGGGGTCTCACTCAGACCCAGATACCCCAGGCCTGGCTCTGACTCAAAACTCTGGGCCTGAACATCGGCCCGGTTATGATCTGACCTTCTCTGCCCCGAAGTCGGTCTCCATCCTTTGGGCACTGGGTGACGGTGAGACTAGGGAGAAGGTTTTTGAAGCACACCAGGCAGCGACCAGCGCTGCCCTTGATCACATAGATGAGTATGCGGCCATCACCCGCCGGGGTAAGGGTGGTGTGCACAGAGAGCCGGTGCAAAACCTAATTGTAGCGAAGTTTGATCACGCGAGCTCAAGGGAGCATGACCCACAGCTTCATACCCATTGTTTTGTCGCCAACGTCGCCCAGCGCAGTGACGGCACTTGGGGGACGATCGAATCGAAATATCTTTACCAAGAAAAGATGGCCGCCGGGGCCGTCTACCGGGCCGAGCTCGCCCAGAGGCTGCAGCGGGGGCTTGGCGTGGAGATCCGGCGCAAAGACCGTGAGTTTGAGGTCAAGGGTGTTCCTGAAAAGCTCATTAAGGAGTTTAGTAAGCGCCGGGAAGCGATCACTCTCGACATGGCAAAGAAGGGTTACGAGACCTCCAAAGCGGCCGAGAAATCAAACCTTGCGACCCGGGCACCGAAGCGAGAAAAAAGTTTCACTTTGTTGCAGCAAGAATGGCAGGTGGTCGGGCGGCAGCATGGCTTTGAGCCGGAGAAGGCTATAGGCCGGGCAAGGTATCAAGCACCAACGATTGATCACCAGCGAGAGATCGGCGGAGCACTCACTAGGCTGACCGAAAATCAATCGACCTTTACGGGTCGGGAGCTGCGCCGTGAAATTGCCACTTCGGCCCAGGGGAGGTATGGGCGGGACGGGATTAGGGGTGTAACCCGCGAGCTGGCTGGCCATCCCGAGGTGATGGCTCTCGGCAAAGATCTGGACGGATCTTCTCGCTACACCAGCCGGGAAATTTACGGCATCGAGCAGTCGATGTTTGCCAAAGCTCTGACGCGAGCCAAAGAAACAGGTCACCAGATCGGAAAGACCAAGGTGGAGCGCACGATCGGTAAATTTAATAAAGAGTTGAAAGAGAAAGCTCGTGGCTGGGGTGTAGAAGAGACAGGGTTTCGGGGTGAGCAGGTTGCCATGATTAAAGCCCTGACCATAGAACGCGGTGGGATCAAAGTGGCCATGGGGGTGGCGGGGTCTGGCAAGAGTACAGCCCTCGATGCTTGTCGTGATATCTGGCAAAAGGCTGGTTATGAGGTTAGAGGTCTGGCGCCGACGGGCAAAGCAGCTCAGAATTTGGAGAAGGCTGCCAAGATTCCCAGTCAAACCATCGACCGGTTTATGGGTGGGGTGGAGCAGGGCTATCAGAAACCGCTAAGTCGTAACGACATACTGGTGGTGGATGAGGCGGCTATGATGGGGTCGAGAAAACTCGACCGACTTTTAAACCATGCCCACGCGGCGGGATCGAAGGTCGTTTTGGTGGGCGATCACCGGCAGCTCCAGCCGATCGAGGCTGGATCACCCGTCAGGATGCTCAGAGAGGGTCTTGGTGGAAGTGAGCTGAGCCATATGGGTCGCCAAAAAGAAGAGTGGCAGAGAAAGGCTGCTCAGTTTTTCTCTCAAGGCCGTGCTGAAGATGCTTTGAGAGAGTATGCCATGCGCGACCAACTTTTTGTCCACAACGGTGCGGGTCGCACCCGGGCTGATCTGGTGAGTAAGTATGTAGATGAAAAACTCGCCAGCCCGAAAAAATCGTTTCTTGTCTTGTCTGAAACCAACAGTCAGGTCGATGCTTTGAACCTTGAGATCAGGGGGCGACTTAAAGAGAAGGGTTATCTTAAGGATCCTGTCACCATCCGAGGGAACGACCGGGGTGGTAAGAATCAAGACAGGGAATTTGCTACGGGTGACCGTATTCTTTTCACGCAAAACTCGCGCAAGCTCGGAGTGCAAAATGGTTTGTTTGGTCAAATCGAAAAGATCGAAAAGAAAAACCTTGGCTATGATTTTAAAATCAAAACCGATGCTGGCAACCATTTAAAGGTTAATACCGCCGACTATAAGCACTTGGAGCACGGCTACGCTGCCACCGTATACAAGTCCCAAGGGGATACGGTCGATAAGACGTTTTTTCTGGTGGCCGACCGTGCGAGCCGAGAGTCGAGCTATGTCGCCATGTCGCGGCACCGGGAGAATGCTTATGTGTTTATCGACAGGAGTGGTTTTTCTGAAAATCTCGATTGGGACAGGATTCGTGGTCTCAGGGACCGAGGGCTAAAGGAAAAAGAAATTACCCACCAGGTCGTTCGGGGAGCAGGAAGTGCGATGTCGCGCTCCTCACAAAAAGATACGACCATGGATTACAAAGATCGCAAGGGAGGTCAGGAGTTTGTCACCCAGGAAGTAAGGGGGTGGGCAGAAAGCTTAGATTCCAGGTCTAGAAATAAAGTTGGTCTGCTCTTTCAAATCGCCGTAGCGTTTCGTGGGTCAGGGGACCGGTTTTCATCTCCACCAAGCGGGCTTGCACTCTATCAAAAAGAAGCGGCGCGGATGCTTAAGAAAAGGGATTTTTCTGAGAAGGCGCTATTTGACTTGAAAAAAGATATTTTTAGTCTTGAGGCCGGCTTTGGAGTCGAGCCCAATGAACGGATGAGCCGAGAGAAGGCAGGTCTGGAGAAGAGTCTTGAGCCTTCAAAACAACGGGCACTTGAACACAATCGCGGCAAGAGCCTCGACAAGTCTCATGGCATGGATATTTCGTTTTGACAGGAAATAAACCTGTCAAATTTTAGTCCCATAGATACCTGTGGTGCCGTAATTTGCCGAATCGTGTAAAACTCGAAACAGCAGAAGATGCTCAATAAATTTTTTTAACCTAAGGGGCTGTTGATGTACCGATGGCTATTCGAGCGTAGATTTACCTTAATTCGATGCTCCCACGTGTTATGGGCATTGGTAGCGTATGGTTGTATTCACTCTAATCCGAGCAACATTAGTTCCGAAAATTCATGTGTTCATGATGATCGAACTTTGAGGTGCGTTCGCTATGTTGATAATTATGACGGCGACACCGCTAAGTTTAATATTGATGGTGTTCACTGGCTCCTTCGGGAAAAACTCCGCGTCAGACTCATCGGCATAGATGCTCCGGAAATGAAAGATACAAAGGGTCACGTTCGAGGACCATGCGAAAAAAGAATGGCACTAAGGTCAGGAGCTTTTTTGCGGTCAAGGCTCACCGAAGGAAGTCATATTGATATTGTGAATATTCAAGGATGGGACAATTTTGGTCGAGTTCTTGCGGATGTTGCCGTTGACAGAGTTGGGCTGTCGGCGTTGATGCTTAGGAAAAATCTCGCGTTTCCATACAAAAAAAACGGTGACTGGTGTGAGCTTGAGAACCAATAGTCAGTCGGCGTAGCCAGTCTCAAAGTGGACTCGACATCCCTCGGCCACATAGTATTCGTGGGAAACATCATAGCCGGCGTATCCCAACGGGATAGTTTGGCTTGTTTCATATAGAAAATATTGTTCGTTACCCAAGATCTCTTTGAAATCATGTATAGCTTTTTCGCTAAGTAATTTGTTTTTCTGATCCAGAGAGAGATTGTGCAACTCGATAGTCGATTCGATCGTCTCTTTCAATCTATTCAAAATAGCAGTGTTGCTAATGGGAATTGGATACTCGTTGCCTTTTTTGACAACGACAATATCAAAGTCTTGATCGTAACTGAAATGGCCTGGGTCGGATGAATCGTTGAATACCTGATTTAGGGTTTCGAACAAGTCTACAAGTTCCGGACTAGATTCTATCCGGCGGTCATCAGCCATAAGTCGATTTGAATACAGCATCACCACAGCCGAAAAAATGATTACTAAAGTTCGTGTCATAACATCCCTCTCTAGACAGTATTGGCTTGCATATAATGCGTAGAGGTAAAAAACCAATGACATCTGGTGTTCGCGATGGACTTTTTGGGGTGGTCTCTATCCGGGGCGATAGCACGTAAAAACGTGGTGGAAACCGCCAAAAAGGTCTATATGATTCTGGCACTTAACTGGCCAATATTCCCACGAAACCCCTCTCTATTTCGGTGATTCCAGGACAGGCATAAGTTTTTTAAATTCAGTTTCCATGTATCGAAGACGTTTGATAATTGATGAAATCTTTTTTTCAGTTGTGGGATTGCTGGTTGAGTGACTTCTTTGAAGCCATTTTATAAGATCCATCACCTGTTTTAATGGATCGCTTGGGTGTTTCTTGTCATCAATATCGATATTGATCTCTTTATAACGATCAGCAATTTTTTCTAGAGCCACCATGTACTCGTCTCGTACGGTTTCGGTTGTTATTGCGGCATAGCGCAGCGTCATACGATGATCGTTATGACCTAAAATTTTCATCAAACCGACAAGGCTCATGCCTCCGTTGAGCATTGATGTTGCATATGAATGACGCAGCCGGTGCGTATGGGCAGGGCCGTGTAATTCTAGACCCTCGCAGGCCTCTTTGAGGGCCTTTGAGTAGTAATTAATATTGGTTTTCCTACCTTTTTTGTTCTCCATTAACAGTGTCACTGTTTTTGGCCGACCACGTTGCAGTTTTTTAATGACAGCAAGGGTCGTGTTGTCAATTGGTACGAGCCGTTCGTTGTTTAACTTTCCTAACGGGACTTTAAGAAAAAGATTATTGTCATGGCTGTATTGTAGACAATTGAATTCAAGATTTATTAATTCCCCGACCCTGAGACCGGTAAATCGCATCAATAATAACCCCCATTGATAAGCATTCTGCGACTTTGAAAGCCTTTTTTGAATGATAAAGTCGATGTCTTGGGGGAAAGGGCGTGGAAGATAATGAGGCAATTTAGGGAGGGTTTCGGATTTAATTAGGGTGTCGGCATCAATATTTAGAAGTTCATGTTCATTGAGCCAGCGAAAATAGACTCTGATACAGATAAGCGTACCGTTTCGCGTGGCCGCCTTTAGCCCATTTTGTTGAAGATGGATTGCAAATTCTTCCATGTGAAAAGCACTCAGCTGATCAATTTTAAGTTGGCTGGCGGATAACCACTTGTAGAATCTTCTTAAACTGCATTTGTAGTATGATACGGTTGAGGTTTTAGCTACGACGGCATGGTGATGGATGAATTGTCGTGCATGTTCTGGCAGTTGAATGGTTTGTGGCTTTTTACGCAAAAGCGCAGGGTCAAAGCAGATTTCTTTTTTACTGTGTAGGAAGTCTAAATAGCCTAGAAGGTTATACCAGGAATTTTTCCCGGAGATTTTAGATATTTTTTCTAAACGATAACTATGAAATTCATTTATAAGTTCAGGAGTTAACTCGGGCAGCTCTAAGTCTTTTGTTTTAAGCCATTTATGAAAAAATCGGACAGTACTTTTGGCAGGCAGACTCTTTGTTTTTAAAAAAAGCTGCGAGTTTTCTGGCAACGGATTTGTTTCCCGTTTTATACGTAAAATTGCTGGATCAAGCAATATTTCGTTTTTGCCGTACAAAAATTCGAGGTATGCAAATAGTTGCAATCTATAGATAGACCCGCTCGAAGGTGAAATGCTTTGGAAGCGATGGTCCAGGTGTTTTTTAACATTCTCAGCTGTAATATTTGCCAGCACGAGCTCGTGCTGCTCAAGCCACTTGTGAAATTTGCGCACCGCGGTCCCAGCATACTGCCCTCGTTGCGAGTTTAAAAATGGGCGGGCAGGCTCTGGGACCGGTAGCGGTTTAGGTTTTGAGCGTAATAATTTGGGATCAAAACAAATTTCGTCGCTTAAAAATAAGAAATTTAAATATGAAAGTAGTTGGCTTTTATAGACTCGTGCCGTCTTGGGAAGAAGACGTTTTTGGCCGAGATGTCTCGTAATAATCTCAGGAGTGATCTCATACAGATTTAAGCTTTGCTGATCAAGGTAGGCGTGGAATTGCCTTACCTGGGTCCCGCAATACGCTCCCCTTAGAGTCAATAAAAACCCATTCGCGAAACTTGGTAAATGATTGTTCTTGTCAGGCATATCTTAAAAAAACTTATGGAGCTCAGGGTCAAGGCCGACCAGGTCTGCATCTAACTTATATTTCTTTCTGATGGCCTCACTGGCGCGCTTGTATTCTTTGTTAATATCGTGCATTGATAAATTTATATAGCCTAGGGTCGTTACACTATTCGAGTGGCCCATCATCCTTTGAAGAATTGGCAGCCTAACGCCATTTCTAGCCATATCTGCACCAAAGGTATGACGAAATCGATGCGCATTGGCAGAGGGAATTCCGTGATGTTCCCGCCGGTATCGAAACAAACTTCGGAGCCCTGCTCGACTCATTGCTTGTCCGCGCCGAGGACCCTGCAGGATAACAAATAGACTGCTATCCGTACAATATGTTGGACGTTCGAGCCGCATGTAATCGCCGATAGAACGCAGTAGAATTGCAGGGATTGGAAGTTGTCGTTGTTTTTCACCCTTTCCCGAGACTCTGACGTATTGATCAATCGTATCTATGTCGTCTGTCTGTAGGTTAAGTATTT
>Ga0222672_1000376_pt1 | contig 18901 bp, 20 predicted proteins | sample AntAcemetagen799_FD_179810 | JGI IMG/M metagenome (GOLD analysis project Ga0222672, IMG submission 179810) | Saline water microbial communities from Ace Lake, Antarctica - #799 | ecosystem: Environmental > Aquatic > Non-marine Saline and Alkaline > Saline | place: Antarctica: Ace Lake...
GGGCAAATGATGAACCAAGATATGCCGATGCAAAAGTATATAATGATGGTAAATCACTTACCCAACATGCAACAGCAGTTATCGCTTGACGACAACCAAATGGATCAACTGTACGACCTGCAGGATGAGTTTAAAAAGCAACAAATTGATTATCAGTCTGTGTTGCGCAAAAAACAAATGAAGCTAAAAAGCCTGTTGGATGAAATGACGCCTGCAAGTCAGGTTGAAAAACAAATGCAGGATTGTGCCAACACGAAAATAAGCATGAAGGTGGCCGCTTACGAAACGGCAGGCAAAATGAAAGCCGTCCTCAATACTGATCAAAAAAAACAACTGAAAAGCAAAATGATGCAGATGCATGGCCAGGGAGGAATGATGAACCAAGGTCAGGACGGGTTGAAGCAGAAAAGTGATGATAAGAAACAAGATGAACATAACCATTAAAAAGAAAGGAGCAACATTATGATGGACGGATTTGGCGGACACGGCTGGGGAATGGGTCTCGGAATGGGCTGGTGGTGGATTATCGGCATTCTGCTTATAGTATTCGTTGTTTGGCTGGTCAACAGAACCACCAATAAAAATAATGCCGGCAGTTCCGGTAATAAGTCACCACACGACATTCTCAAAGACAGATACGCCAAAGGCGAAATTGATAAAGCTGAATTTGAAGAACGCAAAAGAGACCTTACCTAAGGTTTTGCAAACTAAGGGTCTGTTCCGAAATAAAGTGTACAGATTATAGGCAGTTATTTTGTTCGCCAATAAGGCAAAAAACGCAGGCATAGCAGCGCCACGCCGAGTATTTTTAACGCTGTTGGCGAGCAAAATAACCAGTAGAAATGTACAGGTTATTTGGGAACAGTCCCTAGATCAGTTTCCGGGAGGATGCTACTCCTCCCGGATTTTTTAGGTGAAATAGTTGAATATTATTAACAAGAAAAATAAAGCATGAAGATAATAATTGCTGCAACAAAAACCTGCAACCACCGGCCGCTGCTTGAAAAAGAACTAATAGATGCCGGACTGGACTATCAGGTGAAATACTTTGATGAACATCCCGAATTGTTCGAAAAACATAAAGTCAAAACATCACCTCTCCTGATTGTAGATAATGAGTTGGTTTCGGCAGGAATGCCCGAACATTCAATAATCGTAGAATTAAAAACCCGTAAAGACAAAAAAGTATGAAATATTATATCGAAAAAACTATAGACTACGCTTTTGATGAAGCCGTAGAAAAAGTAACAGAAGAACTTAAAAAAGAAGGCTTTGGCATATTGTCAGAAATAAATATCCACGAAAAGCTAAAAGAAAAGCTGGGTGTGGATTTCAGGAAATACCGCATTCTCGGAGCTTGCAACCCGCCCAAAGCGTATGAAGCGCTCCAGGCAGAAAACAAAATCGGCACCATGTTGCCCTGCAATGTTATCGTGCAGGAACTGGAGGACGGAAAAACAGAAGTAGCTGCGGTTGACCCGGTAGCCTCGATGCAGGCCGTTGGAAATCCTGAACTCGAAAGTATTGCAAATGAAATCCGTGCGAAACTTCAAAAGGTCATCTTCACATTGTAATGGTATTTTTTTTGTATTCCCTTACTGTCCTTAAATTCAGGATTGCCGACGAAAATGCCGTGGGTTTTGGGTTTCAAACCCCGCTAACCAAAGAAAGGAAATACGATACACAGGTGTTGTTTACGCTGGGAATGGCTTTTAATTTAAAAAAATAAGACTATGAAAATTAATGAAAAAAGGACGCTCAGGAGGGTCTGGACACAAATGGTGCCGCAACCGGTGGATTCTATGATGGCAATGTATAACCCTAATTTGGAATACATTGCGTAAAATATTAAGAATATCCCGGGAAAGACTAATTCAAAAATCGAATAATCATTAAAAAAGTAGATGTCATGAAAAAACTTGAAAATAAAACAGCCTTAATCACTGGTGGTGCAGGCAGCATTGGAAAAGCCACCGCAGCTTTATTTATAGAGGAAGGGGCAAAAGTTCTTTTGGTTGACCTGGATAAAGAGGCTTTAAAGAAAACAACAGATGAACTAGGAAATAAAAATGTATCCTGGTGTGCAGCTGATGTTACTAATACAGAAGATGTAATCCGATATGCAAATGAAGCAAAAAATGCTCTTGGCAGTATTGATATATTTTTTAACAATGCAGGTATCGAAGGCGTAGTAAAACCAGTGACCGAATATCCTGAAGATGTTTTTGATAAAGTGATGGCTGTCAATGTCAAGGGAGTATGGTTAGGCAATAAATACATTGTTCCACTCATGGCAAATGGTGGAAGCATCATTATGAGTTCTTCAGTGGCTGGCTTGAGCGGCACGCCTAATGTAAGCGCTTATGTGGCCAGCAAACATGCCATAATTGGCTTGATGCGGAACTTGACTTATGAAGTTGCAGAAAGAAAGATCAGGGTCAACACCATCAATCCTTCCCCTGTGGACAGCAGAATGATGCGCTCATTGGAAGATGGCTTTGCGCCGGGACAGGGCAAAGAAGCAAAAAAAGGCTTTGAACAGACCATTCCCCTGGGGCGTTATGCCAAACCCGAAGAGATTGCTAAAGCGGTGCTGTTTCTTGCCAGTGATGACAGCCAATTTATAACTGGTACCACTCAGGTAATTGATGGAGGGATGAGTACATAAATGCGTTAATTGTAAGAAAGGGACATACGTAAATTAGCAATTTGCAAACAAAAAATCAGACTATGAAAATTAATGAAAAGAGGACGTCCAAAAGGGCAGAGACACAAATGGTACCGCAGCCGATAAAAGGTGAAGCGGGTTTAGTTCAGGTGGATACTACCTGGGGAAAAATTCAACCGATTAAAGTAGCCGATGGCGTTCGAACGGTAGATGAGATTGAATTAAATGATTGGCTGGAAGCAGGTAAGCAGGTAATTGACGGGCGTACACCGGATTTCTACAAAACTTCGACCATTCCCGGTGCAAAGAATATCCCGCACAATGAAATAACCGAAAGGATAGGCGAACTGGATCGCGACCAGCCAGCCATCTTTTTCTGTAACGGCCCGCAGTGCCCGCAATCGCCCACTGCCATTCACAATTTACTGGAAGCCGGTTACCCACCCGATAAAATACTATACTACCGTGGCGGCATGCACGACTGGGTAACGCTGGGGTTGCCGTTGGAGTTTGAAAAAAAATAAACATCTTCAATATGTATATTTGAGTAAAAATATTGAATTGGCAAAATTCATATAAAAATGAGAAAAAATAAATTAAAACAGATAATGAGGGCATTGATCATAATGATCATTATGCCCTCGTTTGCTTTTTGTCAAAATAGCAAACAACAAAAACGATCAAGTAATCAATTTACAGTTACAGAATCGTTTGAACCCGACATAGATATTTCATTAACTGCTACGCCGACAGAGATTCAACTGTTTTCGGGAGAGAAAACGCAAGTTTACACTTATCGTTCCGAGTTAATAAAAGGTGAAAGCACATCGCTTCAACAAATTCCAAATTCATACCTTGGCCCCATTATTCGTGTGAAACCTAATCAGAAAATTCGTATCCGTTACAACAACGAACTTCCCGACGAAAGCATTATACATTGGCACGGATTGCATGTCCCACAAGAGATGGACGGACATCCAAGGTATGCTATCAATAACGGCAAACAATTTGTTTATGAGTTCGTAGTAAACAATCGCCCGGGCACCTATTGGTTCCATCCACACCCGCATGGCTTAACGGGTTATCAGGTTTATAAAGGATTGGCCGGTATGTTTATTGTAGAAGACAACCAAAACAACTTGCCTTCCGATGAGTACGAAGTGCCTCTTGTTATTCAGGACAGAAGATTCGATCCGTCAAACCAACTTGTATATTTAGAAGATAACATGATGGACAGGATGATTGGATTCTTGGGCGATCAAATTTTAATAAACGGTCAGAGTGACACTTCGATGGAAGTAGATAAAGCTACGTATCGATTTCGTGTGCTAAATGGCTCCAATTCCAGAATTTACAAACTTGCATGGAGCGACGGAGTCGATTTAACAGTTATTGGCAACGATGGAGGGTTGCTTTCTAAACCAATAAACAAATCGTACATGATGTTAGGCCCGGGAGAGCGCATAGATATTTGGCGTGATTTTTCTAAAATAAACTCCGGCGAACAACTATCACTCAATAGTCTCACATTCAACAGCGGTACTTCCATGGGAATGATGGGCAGTGAAAGAGGTATGGGCAGAGGAATGATGAGCGGAAGAGGCAACATGCAAAGTAGCAATAGTCAATCCCAATCGGGTATGGATAATGGAGACGCTTTTACAGTGTACAATTTTATCGTTTCTGATAATGAAGGCGAAGTACTGCCTTTGCCTGCAGATTTTGAACCTATAAAACAACTGAATTTATCGGAGTCCGTTAATCGAGATTCACCTCGTCAATTTAATTTCCATTTTCAACGCATGCAATGGCTCATTAATGGTAAAACTTTTGAAATGAATGAAGTGGCAGACTGGGAGAAAGTAAAACTGAACACCACCGAAGTATGGGAATTTATTAATAGCGGCAGTGGCGGCGGAATGATGGGTAATATGATGAAGATGCCTCATCCGGTACACATTCATGGTTTGCAGTTTCAAATAATAGAACGTGATTTTTCGCAAGTTCCTCCTGATGTTTGGAACTCCATGAAAGATGGATTTATTGATGAAGGTTGGCAAGATACCTTTCTTCTTTTACCGGATATGCGCGTGAAAGTTGCCCTAAGATTTGAAGATTATACCGGTATCTTTCTCTATCATTGTCATAATCTGGAGCACGAAGATATGGGCATGATGCGCAATTATGAAGTTATTGAATAACCTGTTCGCTTTTGTAACATTTTAACGTCGCTCAATGCGAGTCTTTGTGTAGCAAAGCGAATTTTACTGCGTGAATTACACGCTTTCACATTTATTTACAGCAATTTAAATACAATATTTATAACGCTTTGAAAACCAATTTTATTAATTTCAAAAACAGCAATAACAATGGAAGATAAAAATAAACCGAACCATCAACAGAATCATCAGGTACCAAGTCACCACAAATAACATTCCTAAATAAAAAAAGACAAATCATGAATCACGATGAGCAGAATAAGCAGCACGATGAAAATCCTGCGATGGATCTTTCAAAAAGGGACCACAGCAAGATGGATCACTCAAAAATGAACATGACCAAAGAGGAACATTCTAAGATGGATCATGGAGCTATTCCTATGGGTATGGCAGGGCACGACCATCATAAAATGATGATACGTGATTTCCGGAAACGTTTCTGGGTATCTACGATCATTACGGCGCCCATCCTTGTTTTTTCGCCAATGATCCAGAATCTTGTTGGTTATAACTTCTTGTTGCCTGGCAATCAATACATCCTTTTGGCACTTTCATCATTTATTTATTTCTGGGGTGGCTGGCCATTTCTAAAAGGTTTTTGGGGCGAAATAAAAAATGCATCGCCGGGGATGATGACACTTATTGCTATGGCCATTTCCGTAGCCTATTTCTACAGCGCTGCCACCGTCTTTGGTTTGCCGGGAGTGGACTTTTTCTGGGAATTGGCTACCCTGATAGTAATCATGTTGCTAGGGCACTGGTTGGAAATGAAATCTGTGCTTGGCGCTTCAAAGGCTTTGCAATTACTGGTGAGTATGATGCCCGCTGAAGCCCACAGGGTAAAAGCAGACGGACAAGTGGAAGATGTGAAATTAGATGTGCTGGAAATAAACGATGTGATTATGATCAAACCCGGTGAAAAAGTACCGGCTGATGGTATCATCATAGAAGGCAGCAGTTATTTGAACGAAGCTATGCTTACCGGTGAATCCAAACCTGTAAAAAAGGAGGTTGAAAACAAAGTAATAGGCGGCTCTATCAATGGCAATGGTTCGCTTAAAGTAAAAGTTGAGCATACAGGAAAAGACAGCTATCTAAATAAAGTGATTACGCTGGTAGAAGAAGCGCAGAAGTCAAAATCCAAAATGCAAAACCTTTCCGACAGGGCGGCGAAATGGCTTACTTATATTGCGCTCGGCATTGGCTTTGGCACCTTAGCAGTATGGTTAATCTTAGGCTTCCCATTTGTATTTGCGCTGGAGCGTATGGTTACCGTAATGGTAATTGCCTGTCCACATGCTTTGGGGCTGGCGATCCCCTTGGTAGTTGCTATCTCTACTTCAATATCTGCACAAAACGGGCTTTTAATACGAAACCGTACTGCCTTTGAAGACTCACGAAAAATAACAACACTTTTATTTGATAAAACAGGAACGCTCACTAAAGGTGATTTTGGCGTTACCCGGATTATATCGGTTGATAAACAATTTTCCGAAGATGAATTATTGCGTCTTTCTGTGGCATTGGAACAAAGTTCAGAGCACCCGATTGCGGTTGGCATAGTTCGTAAAGCAAAAGAAGAAAAGATCACCGTTCCCAAACCCGAAAAATTTAATGCAATAACAGGCAAAGGTGTTGAAGCAATAGTTGAAGGCAAACAAATAAAAGTAGTTAGCCCCGGTTATCTGAAAGATAATAGCATTGCTATTCCTGAAGATGCCTATAGCAGCAAAGCAGAGACGGTGGTATTCATTATCATAGATGAAAAACTTGCCGGATATATTGCTCTGGCCGATGAGATAAGGCCCGAAAGCGCCGAAGCCATTAAAGTGTTTAAAAAGAATGGCATAAAAGTATTGATGGCAACCGGCGATAATGACAAAGTAGCAAAAGCGGTAAGCGACCAGTTAGGTCTGGATGGGTATTTTGCAGAAGTGCTTCCACACCAAAAAGTGGAGATTGTAAAGGACCTGCAAAGCAAAGGGGAGTTTGTTGCCATGACGGGCGATGGTGTAAATGATGCTCCGGCACTTGCACAATCAGATGTGGGCATAGCCGTAGGTTCCGGCACAGATGTAGCTGCTGAAACCGCCGACATTATCCTGGTAAACAGCAATCCGCAGGATATTGCCAATCTTATTTTGTTTGGGAAAGCCACGTACAAAAAGATGATTCAAAACTTAGTTTGGGCCACTGGCTACAATATTGTGACCATCCCGCTGGCCGCCGGTGTATTGTACTCCGCGGGTTTTGCGCTAAGCCCGGCAGTCGGGGCTGTTTTTATGAGCCTGAGCACCATTATTGTCGCCATTAACGCACAATTATTAAAACGAAAAATGAAAACGAACCCTTAAATTTAAGACAAATCATGGAAATTATTATCGCAGCAACCAAAACCTGTAACCACAGACCAATACTCGAACAGCAACTGCAGAGCTCGGGATTACCCTACAAGGTGATGTATTTTGAAGAACATCCCGAACTGGTTGAGGAGTATAAGTTAAAAACATCACCCGTCTTAATTGTGAATGGGAAGGTGGCATCGGTTGGAATGCCGGAACAAAGTAAGATTACGGAATTGAAGGAACAACTTTGATGCCTGAAAACACCCAGGTTAATTGAAAAATCCTTTGAGATACTCTTGCTTTTGTACAAGAAAAGAATCGACAATAAATATCAAACATCATTACTAACAGAGTCGTGAAAGAATGGAAAACAAGATAGAAAAAATCAAAGAATATCTGGGTGATTCCCAGGATGATTTATTAACCCACACTTGTGAAACGATATCCGCCAACCAGCTCACGCTTCCCGGCCCCGAATATCTCGACAATGTTTTTACGGTTAGCGATCGCAATGTACAGGTACTTAAAAGCCTTGCTTCCATCTATAACCATGGTAGGTTGGGGGGCAGTGGCTACTTATCAATATTGCCTGTAGATCAGGGTATTGAGCATACAGCGGGCAGTTCTTTTGCCCCAAACCCCATATATTTCGACCCGGAAAATATCATCAAACTGGCAATTGAAGGAGGGTGCAACGCGGTGGCTACCACCTTTGGAGGACTGGCATTACATGCCAGGAAATACGCGCACAAAATTCCATTTATAGTAAAAATAAACCACAACGAATTGTTGACCTATCCCAACACCTTCGACCAGATAATGTTTGGTTCGGTACGCGAGGCGTGGAACCTGGGAGCAGCAGCCGTAGGTGCCACTATTTATTTTGGCTCTCCCGAGGCTGATCGTCAGATTCAGGAAGTATCGGAGGTTTTTGAGAAAGCTCACGAACTTGGGATGGGCACTATCTTATGGTGTTACACACGTAACAACGCCTTCAAAACAGCGGACAAGGATTATCATACCGCAGCCGATCTTACCGGACAGGCCAATCATATCGGGGTAACCATCAAGGCCGATTTGATCAAACAAAAACTTCCTGATACGAACGGAGGTTTTCGTGACCTAAAGTTTGGAAAAACAAATCCGGCGATGTATGATAAGCTCGCCTCCAATCATCCAATTGATCTTTGCCGATATCAGGTAATCAATAACTATATGGGGAAAATCGGTTTGATCAACTCGGGTGGTGCTTCTTCAGGAGACTCCGATTTCTCCGACGCCGTGCGCACTGCCGTGATCAACAAAAGAGCAGGAGGTACCGGACTGATTTCAGGAAGAAAGGCTTTTCAACGCCCATTTAAGGAAGGTGTCCGGTTGTTAAATCTCATACAGGATGTTTATCTCTGCCCGGATATTACCATTGCCTGATTTCATAAGATCAGAGTGTTAGACGAAAATAATTAAAATGAAAATCATTGGATTATACGTTTAACTAAACGAAAAAAGTCAACGAGGCATGTAGTTTTTTAAACATAAAAATTTCAAAAAAATGAAAAAAATAAAAGTAGCTATCAATGGATATGGCGTAATTGGAAAACGGGTAGCGGATGCCGTTGCCTTACAGGACGATATGGAACTGGCCGGGGTTTGCGATATTATTACCGACTGGCGGATAAAAATTGCTATACAAAGGGATTACCCGGTATTTGCTTTTAATGATGACTTCAGGAAGCAGATGACAGAAGCAGGGATACAAGTACAAGGCACCCTTTCAGACCTGATAAAAAAGGCAGACATTATTGTGGATTGCACGCCAAAGAAAATATCGGCCCAAAATATTGAAAAATACAGGGAAGCAAAACTGAAATTTATTGTTCAGGGCGGGGAGAAGCACGAGGCTACCGGCCATTCCTTTAGCGCAGAAAACAATTTTGAAACGGCATTCGGCAGGGAATCCACAAGAGTGGTGTCATGCAATACCACCTCCATTGTTCGTACGCTTACCGCCCTGAAGAAATCAGGATTGTTGAAAAAAGCAAGGGGGACACTGCTCCGCCGGGCAACTGATCCCTGGGAAAGCCATTTGGGCGGGATTATGAACACGCTGGTGCCCGAAAGGGAAATACCCAGCCATCAGGGACCCGATGCACAGACAGTTGATCCCGACCTGGATGTAATAACTGCAGCTGTTAAGGTGCCGGAAACGCTCAGCCACCTGCATTACTGGAATGTACAGCTCACCAGGGAAGCAAGTAAAAAAGAGGTTTTGGATGCTTTCGGAAATTCCACTCGTCTGGCCCTTATCAATTATGATGACGGCCTTCCGGCCAATAACTCTATCAAAGAACTGATGCTGGCGTTGAACAGGCCTTACGGGGATATGTACGAAGTGGCCCTGTGGCAGGACATGTTGAAAGTGAAAGGCGATGAGTTATTTTATGCTTATGTGGTAGATAACCAGGCCATCGTTATCCCGGAAACCATCGATGCCATCAGGGCATTGACCGAAATGGAAAAAGATCCCCGGGCTTCTATCGAAAAAACCAACAAAAGCCTGGGGATACGGCAGAAATTTTAAGAAATGCATGCACCGTACATGTAATTGAGCTTTTAAAACCGTGTAAAAAATGTTAATGATTAAGCACCTTATTATAGTGATGATTTTGCTGGTATGGGCCAGCGTATGTCAGGGTCAGGGAAACATGCTCATTGAGCAAATTGCGGGCAGGGGTATCGTTCGTACAAGCTACAATGAAGCGGGTGATCAAATTTCAAAACAAAAATTCAACATTAGTAACCTGGATACGGTGAAAGGGTATCTATCTGTGAAAATAAAGGTTTTGTTGTTTGATGAAAAGGATAAGCTAACTGACAATTATACCACGGTCTATGTTTGTAAACCAAATGAATCGAACATTCTTTTAACCGTTTTCCCGTTCGCCCGGCAAAATGATGCGGAGTATGTTATTGAAGCTTCCTCTCCGGGATTTAAAGAACTATATGATTTTCCTGACAATGCTAAGAAGTTAAATGACCTCAGCCTTGATATGTCCGTTAAATCGGGTCTTTTAGAATTTTTCGGCTCCAAGAACAAGATTACCATAAGAAACAGGAACCTCGTAATGAAATCCGGTAATTACATCCTTACATCCGACTTAATGCTTGATGCTTTTTTGTGGGGCATTCGTGTGAAATCAATCCAATATCACGTTACCGAAAAGTTGAGTGCTAAACGATGGTTGGCAGAACAAAAATTTAAAAACGAAGATGACAGTTACTTTTTAATCCACTACAATGACGGTACCGATAATTCAAAATTCTTCAATTAGAAGAACAAGGCAAAAGAATTGACATGAATACAACAAATAACATAAAACCAACCTTAATCTTAATAACTGCCTGTTTGTTGGTATTAGTCTCCTATTATCTTCAAATACTGATAGGCAATTCATTGTTTTCAAGGTCGGGTTCCATGATGGTTTTAATTACGGTAGTTGCTAAACAAGTGTTGCTGAAAGGAAGAAATGAATATCATCTTAAACAATTAAAAGAACTTGCCCGGAACAAACAGGCAAATCTTGAAAAAATTCACCCAACAAAACATCACCAATATCTCGAAACCTTTGCCAACCTGAATATTCTCATTGGTACGCTGATTTGGGGCTATGGTGATTTATTATTTCACTAAACTAATGTTAAACTGGAGGTTATCATGAAACAAAATATTTCTATTGCTGTTTTTATAAGTTTATTGGTTGTCCTTTACGCCGGAAATATTAATTCTGCCAACTTGCAGGAAAAAGAGCTGAATGAAATTTCAGCTTCACAACTTCATCAAATGATGGAAGAAAAGGATTTTATCCTTGTGAATGTGCATATCCCGTACGCCGGAGAAATTCTTCAAACGGATCTGTTGATCCCGTATAATGAAATTATGGGGCATTTAAATGAGCTCCCATCAAAAGATAAAAAAATTGTGTTGTACTGCCGAAGCGACCGTATGAGTATGATTGCAGCAAAAGAGCTTGCTAATGCAGGATATTCAAATCTATATAATTTGAAAGGCGGAATGAATGCATGGGAAGTAGCGGGGTATCAATTAATAGATAATCAACCTACAAAAGAATAAACATGAAAATTAAATTTACTTTTTTTTTAACATTGTTGATGTTGGTAGGGTTTATTACACAAGCCCAAACCGACACCACAACTTACCACCTGACTTTAAAACAGGAAACGGTAAACAAAGCCGGCAAAGACATTGTCGGCATGACCATTAACGGGCAAATTCCCGGCCCAACCCTGCGTTTTACCGAGGGCGATTATGCCGTGATTTACGTGAAAAATGAAATGGATGTGGAAACCTCCGTGCACTGGCATGGCATATTGCTGCCCAATTTTTTCGATGGCGTGCCCTATTTAAACACGCCACCAATTATGCCGGGCGAAACTCAAAAATACGAATACCCTATTAAACAATCAGGCACATACTGGTACCATTCCCATACCATGCTTCAGGAGCAAAGCGGAGTTTATGGTTCTTTGGTCATCGAGCCCCGCGAAAAAACACTTGAATATGATAAAGACCTGGTTTTGGTGCTTTCAGATTGGACCAATGAAAAACCAAAAAATGTGTTGCGTTTTCTGAAACGCGGCACCGAGTGGTACACCATCAAAAAAGGAACGGCAACTCCACTGAATCAGGTTATTGCCAGGGGCGCATTGGGCGCACAGCTCAACTTTTGGAAGCAACGTATGGAAGGTGCCGATATTGCCGATATTTACTACGAGGCATTTTTAATAAACGGTGAACAAACCCGCGAATACCCCGATTTTGAGCCGGGCGAAACCGTGAGGTTGCGCATTGTGAACGCTGCCGCATCTACTTCTTTCTGGTTGACAATTGGCGGAGGCAACCCAACGCTGGTTTCGGCTGACGGCTTGAGGGTTGAACCCTACCAAACCAACAAATTGTTTATCGCCGTTGCCGAAACCTACGATTTCCTGGTAACGATTCCACAGGACGGCAAAATTGAATTCCGGGCAAGCGGACAGGACGGCTCGGGCAAAACTTCTGCATTTATTGGCAAGGGCCAACCAATCCCGGCATTGGACATTCCCAAACCCGATAAAATAAAAATGATGCAGCAAATGGCCAAAATGGATATGCGTATGGGTGCACCAGCCATAAAATTCAGGCCAAAACAGGACGACCCGCAACAATTGCGCAAAAATTGGGGAATGAAAATGCCCGAAATGGATGGCATGCAAGAGATGAAGATGGACAATGACACGGCGCAAAAAGACCATCAAATGGATGCCGGCGGCGGGAATATGGATATGGCTGGTGAAGGGATGTTTAACGCATACCAGTATGATTTTTTGAAATCGACCGAAAAAACCAACTTCCCAAAAGATGTGCCAGTACAAGAAATTTTACTCAACCTCACAGGTAATATGCAGCGGTATATATGGAGCATGAACGGAATCCCGCTTTCCGAAACCGATAAAATAAAAATCAATAAAAATGAGGTCACCCGCATCACTTTCAACAACCTCACCATGATGCACCATCCCATGCACCTGCACGGCCACTTTTTTAGGGTCATCAACGAAAATGGAGAATATTCGCCGCTGAAACACACCGTAAATGTGGCACCCATGCAGCAGGTAACGGTGGAATTTTATGGCAACGAATACGGCGACTGGTTTTTCCATTGCCACATCCTTTATCACATGATGGGCGGCATGGCCCGTATAATTAGCTACGATACACCTCGTGATGCAAGATTAGAGGGATCTCCTGTATCTGAATTATTACATGAAACCAATCAATTTTATTCGTGGGGCTTGGCCGATGTCGCTTCGCATCTCACCGAAATCAACCTGACAACTTCAAACCTCCGTAACCAATTCAACCTGAATGCAGAATATGGCTGGAATCAAAACCTGGAAGGCGAATTTACTTATGAACGCTATTTGTATGACTATTTCAGGGTTTTCGCGGGAGTGAATGTCGAAAACAAGATGGAAGATAATATAGATGAAATTGCTACTACCGCTGTGGCCGGGTTTCGCTGGTTTACACCTTATATGTTTAATCTTGATGTTCGGATTGATAACCAATTGAGGCCTCAGATTGGCATTGCTCGTGAGTTAATGCTTTTCCCTCGTACACTGGTTTTTGGCAAATTCGAGTACCAGGCCGACTTCGGCTGGGTGAACGATTTGAACAAAGAAAACCCGGATAAGGTCGTCAACTATCAGGAGGAAATCACCTGGTCAGCTGGTGTAGAATACTTGCTGTCAAAAAACTTTGCATTGATGGCCAGCTATGATAGCCGCTTTGGAGTTGGTGGTGGCTTGTCAGTAAGGTTTTAACAATAAAATTTTAACAATATGAGCGAATATAAAAAAAACAGTCTCTCATTAATTGGAGCCGTCTCTATGGGAACGGGCGTCATGATTGGAGCAGCCATTTTTGCCTTGGTAGGTCAGGTGGCAGAACTTTCGGGAGGGCTATTTCCTGCTGTGTTTTTAGCGGGTGCAATCATCACGGCTTTCAGCACCTACTCATACATTAAAATGTCGAATGCCTACCCATCGGCAGGCGGCATTGCCATGTACCTGATAAAGGCTTATGGCAAAGGGAGCATCACTGTTACTGCAGCTCTTTTAATGGCTTTTGCAATGATTATCAATCAAAGTTTGGTAGCCCGAACGTTTGGCACTTACACCCTGCAATTATTCGATACGACTGAGCAGGACTTGTGGGCACCTATATTGGGTGTAGTTTTATTGGTTGCTACCTTTTTAATCAATATATCGGGAAACAAAATTGTTGAGAAAACCTCGTTTATAATGGCCATCCTAAAGATTGGCGGCATTGCCGTTTTTGCCATCGGTGCGCTTTGGGTCGCAGGCTTTTCATTTGGCGAAGCCATTCCAAATGAAATTTCTGGCGATTATTCGGTCGCGGGCTATCTTGGTGCCCTGGCCCTGGCAATTCTGGCCTACGCCGGCTTTACCACCATCACCAACAGTGGCGGCGAAATAGTGAGCCCTCACAAAAATGTGGGTCGAGCCATCATTATTTCTCTATTCATTTGTACTGTAGTTTATGTATTGGTTGCTTTTGCCGTGTCGTCCAGTCTGTCGGTAAAAGAAATTATCGAAGCCAAAGATTATGCCCTCGCCGAAGCAGCACGACCTGCCTTTGGGAAATATGGACTTTGGTTCACTGTGGGCATAGCCATTATCGCCACTATCTCAGGGGTGCTGGCCAATGTTTTTGCCGTTTCGAGAATGACGGCCATGCTTACAAAAATGGAACTCATCCCCCATAAACACTTTGGCATGCCGGGGCGAATACAAAAACACATGCTGGTTTATTCCATCGTTATCGCCATTGTCCTCACCATCTTTTTCGACTTAACAAGAATCGCATCTATAGGAGCCATTCTTTACCTGATAATGGACATAGTGATGCAGTGGGGCGTTCTGAAAAACCTCCGAAAAGAGATAAAGGCTAAACCCGCCATCATCATTACAGCTATTCTCCTCGATCTGGTGGCATTGGGTGCTTTTCTATGGATAAAAGCATCGTCGGACATGCTTATCGTGGTGGTTTCGGTACTAATGGTAATTGTGATTTTTGCCGGAGAAAAATGGTTTTTATCACGAAATAATAATGCATTAGAAAATAAAAATAATTAAATCATGAAAAATAAATCTGGTCACGAACACGATGAAGCACACGCTCACGAATCAAAAAATGTAGGTGAATTTTACTGCCCCATGCATTGCGAAGGCGATAAAACCTATAACGAGCCCGGCAGTTGCCCTGTTTGTAATATGCATCTCGTCTCTGAAGTGGAAAATGACAAACCCGATCAGCATGGGCATCGTGAACACACAAACAATAACCATCAGCAGGGAGCATCCAAAAATGGCGCAAGTCAGTATTATTGCCCGATGCACTGCGAAGGCGATAAGATGTACGAAAAGCCTGGAGATTGCCCTGTTTGCGGAATGCACCTCATTAAAGAAGAAAGTGCTTCAAAGCCCAAAACAGTTTACACTTGCCCAATGCATCCAGAAATTAAACAGCATGGCCCCGGAAGCTGCCCAAAATGCGGAATGGATCTGGTGCCCGAAAAAGGGGAAGCAACCAGCGATGAAGACAAGGCTTACCAGAAAATGAAAAAGAAATTCTGGATTGCAGTAGCTTTGAGCATTCCGGTTTTTGTTATTGCCATGTCAGATGTTTTTGGCTTTCTGCATTTAGATGCCTTAGCTCCGAAAAAAGTCTTAGGATGGGTTGAATTTGCTTTGGCAACACCGGTTGTTTTTTATAGCAGTTGGGACTTTTTCAAACGCGGGTGGAGCTCTATAGTACGTTGGATGCCTAATATGTGGACACTCATTTCCATTGGCGTTGGCGCTGCCTATTTGTTCAGTGTGTTCGCGCTTTTGGTTCCGTCCGCTTTCCCACCCCAGTTTCAGGATGCCAGTGGCAATGTCCATCTTTATTTTGAAGCTGCCGCCGTTATCCTGACCCTGGTTTTGCTTGGTCAGGTGCTGGAGCTACGCGCCCATAGCAAAACCAATTCGGCCATAAAAGCTCTTTTGGGCTTAGTTCCTCCGGTAGCAAGAGTTGTTCGCAATGGTGAGGAAAAGGAAATTCCGCTCGAAGAAGTTAATGTGGGTGATATTCTCAAAGTGAAACCAGGAGAAAAAATACCTGTTGACGGTTCAGTATCCAAAGGAGAAGCTGTAATCGATGAAAGCATGATTACCGGCGAACCTATTCCAACGGAGAAATCGAAAGGCGATAAAATCACCGCCGGCACCATCAACGGGAAAACCGTTTTCGAGATGAAAGCCGAAAAAATAGGCAGCGATACCTTGTTGGCACAAATCATTGAAATGGTAAACCAGGCCAGCCGATCGCGGGCGCCAATCCAGAAGCTGGCAGATACCGTGGCGAAATATTTTGTGCAAATTGTAATTTCCATTGCCATTTTAACATTCGCGGTATGGGCAATCTGGGGGCCAGAGCCGGCCTACGTTTACGCCTTTGTGAATGCCGTAGCCGTGCTGATTATTGCCTGCCCGTGCGCCTTAGGACTGGCCACACCCATGTCTATTATGGTAGGCACCGGACGTGGCGCTCAATCGGGTGTGCTGGTAAAAGACGCACGCGCCATCGAAGAGATGAATAAGGTAGATATCCTGATCATCGATAAAACCGGCACCATCACCGAAGGAAAACCCAGCCTGAAAGCTTTTACATCTTTCGGAAGCCTGTCTGATCAGGAAATTTTACAACTTGCAGCATCGGTTGATGATAACAGTGAACACCCCTTGGCTGACGCAATTGTAGCCGGAGCAAAGGAAAATAAGCTGGAGCTAATAAAGCTTGATAAATTTGAATCGGTTACCGGCAAAGGTGTCAAAGCCATTTATAAAGGCAAAAATATCGGACTTGGCAACCACCGTCTAGTTGATGATTTTCAGGCATCTTTGACGGATGATCAAAAGCATAAAGCTGAAAAGTGGCAACTTACCGGACAAACCGTTATGTATCTAGTCATTGGGGAAACGGTTGAAGGCATGGTAAGTGTTTCTGATAAAATAAAGGAAAGCTCAGCGAGTGCCATCAAAAATCTCCAAAAAATGGGTTTGGAAGTACACATGCTTACCGGCGACAACAAATTTACCGCAAAAGCAGTTGCCGATGAATTGGGCCTCGACGGATTTGTGGCTGATTGTCTGCCGGAAGACAAATATAACCGGGTAAAAAAACTGCAAGCACAAGGCCACATTGTTGCTATGGCTGGCGATGGCATCAATGATGCACCGGCATTGGAGCAGGCAAACGTGGGAATTGCCATGGGAACCGGAACAGATATTGCCATGCAAAGTGCTGAGATCACCCTGGTAAAAGGCGACCTCAACGGGATTGTCAGGGCCAGAGATTTAAGCCATAAAGTGATGCGAAACATCAAGCAAAACCTGTTTTTTGCTTTTATTTACAACTCGTTGGGCATTCCCGTGGCTGCAGGAATATTATTCCCATTCTTTGGTATTTTATTAAGCCCAATAATTGCTGCCGCTGCTATGAGCTTTAGCTCCGTTTCGGTGATAGCAAACGCGTTGAGATTGAGAAAACAATAATTTTTTTAATTATAACTATTCAAATAAATATAAATCATGAAAAATCAAAAATTAGTTTTATTTACTGTATTGTTGACAATACCCCTTCTTTTTGCTGCGTGCAAAAAAGAAAACAATGACAAGCCTGCTAACTTAACATCTGATATAACAGGCACCTACAAAGGCAGCATCACGCCATCCAACAACCTGGATAACAGCAAGGATGCTATTATTGACATATCAAGGATTGATGAATATACCGTGCACCTAGCCATGGTGAGTGAACATATAGACACCTCATTCAGGTTGAACGTCTATGACAATGCCGACAGCATCATGGTGTGCTTTACAGGTGATCGTTTTAATAACGAATACGGACACCACCTTGATGAAGACCACCACATGATGGGCGATAACAACCAGATGGACTGGGATCATCACATGAATGAGCAACACGAAGCCGGTGATGCACATTATGGTGGATTTGATATGAAACACCATCACTTTTCATATACGCTTGTACCTGGATATCAGGACGAAATGCACTATCAAATAGAGGTCGAGAAAGAACAATAGAAATAACTTAATTCATAAATCAATAACTAAATACAGAAAAAAATGAAAAAAATAATGAAATCTATTTTAGCAGCGGCCATTTTACTTGCCGGCTTCGGAAACATACAAGCACAAAATGAAACTTCGAAAACCGAAGAATTCAAAGTTTACGGCAATTGCGGAATGTGTGAAAAGCGTATCGAAAAAGCCGCTAAATCAATAGATGGCGTCGAATCGGCTGACTGGGATAAGGAAACAAAAATGATAGAGGTAACCTACAATTCCGCTAAGGTGGAAATGATGGACATCCAAAAGGCCATCGCCAAGGTGGGGCATGACACCGAAAAGCTGGAAGCCGAAGACACGGTGTATAGCGATCTGCCCGACTGCTGCCAATATGAGCGCAAGAAAACGATGAAAGATATGCACGATCACGACGGTCATAAGCATTGATCTGATTTTGAAAGGGCTTGTTGATTTAACAGGCTCCTTTTTTTTCAATTTGTTGTAATTATTGTAAAAAATTTTCAAAGCATCAATAATAACCCGTCCTGCATGCGGTTTTCAAAAAGAAGAAACCATGCCCCAAGCTTCCGTCTGTTTTTTTTATGAATGCAAAAGCTGTTACTTCTGATAAAAGATAGCCCAGTTCCACAATAAAAGAATTAAATACCCTATTTTTGCATCCGTGAAAAATAAAATTTTTGCCATATTACTGTTACTATCGTTTTTGGTAGTATTAAGTCATGAGATGATTCCTCATCATCATCATCATGAGTATGAGGCAGATAATGTATTTGATGAACAAAATCTTGTTGGTTCTTTCGGCGAAAAAAGTAAAGAAAAGAGTCCGCGTGAGGAGCACAACCACTCCTTTCCACATCATCATCATATTTCGGCAACAAGTGATTTTGTTTCTGCAAGAACAAACTTGCAGGAATCGAATCCACTAAATA